>ERZ772962.83-NODE-83-length-51631-cov-12.431034_pt1 | contig 51631 bp, 72 predicted proteins | sample MGYA00580676_ERZ772962 | MGnify/ENA primary metagenome ERZ772962 (study PRJEB29015, sample SAMEA2738049) | human oral metagenome | biome: human oral; feature: human-associated habitat; material: saliva | place: China | collected 2230 ...
AGGAACTCCAATTTTAGTTCAACTGATGTTGACTTATTACGGGATTCCACTAGCTTTGAAAGCCTTGAATCAACAATGGGGAACTTCTCTGAACATTAATGCTATTCCAGCAGCAACATTTGCGATTGTGGCTTTTGCTTTTAACGAGGCAGCCTATGCTAGTGAAACTATCCGTGCAGCCATTCTTTCTGTAAATCCAGGTGAGATTGAAGCTGCTCGTAGTCTTGGTATGACACGTGCGCAAGTTTATCGTCGTGTGATTATTCCCAATGCAGCAGTAGTTGCAACACCAACCTTGATTAACTCCTTGATTGGCTTGACCAAGGGGACTTCCCTAGCCTTCAGTGCAGGTGTTGTAGAAGTCTTTGCCCAAGCTCAGATTTTGGGTGGTGCAGACTATCGTTACTTTGAACGTTTTATCTCAGTTGCCCTTGTCTACTGGGTGGTAAATATCGTTATTGAAAATCTTGGCCGTTTCATTGAAAGAAAAATGGCTATTACAGCACCAGATAATGTTGAGACAGATGTGAAAGGAGAGCTTCGCTAATGATTAAAATTTCAAATTTAAGCAAATCCTTTTCAGGTCAAACCGTTTTAGACCATCTGAACTTAGATATTCAAAAAGGAGAAGTTGTTGCCTTAATTGGTTCTTCAGGAGCTGGGAAATCAACTTTTCTTCGTAGCCTAAACTATCTAGAAACTCCTGATAGTGGAAGTATTCAGATTGATGATTTCAAAGTTGATTTTTCTCAAATTACGCAAGAAGAAATTCTAACTCTTCGTCGCAAACTATCGATGGTTTTCCAACAGTTTAATTTGTTTGAGCGAAGAACAGCTCTTGATAATGTTAAAGAAGGCTTGCTTGTTGTAAAGAAATTATCAAATCAAGAAGCAACCAAAATTGCTAAGGAAGAATTGGCTAAGGTTGGACTTTCAGATCGTGAACAGCATTATCCACGTCACTTGTCAGGGGGACAAAAGCAACGGGTCGCAATAGCGCGTGCTCTAGCCATGAAACCAGATGTCTTGCTCTTGGATGAACCAACTTCAGCACTTGATCCAGAATTGGTTGGTGAGGTAGAAAGATCGATTGCTAATGCTGCAAAATCAGGTCAAACTATGGTTTTGGTTAGTCATGATATGTCTTTTGTTGCTCAAGTAGCTGATAAGGTTTTATTCTTGGATAAAGGAAAGATTATTGAATCTGGAACGCCAGATGAAATTATCAACCATCCTAAAGAAGAACGAACAAAAGAATTCTTTGCTAGTTACAAACGAAGTTATATTTGATATAATAGAATACAAGAAAAACTCAGTTGGCTGTGCTAACTGGGTTTGCTCTTTAAAAATATAAGAAATGAGTGAGAGCATGCTACTACAAATATTCACTTTGTATATAGAGAGCCTACTTCTAACCATGTTGGTCATCTTAATTGTATTGGGACTTTGGATTGGGTTGAGAGCTTTATCCGGTGTGGATAAGACAGCTAAGGCACGTCAAGCCCACCTCTTTGATATGATGATGATTGGTGTATTAACAACTCCTGTGTTATCCTTTGCAACGATGAGTCTATTGTTAGTAATCAAGGCATAATGCTTGTATAATTGAAGTTATTTAGATAGAATAAAAATAGTTACAACAAGAAAGAAGGAAACAGAATGTACGATACGATTATTATCGGTGCAGGTCCTGCTGGGATGACTGCAGCCTTGTATGCAGCTCGTAGCAATCTCAAAGTAGCTTTGATTGAAGGTGGCCTTCCTGGCGGTCAGATGAACAACACTTCTGACATTGAAAACTATCCAGGTTATGCTAACATTAGTGGACCTGAGTTAGCAGAAAAAATGTTTGAACCACTTGAAAATCTAGGTGTTGAGCATCTATATGGTTTGGTAGAAAATATTGAAAACCATGGTGATGTTAAGAAAGTAATCACAGATGATGAAGAATTTGAAACACGCACAGTTATCGTAGCGACTGGTTCAAAACATCGTCTCTTGGGAGTTCCGGGTGAAGAAGAACTGAATAGTCGTGGAGTTTCTTACTGTGCAGTCTGTGATGGAGCCTTTTTCCGAGACCAAGATTTATTGGTTGTAGGTGGAGGAGATTCTGCTGTTGAAGAAGCAATCTTCTTGACTCAGTTCGCCAAATCTGTAACCATCGTTCACCGTCGTGATGAACTTCGTGCTCAAAAGGTTTTGCAAGATCGCGCCTTTGCTAATGATAAAATCAAATTCATTTGGGATTCAGTTGTTAAAGAAATCAAGGGTGAAAATCGTGTTGAGTCTGTAATGATTGAAAATGTTAAGACTCATCAAGTAACTGAACATGCTTTTGGTGGAGTGTTTATCTATGTAGGTTTGGATCCTGTTAGCGAATTTACAAAGGATTTACAAATACAAGATGAGTCAGGTTGGATTATGACAGATACCCATATGAAAACTGCAGTGGATGGTATCTTTGCAGTTGGAGATGTACGTCAGAAAGACCTCCGTCAAATTACAACAGCGGTTGGTGATGGAGCTATTGCAGGTCAAGAAGCCTATAAATTTATTACTGAACATAGTTAAAAAAGTTTCCAATCAACTGATTGGAAACTTTTTATTAGAGTCGATTTCGGAAGACTTCATACATGAGAATGGCAGCAGCAACACTGGCATTGAGGCTCTGTACGTGACCATTCATGGGAATGGTAATCATCTCGTCCACTTGTTTTTTGATATTACTAGATATACCTTTGCCCTCATTTCCGATAATGAGAGCTATTTTCCCTTTGGTATTCCATTTATGGCAAGGTGTTCCGTTCATATCAGTTCCAAAAGTCCAGAATCCTTGATCTTTAAGTTTATCCAAGGTCTGGCTTAGATTGGTAACTCGAGCAATAGGAACATGTTCGATAGCACCAGTGGCTGTCTTTGCAACTACGGGTGTGATACCGACAGCTCGATGTTTTGGAATAATAACACCTGAAACATTGGTTGCATCGGCTGTTCGTAAGATAGAACCTAAGTTGTGTGGGTCAGTTAATCCATCGAGAATCAATAGGAGTGGATTTTCCTCTTGACTTGTTTTAGCAAGAATTTGGTCTAGTTCAGTATAGGCAAATTCGGAAACACGTAAAACGAACCCTTGATGAACAGCTCCTTCAGTCATTTCAGAAAGGGACTTTTTGGAAGTCCAAGAGATAGAGACTTTCTTCTCAGTTGCTAGTTCTTTGATTTTTTCAACATTTTTCCCTCTCAAATCTTCCTGGATATAAAGCTTATTTCCAGTATTGGCTATGAGGGCTTCAGTAACGGCGTGAACACCGTAAACAATATCATTTATTTTCATCATTTTTTATCTATCATTTAAATGCTAGGGCAAAGCGAAATCAATAAGATTTTATTGAATACCTTTTGACTCAGTTTGTTGATTATTCAAGGATAAGGAGTCCATCCTTAATAGCGAAAGGATCTTTTTCATTAATGCGATCATAGAACATGACGCCATTTAAGTGGTCGATTTCATGTTGAACTACGATTGAGTTGTAGCCTTTAAGTTTAATGCGGTGTTTTTCTCCGTCCTTATCGAAATAGTCAACGGTTACTCGAGCGTGGCGGATAACATAGCCGGGAACAGCACGATCTACAGACAAGCAGCCTTCTCCCTCCCCTAGAGCAGCGTCTTGGACTGAGTGAGAAACAATTTTGGGATTATACATGACAGCTTGTAGGTCATATGCTTCTTTAGGTGTTTCATCTTCCTCAGTAATATTTGGTACTAGTACAGCAATGATTCGTTTTGAGATATCTAGTTGAGGTGCTGCAAGACCAACTCCTCCACGAAGTCCTAATTTTTCAGCCATGACAGGGTCTTGGGAATGTTTAAGAAATTGTATCATTTTCTCTCCAAGAATGATATCTTGATCACTTAGGGGGAAGCTTACTTCCTCGGCAACAGCTCGAAGTGTCGGGTTTCCCTCGCGGATAATATCTTTCATATCAATTAAATGAGCAGCTTTGGTAATTCGTTCTATAGCAGACATTTTCTCTCTCCTTTTCTTACTTCTTCATGATAACACAAAATGACCTAGAAAGAAAGCGTAGGAGTTTATCGCTAGATGAAATACAAAACCGTCTATGATATAATAAAGAAAGGATACTTGCATCAAAAAAGCAGGGAGAAAAATATGGAAAAACGTAGTCAGAAGAGAAGAAATAGAACTGTTTTACACATTATAAGTAAGCCTGTTGGATTTTTTAAGAATTACACTCAGTGGAGTAATAGAACCTTTATTATAGTCTTATTGCTAATAGTTGCTCTTTCAATGTTATTGACTTTATTATTAGAAACTAGTTTAGGGACATCTTTAACTAGTGGCGATTCGGCCGTGTTACAACAAGAGTCTGGATCTCGGGAAAATCAAAAAGGGGCAGAGCAAGAAAACATTGCTCGAATAATGGCTCACGGAGATTTACTTTATCACGATATCATCTACTTTTCAGCAAAACAAGAAGACGGTAGCTATGATTTCCACGAAAATTTTGATTATGTAAAGCCGTGGTTTAAGAAAGCGGACTTGGTTATTGGAGATTTTGAAGGAACTATAAACCAGAATTACAATCTAGCTGGCTATCCTTTATTTAATGCTCCAGTTGAAGTAATGGATGCCATCAAGGATGCGGGTTATCAGGTGCTAGATTTGGCACATAATCATATACTTGATTCTCAATTAGAAGGAGTGATTTCTACAGCTGATACGATTGAAAAAGCAGGTATAACACCTATTGGAGTATATACTCATGAGTCACGTGACAAGGCACCTCTAGTGATTAAGGAGGTGAATGGCATAAAGATTGCTTTATTGGCTTATTCTTATGGCTTCAACGGTATCGAGGAGTATATTTCTCCAGAAGACTACAATCATTACTTATCTGACTTGAATGAAGAAAAAATGAGGGCTGAGATAGAACGTGCTGAAAAAGAGGCGGATATCACAATTGTCATGCCACAAATGGGTATCGAGTACCAATTAGATCCGACTGAAGAACAAAAAGATCTCTATCACAAGATGATTGGTTGGGGTGCTGACATTATCTTTGGTGGGCATCCCCATGTAGTTGAACCAGCAGAAATGCTTGAAAAAGATGGGGACAAAAAGCTAATTATCTATTCGATGGGAAATTTCCTATCAAATCAACGCATTGAAACTATGCAAGATGTAGAGAATGCTAAGTGGACGGAACGTGGAGTTCTGATGGATTTAACCATTAAGAAAAAAGCTGGAAAGACAACAATTGAAACTGCAGAGGCTCATCCAACTTGGGTTAATCGCACATCAAAAGGAACTTATTCACCAGATGGTTACTTACTTTACCTTTATCAGACCTATATTTTAGAGGACTTTATAGAAGGTGCTCCTCATCGAGATAAATTGGATGAAGAAACTAAGGAAAGAATCGATACTGCCTACAAAGAAATGAAAGAATTTGTAGGATTGAAGTGGTAGAAAAGGAGAAATCATGACAATTAAACTGATTGCAACAGATATGGATGGTACAATACTGGATGCCCAAGGCCTTCTAGACCTACCGCGTTTAGAGAAAATCTTAGATAGGTTAGATGAGAAGGGAATACGATTTGTCATTGCGACTGGGAATGAAATTCATCGAGTACGTCAGTTGCTCGGTCACTTGGCTGATCGCGTAGTTCTAATTGTCGCTAATGGAGCAAAGATTTTTGAAAATAATCAATTAATCCAAGTTGAAACCTGGGATGATGAATTAGTGGAAAAAGCTTTGACTTTTTTTAAAGGACAAGAGTGTCAAAATCAATTTGTCATCACAAGTATGAATGGTGGATTTGTTAAAGAAGGTACTATTTTTACTCAACTTGAAAAATTTATGACACCAGAAATGATTGAGCTTTTTTATCAAAGAATGAATTTTGTGGAGGAACTCCATCCAGAACTTTTTGGAGGAGTTCTCAAAATGAGTTTGGTGGTTGGAGAAGATAGAATGGATCAAGTGCAAGAAGATTTTAATCAGGTTTTTAATGGCTATGTTCAAGCTGTTTCTAGTGGCTATGGTTGTTTAGATATTATCCAAGATGGTATCCATAAAGCATGGGCTTTACAAGAACTTCTTAAACGCTGGGGTATAAAATCTGAGGAAATCATGGCATTCGGCGATAGTGAAAATGATATAGAAATGTTAGAATTAGCAGGAATAGCCTATGCTATGGAAAATGCAGATGAAAAGGCTAAAGCGGTAGCGACAGGCATTGCTCCTGCAAATAGTCAAGGAGGAGTCTATCAAGTCTTGGAGGCCTGGTTAGATAAGAATAGATAGAAATAGAAAGAAAATAATAGGACTGAATTAAAATAGATGCTTATCCATTAAAGGATTTAGATAGATTTTTGCATTTTTACCATAGATAGGGTATAATAGTTCTATTGTCTTTTGGGGTCGTTACGGATTCGACAGGCATTATGAGGCATATTTTGCGACTCGTGTGGCGACGTAAACGCTCAGTTAAATATAACTGCAAAAAATAACACTTCTTACGCTCTAGCTGCCTAAAAACCAGCAGGCGTGACCCGATTCGGATTGCTCGTGTCTGATGACAGGTCTTATTATTAGCGAGATACGATCAAACTTTGTCTAGCAGTTTGATAAGAGATTGATAGACTCGCAGTTCCTAGGCTTGAGTTATGTGTCGAGGGACTGTTAAAACAATACATAACCTATGGTTGTAGACAAATATGTTGGCAGATGTTTGGACGTGGGTTCGACTCCCACCGGCTCCATATATACTTTCTAAAGTTTTCTAAAACTTTCTAAAACGTTGTAAATACAACGTTTTTTGTTTTATACTTTCTATTCCTTTTTGAACCTTTTTGAAACTGGCAGACCCAAAAACAGACCTTTTTTTTGTCCAAAGGGTCTGTTTTTATGTTATTTGTTTAAAAATCAATATAGTTTGCGAATTTTTCACCAATGTCATCCTTAGCCTCTCTGGTGATGTGCGTATAGATGTTCATGGTTGTTTTTAAATCTGAGTGTCCAAGTCTATACTGGACCTGCTTGAGCGTCATTCCAGCTTCGAAGCATAGGCTGGCATGTGTGTGTCGGAAGCCGTGGATCCTAATCGGACGCACATCCGAATCTTTGACAATTTGTTGTAGCCATTTCCGTGGTAATGTTCCCGGTATTGGTTTTCCAAATTCATTCTCAAAGATAAAAGTAGTAGTAGGATTCATTTCTCTCCACTCTGTGAGTAGTTCACTTGTCTTTTCGTCCAAGCTAATTAATCGGTTACTACTTTTGTTTTTTGTAGCGCCGACAGATTCCCCGTCAAATCCTCTCGTGATGGCTTTGTTTATACTCAGGGTGTTATTGGTCCAGTCTTCCCATTTGAGGGCTAAAACTTCCCCTTTTCGGGCTCCTGTAAAGGCCAGAAGACGGAAGAGGACTTTCTTTCTTAGTTCATCTGTTTGATCTACTAACTTGAGGAAAGTTTTTAGTTCATTTTTGTCGTAAAAATCGCTATCTGTATCAACTCGCTTCTTGACAAGCGTCGTTACACTCTCAACCGGATTGGTCGAGATGTATCCATGTCTGATAGCGTATTTACATATGTTATTCATCAGGCCTTTCATCTTACGGCCATAGACTAACTTCTTAGACCAGGAATTGACTTGTTCTTGAAGCTGGAGAGGAGTGAGAGAAGATATTTTTTGATCTCCTAAATTCGGATAAATATGATTTTTTATATTCCGTTCGGTCTTGATGTAGGTGCTATCCTGTACTGTGTCAGCATATTCCTTGAGCCATTTTTCAGCGACTTCCTCGACAGTGATTTCCTTGACAGTGATTTCTTCGCTATTTTCACGGTCAGTTTGAAGTTGGAGAAGTGCTGCTCTTGCCTTGGCTTTCGTCTGGAATCCCTGACGCTTTACATACTTGTCTTTTCCATTTTCTTTGCCGACATAAATTCTAAACTTATAGGCTGTGTCGCCATTTTTCTTTTTATATGATTTAATTTCCATTGCGTTTTACCTCATTTCTTGTTAAAATGGGTATAGTAAAGAGGGCTTTTTAATGCCATTCTTTCTATACAGAACATCCTCACATTTTAGCTTGCAGGCGATTGTGGGGATTTTTGTTGTTTCTTGTTAATTAATCATCAAGCAATCTTATGAAATCATTTTCTGTCATGATTTCAATATCATGGCCTTTTTCAAGCAATGATTGTGCTTTCTTCATTTTACTACTTAGACCGTCTACACCTACCACATGCCAATCTTGTTCACCGACAACTAGAATATTTGTATGATTAGTTACACCTTTTTCTGGGACTCCACCAACAAGTGCTACCGCTTTATTGGCTTCTTTTCTGGTCATTCTCTCTAGTTTTCCAGTAAAACAAAAGTACAATCCGTAGAAATAGTGGTCTGGGTCCATTGCTTCTTTTTCCTCTTCTGTAGGAGTATAGATGAGGTTATCTTTGTACTTAGCGTCTTTTTTTCTCTTAAAACCATGCTGGCCAAGCAAGCCGGTCTTATCATAACGATACTCTTTTAAAAAGTCTTTGAGGTCAGAAAATGAGTTGGCTGATAATAGATGATCTAGAATTAAACCACTAGCTTTCGCATCAGACAAAGCATTATGATGGTCTAATTGAATATTCAATGCTTTCGAAAGATTTTTTAACTTATAATTTAATTGTCCTGGCATAGCAACTTTTGCAAGTCTATAAGAACAAATATATTTTATATCGTCATAATCCAACTGATATTTATTGTAAACATCATTCAAGGCTCCCATATCAAATTGGGCAAAATGACATACAACTATATCAGAACCAATAAAATCAACGATCGCTTTTCTTATTTCTGGGAATGTAGGTGAATCAAGAACATCTTCAGGAGTAATGCCATGGATGAAAATATTGAAATCATCAAATTCTTCTTCTGGATTTATTAAAGTGTAAAAAGTATCAACAATATTCCCATCTTTAAATTTTACTAATCCGATAGAACAAACACTACCACGAAAGTCATTCGCAGTTTCAATATCTAAAGCAACATATGAATAAGTCATAACAATCTCCTTGGTACTCATTAAATTATTATCTTCAGCATGACAATCATTTTTTTAGTGATGATTGTTATTTTTCTTCTCTATACACATCTACAACCTTACCGATGATCCTAAAATCACTGTTTGAATCAATTGGTATATCTTTGTATTTCTTGTTAAAACTTCTTAAATATGCCTTGTCTTTCTCGATAATAAGTTGCTTGATATAGGCTTCTCCCTCGTAGTCAAACACACCCACTGTCCCATTTGGAAGGTCTACTGATAATTTTACAAATACATAATCCCCAGATTTATAATCTGGCTCCATCGAATCTCCATAAATCGGACAGACAAAATCAGCGTCCACCTTCACAGGCAATTGGATTGTCTCTATCTCTACTTCATTTAGATATTGCCCTGTACCAGCAGATACAGGCTGATCGTAGTAGTTATAGGCTATATACTCTACGAATACATCATGGACTTCAGCAAGCTTTTTCTTAGCCTGTTTTTGCTCCTCCAGTTGTCCTTCTGCGTAAGTCAGTACGTTATGCTGATATGGTTCTGGGTCGAGTTTGGAAAGTATTTCCTCAATACTTTCAATAATCGAATTGTCTGATTGTTTTAAAATAGGAAACAGATCGTCTATAGTGACATTAAGTGCGTTAGCTATTTTAAATAAAGTATTCTTTTTGGGAGTTCTAAAACCTTTTTCATAATTAGCTATTGTTGTATTTCCCATTTCGATTAGATCAGCTAACTCTTTTTGCGTCAAACCTCTTTGGTCACGAAATTCCTTTATTTTTAACCCAATGTAGATAGCTAATTCTTGATCAGTCATATTCATCACCTTTATTTGTACATTTTATAGGTAAATTATAACAAATACTTCACGTTTTGAAAAGTTTTTTTGTTTTTTCGATAAAAAACTATTGACACTTCACGAAACGTGAAGTATAATATAGTCAAGGTTAAGGAATTAACCAAAAATAAAAGAAAGGAAGGACAGTATGCTAAGCCGAAAGCAAAAGAAAAAAGACCCTTGGTTGACACAACCAAGAGCCACAGTCATAGCGGCGATCATAGCACTAATCGCCGTGATACTTCAACTCTTTTTTAAATAAGAGTTACGCACGAAGTTGTAGGAGGGGCGCAAGCCCCAACCCTACGACTTAAGTTTAGCATACTGTCCGAGGAAAAGCAATGGACGACAAAAGATGGGAAATCGGTGGTTTGATCGCAGTAGGTGCGATTATCGTAATTGTAATTTTAAATTTAATTAGTTAGGAGAAAAAGTGATGGAAAAAATTATAGCTTATTCCGTTGAAGAATTGTATGAAAAGGTTGCGGAACAAGAAAAACGCATCTCAGAAATTGAAATGCGTTTAGGAATTAAACCTTTGGAAGGTCCTTCAACATAAATTTAGATTTAAAGATTTGAATGATAATATCTACATAGTTTTTCAGTACAGGTAATGAAATACTGGTACTTTTATTCCAATGTGTATAGCCGTTGCCGACGGTTCTAATAAAATGAAGAGCGCCTTTTAAAAGGTCGTCATCTTTTACATACCTGTCGATGGCATTGTTAAACGTTAATTTTGGGTCAGATAAATATTCTTTTGTATCTAATTCAAATGCCAAGGCATAATCTTTAATTAAGCATTCGACAGCAGAGCGGTATCCTGTTCCTGCGATATTCTCTAACCCACTTTCTTCTGCTTCAATAGCTTCACTGTAAAATTCTACAAATCTAGGAGCATATTCAATAAAAAGATGGTCGATATCGGTAACAACTTTATTGGGGTAAACAAGAACCATAGTCGTTTTATCAGCTTGACGTAAATATTCTTGATTTGTCATGTGGTACTTCTTACAAGCTGGACAATGATGGTGCATACTAAAAATGTAACCTTCTTGAATTTCAATTTTTCCTGTTTCAGTGTTGGTAGGGTTATTCCCGATGCCACACCAAGGACAAGTTTGAGGAATTTGAATGGTTAAAGTTTTTGTGACTGTACTGAAGTAATGATCAACAGTAGATATTTCCATAATGTTGCTCCATTTGTTTTTATTTTATTATACCAAATAACGATAGGGAGTTAAACAATAAGGAGGTGAGAAAATGAAACCAAAACGATATCCGTATAGCGGAGAAAAAAAGCCTATCGAAAACTCGATAGACTCACTAACACGAATCTGTAGACTTGAATCTCAAGTGACAAGTCTAGCAAATCATGAAATATTCAAGATACCATCTTCACGTTCTTCAACTGTATATCCAGCACTTATGCATTCTGAGATGATTTCATCTTTAGGGATGGAATACAGTGCGGGGTCTATACAACAAACTTTAAACGATGGATCGCTTAGAATTGTTTGAATGTTGCGATCTAAATCATCCCAGTTATAGTTAGGATAATTCTTTTGAGGCCTAGGTCGTAATTTTGACATAGCGTTTCTCCTTTCTATTGGATTTTGACTAAAACGGTGAGAGGTCTCAGTCAAATATATTATAGCAATCAAGGAGAAAATATCATCCGTCTTAAGAATGATATAGGGGGTTAAATGGAGGATAAAATCATAGAGCTGGCTGATTGCTTTATCAGCAAATCTAAAACATACAGAGAAGCTAAAATAGCGTGTGAAAAGCTATTAAAACAAGTCGCCCATGAGATAGAACTCAGGGCGCTAGAAAGCGAGACGAGATAATGGTATTTATCTTGACGATTTTGACAAATATGCTAATAACTTTTATTTTCTTAAATCTTTATAGTCGGTATTTAGCCAAGGAACTAAAGAAAATTGAAGACAGAGTTATTGTTTATCTTCAATTAAAAACTATGTTACAAAAAGATTCTCCGAGTTCGGTCAAAGAGTAGTGAGAATGTGCAAATTAGCTGATGCACTAGAGGTCAGCTTGGACGAATTTAGATAGGAGGTGAAAGAATGCAGATACTGCTATACAAATTGAGAAAAGAAAAAGGTCTTTCTCAAAAAGAAATGGCAAAATTGATAAATAAAAGCGAAACTTCTTACCGAAATAAAGAATTAGGAAAGACAGATTTCACTCAAAGTGAGATGTTTATAATCGCTCGACATTTCAATAGAGAGTTGGGCGATATATTTACACCTTGAACTTCACGAAACGTGAATTAAAAGGAAGGAGAATCTATGAATGAATTGATTTTGTCGGATAATCTATCTCAATTAGAACTAGAAATCAATTATCACAAGCAAATAGCTGGTCAGTCCATTTGGGAAATCGGTAGACGATTGAACCATGTGAAAGAACACAATCTGGTACATGGTCAGTTTGGGGAATGGTTAGATACCATTAAGATTTCTCATAGCGAAGCCAGAAAGATGATGACAATTGCTCAACAACTTTCAAATCGTTCAACGTTGAACGATTTAGGAACTTCAGCCCTCTACCTGATCGCAACTCTTCCAGAAGAAGAGAAAGAGGAGCAGATCCAACGCATCGAAGACGGAGACACTCCGACAGTGCGAGAGCTACAGGAAGTTAAGAGAAAACTCAAACTCAGTCAACAAGCAAACGAACTTCTAAGGAATGAGAATGAGAAAATCAAGTCTTCCAAGGTAGAAGTCAAGGAAACAATCAAGGAAGTCATCCCGGACGATTACAAGGCTACACAGGACCTTAACAAGCAGTTGCTGGAAAAGAATAAGGAACTTTCTAAAACCGTGAAGGCGATGGAAGAACGCTCCGAATTTATCGAAAAGCAACTTACTGAGACTCTGGCCCAGCGTGAAGAGGTCGATAAGAAATCTGCCCAGTACGACGAATTGACACGAGCGATTGAAGAATCTCAAGGGCAACTCAACAGTGTCCAAAAACAAATCTCAGCTTACAAGAATATCACAAGCCTACTTCAAAAAGGGAATGACTTCTTGGCAAGCATGGGTGGTCTAATCTACGCAGACGAAGAGAAAGTTCTCAGAGCAGACGGAATCATCCGAAACGAATTTGACAGTTTTATCAGTCGTGGTCTTCGATTCTTCAATGACCTAAACGATATCCGCAAAGAAAGCAATATTTTAGAAGGAGAATTTGAATAATGAATGAAGTAACAATTCAACCTACCGAATTAGTGGTAGAAGATGCAATGATCCATGCACTCCAGGAATTGAAAAAGCTGAAAGAAGGGCAATCCATCTTATCAGCTGATGTCGACTATTTGAAAAATGAGCAACCAGTCAACCCCTCGGTCTGTCTAGCTTTAGAAAAGCTACGCAAAAAGAAAGTCGTAGCCTTGCTCGGTGGTAAAAATAGCCAGGCGTACCGTGACCGACACTTTGCACAATCTGTATTTTCTCAGGCTGCTAAAGACTTCAAGGACTACTTCCGAATCCCTCGCTATGATTTGTTGAAGCGTAAGGACGAAGAACAAGCCTTTGACTACTGGAATAGCTGGGAGCCATCAGCGAATACCAAGCTAGAAATTAAAGCCCGGAACGGACAGATGAGTTTAGTGGGATAAGGAGGTTCACATGGTTCTAGAATTATTTGGACTAGAATTCAAAGACAAACTTTTCGAAGAACTTGTAACTCTCAATATCAAAGCTATGGAAGAAGCCCAAAGAAGAGCCAACAAGCAAATCACATGGGTACCTATTAAGGCACTACAAGAAGCTACTGGATGGGGCAGAACCAAGCTTGAGGAGTGGAGAGACCAAGGAAAATTCCAATTTCAACAATCCGGAAAAGGTGGGAAGTATCTTTATAATTTGGAAGATGCTCTCAGATTCTGCCGGACCTTACAAAAATAAAAAAAGTGCCTTAAAGAAGACACTTCGAAAGAACTGTAAATTAATTATAACACAATTTGAAGGAGAAGTAATGGATCCTATCCAAAAATTATTAGCATTGATGGATTGGCAAGATGCCAACCGTCCGCTAAAGGTCGAAGAAAAAGCCGAATTGATGAAACTGCCAGATAACGAATTTGGAGAGCAGTTGCATCAAATGGCTGTAGATTTTAAGAATGACGGGGTGATTCGAACATGAGCCTTAGAAAACTAAAATATATGACAATGATGCTTCTATTTTTCTTTCCACTGTTTTCGGTTGCGATGATTAAGGTCTCATATGATCAGCAACAGAAAATTGAAGAATTGGAGCGACGGGAGCAGTCGCACTCTAGAAGCATTGGACGCTGGGCCGAGATTGTCGGACGAATGGAAGAAACCAACAAGGCCCAAGATTTTATGATCAACAAATTCAATCGGGAACTATTCCCAGAAAAGCCAACTGAAGTAGAGGTAGAAACTAATGACAACTATTGAAATTTTCTTAGCAGTAGCGTTTGCTACATATGCAGCACTTTCAGGGTTCGCAATTTTTGTATTGCGTGAAATCATCAAGAAACAAAAAGCAAAAATGAAATATTATAAATCCGCTAAGTATCAGCGGGAACTACTTAATAAACGTGCGACAGAGATCCACAAAAAGAATAGCGTGAAAGGAATGATGACAGCATGAGCGACAACGTACACAATCCAAAACACTACCAGGGGCGGAATGGTCTTGAGGCCATTGATGTCCATCGTAACTTTATGAATGATGAACAGTTGACTGGATACCATCTCGGCAATCTTATCAAGTACGTGCTTCGCTATCGTCGAAAGAACGGTATCGAAGACTTGGAAAAAGCCAAGGTGCACATGGACTGGCTGATTGAAAAAGAAAAAGCTATGATGCTTCAGCTTGAGGCATTGGTTGGAGGTAACAATGATCAATAATGTTGTACTTATCGGCCGATTAACTCGTGATCCAGAATTACGCTACACCCCAACGAATATTGCTGCAACCCAATTCAATCTTGCTTGTAATCGGAATTTTAAAAATCAAAATGGTGAGTATGATGCAGACTTCATCAATTGCGTGATGTGGCGACAACAAGCTGAGAATTTTGCAAATTGGGTCAAGAAAGGCAATCTTGTCGGCATCACTGGTCGCATACAGACCAGAAATTACGAGGGCACAGATGGCAAACGTGTGTATGTGACAGAAGTGGTTGCAGAAAGCTTCCAGCTTCTCGAAAAGCGTGATAATTCAGCTAATCAGAATTCAATGGCCGAGCAGATGCCACCATCATTCGCAGGAGATCCAATGGATATCAAGGATGACGATTTACCATTTTAGGAGGTGACGAAATGGCACAAAGACGAATGTTCAGTAAGAAAATCACTGATACAGACCATTTTCTTGAAATGCCTCTATCTACACAAGCACTCTACTTTCACTTAAATATGGGAGCAGATGATGAGGGCTTCATCGACCGTGCTCGAACCATTCAACGGACTATTGGAGCCAGCAATGACGATATGAAAATTCTTATTTCAAAAGGGTTTCTGATTCCATTTGAAAGTGGTGTTGTCGTTATCCGACACTGGCGGATCCACAACTATATCCAATCTGACCGGTTCCAAAATACCATTTACCAGGATGAAAAATCTCAATTGGAGTATGACCAGTCAAAAGTGGCTAATTTCAACGCTGGGAAGAAATGTATACAAAATGTATCCAATCCGGAGCCACAGGATAGGTTAGGTAAGGATAGGTTAGATAAGGATAGGTTAACTACCTATAGTGCTGATTCTGACGAATCACACGAGGAGCCTATCCCTTACCAAGAAATTGTCGAGCATCTCAATAACACATGCGGAAAAGGATATACCCACACAGGGAAATCCACTCGCAAGTTGATCCGTGCTAGATGGAATGATGGTTTCCGATTAGATGATTTTAAAAAGGTGATCGATACTAAGAGCCGAGACTGGTTGAAGAATAAAGATATGAATAAGTATTTGAGGCCAGAAACTTTGTTTGGGACTAAGTTTGAAACGTACTTAAACGAAGGTCCTCGCTCTAATCGAAACAGTAGCAATGACATAGGAGTTTAACATGATTACATTAGCAGATGTCATCGAAGCATTTGAGAAGGAATTTTATCCTCTTAGTGAATCGATTAAAGAACGCATGTTATCTCATCCCAATCCAAAAGCTGTGCTGGGTAAACTGGCACACCTGATGGATTGTGCGAGGTGTGGCCATGCAGGATAATGAAGTAATTGTATTTGGTCGATGGGCCATGACAAAAATTGACAAGGTATGTCCGAAACATGGTGAACAGATGTATGCGGTCGGACCGAATCAAGTCGAGGTGTGTCAAGCTTGTGGCAAAGAGTCTATCGAACGTGATGAGCAGAAGACACAGTTGGAATACTGGAAGTTGGAAGACAAGCGGGCAGAAGCTAAACGATTGGATGTATTATTTAATTCATCTATCGTTAATGCCGAATTGAGAAATGCAACTCTTGGGAACTTTGAAGCAACAACCACTAGGCAGAAAGAAATGCTTTCGGCTGCTAACAGGATAGTGGATGAATATTGCAAGGGAGCGACTAACAATGTGTTGTTTCTTGGTCCGGCTGGTGTTGGTAAGAGTCATCTTGCCTACGGGATCATCAAGGACGTATCAAATCGGACCAAGAAGCATGCGATGTTTATCAAGCTTCCGGAACTGTTGGCTAAAATCAGAAATGATTTTGGCAATGAAGAACAGACGGAGCAGAAGTGGATTGCTCGACTATCAAAAGTTCCATTTCTTGTCCTGGACGATTTGGGACAAGAGAAGATTAGCGACTGGTCCAAGAGCATCCTATTTTCAATCTTGGACAACCGCAACTGCACGATTATCACAAGTAATCTTGAGAGCAGTGCTGATATTGAGTCAGTCTATAATCAGGCCATCATGGATCGTGCATGCAAGGGTGTTGATAAGGACCATGGTTTTAAGTTCGATGGAATGTCCAGCATGCGAAGAAAGCATTTTTGATAGGGGAAGCCATGGTTGAATTAGTTAAATATGACAGCGATCAACGAGACAAGCTGAAAAAAAACATCAAAGAACTATTAAGCCAGAGAGGACTTAGCCGGAAAGAATTTGCTGATAAGCTCGGATATGCAGAGAGCATAATCAACTACTGGCTTCGTGGTGAACGTATGCCAGACAAATTCTCGCTTGAAGCTCTCTGTGATTTCTTCGATGTTGACGATGTGGCACTTCTCGGGTCTCCCATGAAGATTCGGACATTCGCTTATTACAAGCGAGACACTTTGGTTGCATTTGGTACGATAAGAGAAATTGCTGATCAAACAGGTCTGAAGATGAACAGCTTGTATAGGCTGCTATCTCAAACTCATAAAACTGGTGAGAAGGGAACGTATATCATCGAACTTGAAGATGATACAAGATACACAATCGAGTTCAAGCAGACCTTGACGATGGAAGAACTAGAAAAGCTTGGACTTGGCTGGCTAGTAAATAGCCCGATGGCAGAGGTTAAGGAGGTAGAAGGATGAATAAAGAAGAGTTGATTGAACACATTAGTAATACATTGGATAAGTACTTAAAAAATACAATATTCGTAAAACCTGTATTGTCGATCACAGAAATTGCAAAGAGCGATGAAGTGTCACTAGAATTTGAAATTAATAAAAATTGTATTCTGTTGGACGATAATTGGCAAGAATTGAACAAACCAGTTGTGCCGCAATTCGTGGCGGATTGGATTGAGTATTGCAAGCGTCACAATTTCACATTGCTCGGATATCTTGATCCAGTAGACAATTTCGAAGTGTTAGTGGGTGAAGATTTTGAAGGAGATGCTAGAAAATGTATTGTATGGTGTAGAAGTGCAAGTGATAAAGTCGCCCGTGCTTGGCTTGACGGCTACGAGGTCGAGAAAGAGAAGCGGTATTTTGTGAGGCTAAAAGGCGTCGTAGATAATTTGAGATTATTAAGACACAATTTACCAACTAATACTTGGACTATAGGAAGCGAAGAACAATGTTCTAATGTATCAAGAGCACACACTCGCAAAGAGCTAGAAGAAGCTGGTTTTGGTGAAGTGTTTGACAGTCCTTTGTTTGAAGTTGAAGAGGTGGAAGGATGAAACTAGAGGAACTGAAAAAAGCGGAAGAAATCAGACAACAAATTGAAGAGTTAGAAAAGATTATCAATCACAAACTAACACCGCTTGAAAAACTTTCGATAATTAGACAAAAGCCTAAGTTTAGGTTGGCAGTGAAAACAGTAACTATGTTCTATACGACGGAGACATTCATCACTTCGGAAATTTTATCGGATGCGATCAAGGAGGCTTTAAAACAAGCAGTCAAAGATTTAAAGGATGAATTGAGGAATCTAGGAGTAGAGGTAGAGGGATGAATAAACAAGAGTTAATTGAAGCTTACAAAAGAATTTCCAATTTTTGTGAAACAGTTCCGGTTAATAAGGCAATTCATGAGTTGGAACAACTAGACGAACCTGAAAGAGTCCAAATACCGCAATTTGTTGCGGATTGGATTGAGGCATGCAAAGAGAACAATATTATTTCATTATCTGGTGCTTTCGAATATGCCAAAGGAGAAGTTGAAACATGGTTTTCAAGTTGGGGAAATCAAGAAACCTTTGCTATAGCTTGGATTTACGGCTACACAACCAAGAAAGAGAAGCGGTATTATGTAAGGTTTAAATGGATTGAAGAAGCGTATAGTTACTTGACATTGATTAAGCACCTTGACACTTGGACGTTAACGGATATAAAACTAGATAAAAAATTTCGTTCAGAACACACCAAAAAACAACTTGAAGAAGCCGGCTTCGGCTGGGTGTTTGATTGCCCGGGTGTTGAGATCGAGGAGGTGGAAGTATGAATGAGCAATTTGTTTTAGAACTAAAAAAATTGTTGAATTGTTTTCCAGAGTCTTACATCAATCGCAATCTTGAAGTGATCCTGATCCCTAAAACCAACACCTATTTTTCTCTCGCAGGATGTATCACAAGGAGAGACATAATAGCGGAAGTCTTGATGTGGTGTACTAGAGATATAGCGAAGGTTAGACCGTATCAGCAACAAAGAAGGAATATCGCTTTCTATGTAGACAATCGCACACGCTTGGAAAAATATTTAGGTTCAAGTATTAATGTAGATGTGGTTTATCATCATTTGGGAAACGGGATTAACAAAGAATTGACTTATCAATTCATTGATAGCGGTTTTGATATGGATTTGTTATTTGATAAAGAGGTGGAAGAATGATACCAAAATTTAGAGCGTGGATAAAAACAGAAGAGTGTTTCGCTGATTACATTGAGTCCATTCGCTTTTATTCAAAAGAAATTGATCTATGTTGGGGCGGTATATGCGAAAGTGATTGTTTTGATTTTGAAGATGTCATTTTCATGCAATCAACGGGCCTCAAAGACAAAAACGGCAAGGAGATCTTTGAAGGGGATATAATCATAACAAATGCTTATGGCTGTATCGTAAGTTTTGGGGAATATACCTATTTTGAAGACGAAGGCGCACAAATAACAGAAATCGGCTTTTACTTATCGTTCCTAAATGTTACTCTCGCCACTTATGCGCCGTTTGATAATTATTACTGGGAGAATTGCGAAGTAATCGGGAATATTCATGAGAATAAATTGGATTTGATAATGTATGAATTGCATAAATACAATAAAACGACAAGTGAGGAGGTGGAATAATGATTCCAGACGATTCATTTATCAGAGAACTTATTGAAGATGAAGATATTATCTTCAACAAAGACAGTGAATATCACAAGCAGAGGAAAAAAGAAAAGAAGAACCCTATTTTTAAAAGGAATAAACCAAAGAAATCTTGAGGATGTAAAGTGATGGAAGAAGTTATTATGGCTACATTGCCTAACAAGGAATTAAATCGTTTGATTAAAATTGAAATTGCAGTTGAAAATCTAATCGAGAATGGAGTCCTCGATGAAGATGTATTTAACCAATATTTGAATGAAGCATAAGAGGAAGAGGTAGAAATATGATAAAAAAATTATTGATCACAGTTTTTGTTTGTTTGTATTTTATAACACTATCAGGGTGTGGAAATAAAGATATTATTGGAACAACTTTTACTTTCAAATACGCAATAATCAGACTAGCTGACGGACGAATTATCGAAGGCGAAGTGAAGCAATGGGCAAAATATGACAAACAAGATAGTATTCGTGTGACTTTTGAAAATGGCGAGGTATATTACACTCACTCAAGCAATGTAACACTGTATAACAAATAGATGGGAATTAACATGGACTTACAAAAAAGGAGTAACAAAATGAAACGACCGAATAGATATCCGTATACAAGAAGTCAGTTAGAAGAGACAACGACGGCGGTTTATTCGTATAGCAACGGAGAATATGAACTGTTTAGAGGTCTTGAAAACAAATTCACAGGAGAAAGAGTAGAGGTGAAATAGATGGATCTACAGAATATCGTCTTCCTTGGTTTCGTTGGAGGTTGGCTAGGAGGACTTGCGTGGGCTTCGATTGTTTCCATCAAATCCAATGAGACAAAGAAGGAGAATGAAGCGATGAAAAGACTGATTCGGCAACAAAACGATGTGTTGACCGTAACACTGAATCGTGAAAGAAAACTAAAAGAACAGATGAAAGAGGAAAAGCATGGATGAACTAATTAAAAGAATCGAAATTTGGTCAATTGATCGTGGGTTAAACAACCAAGATAGTGGTAAGCAAATCTTAAAATTGGTCGAGGAATTTGGCGAGTTGGTTCAGGGGCATCTGAAAAATAACGTTGACCAGATCAAAGATTCAATCGGTGATATGATGGTCGTCATGATTATCTTCTGCCAGCAAGAAGATATTAAAATCCAAGATGCGCTGAAAAGAACATCTGATGGACTATTCAATGAACGTCATTTGAAGGATGTTGATAGTTGTCTTAAATTCACACTGCGACATATTAGCCAACTTGCAGACCGTCCAAGATTTTGGCCAGAATTAGATTTGGCAGCCATCACGGATAGTATCTCAAATATTGGGGGGGCTTACGATTTAACAGTGGAAGAATGTCTTCGAGCTGCTTACGAAGAAATTAAGGACCGGAAAGGTAAAATGGTCAACGGTGTCTTCGTAAAAGAGGAGGACATAAGATGACATATGTTGTAAGACAATATGAAGGTCACTGCATGTGGGAAGGAAATCATCCAGCGAAAGCGAACGACACAGAATTCGAAACACTGCATGAAGCCTTGGACTACAGGGCAACACTAACAGGAATGGTTGAAATTTTTAAAAGAGAGGTGATTGAATGAACCTACGAAGTCGCTATGGATATCTTATCCTGGCACTGAAACAATATCCATTTGACAAAGAAATCAAGGACCGAATCGAAGAAATCGAAGTACCTTGGAAGCCGTCTGATCCTAACACGGGAATCAAGAGCAACAAGACAGTTACTCCAAAAGCATTATCAGACATCATCAAGAAAGAGTCGGATCCAGAATTGCATAGACTCGAATTGATGAAAGAAGCCATTTCTTCAGTCAAGGTTTTAACTCCAGAAAATGAATGGACTGCAATCAAAGCGATCTACATCGATGGAACTCTAACAGTTGAGGGAGCATCAATCAAATACTTGCATTGTAGCAAGTCATTGACCTACAAAGAGGTCATTGAACCGTTCTTCAACAAGCTCGAGAAGAAGATCTTTGAGTTGTCAGCCAACAGCAAATTTAAAATAAATTTGGAAAAAAGTTAAAAATTCGACTGAAATCGTGGAAAAATTTCAAAATAAAGGTGCTAAAATTGTATTATCGGGTAAAACCGAACCGATGGATCCTTATGAAACGGGTTGGGAGTTAGCTCAGTTGGAAGAGCGGTCGGGTTATGACCGGCGTGTCACAGGTTCGAATCCTGTACTCCTAATATCAGCCAAGTCAGCACAAGCTGGCTTTTTATTTTTACCTTGGAAGGAGGTGAGTCAATGAACATTGTGGACCCAATCAGGGACAAGGATGATATCCAAGCAATGAAGGAATATCTGAGAGAGTGGAACGAAAGGAACTATCTGCTCTTTTTATTTGGAATAAATTCTGGTTTGCGTGTAGGTGATATCTTACAAGTGAGAGTCAAGGATGTACAAGGGTGGTACATCAAAGTCAAAGAACAGAAAACTGGGAAGCGGAAGCAACTCAAGATGACAAAGACTTTGAAGAAAGAAATCCGAGAGTATATCAAAGACAAGCCACTGCATCATTATCTATTTCAAAGCCGGATAGGTAAGAACAAACCACTCGACAGACGAACAGTTGACTGGATATTAAAGACAGCTGCAATCGAATGCGGAATTGAAAACATCGGGACGCACTCGATGAGAAAGACATTCGGCTATCACTACTACAAGAAGACTAAAGATGTGGCAATGCTCATGGATTTATTCAATCATTCATCTCCTGCAATCACACTGCGATATATCGGAATTAGACAAGATCAACGAGATAAAGCAATGTCTAATTTTGATTTATAGTTAATAATTAGACATAACGAGGAAAACGCTAATTTATTTCATCAAATCTCCGTGGTCCATTTATTTTACTAGCTTTTAAATAGTGGTGCGAATCAGACAGAATATAAGATATGTCTAATTCAGCGGAGAAAAACAAAAGGATTTTCAGAAATACAATAAACAATTTCAGAAACAAGCGAATGAAACAAACATTTATTAGTGAGAAGAAAGCAAAATGGAAATTGATGTTGAGACTCGAGAAAGTCGCAGAGAATTTTATAACTCAGATTCATGGAGAAAGTTGAGGCTCGAAGCTTTGAACAGAGATCATCACGAGTGTGTCTGGTGTCGAGATGAAGGGAGAGTGACAAGAACTCTTCTAGAAGTCGACCACATCAAAGAGCTTGAGTATTATCCAGAACACGCATTAGATCTAGACAATCTTCGAACTCTTTGCAAGGAATGCCACAACAAACGACACAACAGATTCCAATTCCGCAAGTCTTCCAAAATGGAAAACAAAAATTTCAGAACTGACGAATGGTGGGGGTGAAATTTGTTGAACGAAAAAAATTTAAGACCCCCCGGTCGAAAAAAATCGAAAAAATCAAGCGCCAGGGAACCGGTGGGAGGGGTCGATTATCCAAATATTTATCAAAAAAATGAAGGGGGTGGGGGCTAATGGAAGAATACACAGAAAAAAATATAAAAGATTTAGAAAATCAGTTACTTTCTAAAATCGGGAATTTCAGCACACGAAAAAAAGATGCTGTCCAGTATGAAAAAGTCCATCGATATATTTATCTGGTCCGATTGCTTTACGAGCTAAAAGAGAGGCTTCATCAAGACGGCCTGGTCATCACTGTACATAATGGTCAGCAAAGATTCCAGAAAGCGAACTCGCTGATCAAAGAAATCAACACAACCAGCAATCAGCTTTTGGCTATCGAACGATCTTTTGACTTTGAGATTGAAAATTCACCAGTCGAGAAGAAACCATCATCGGATGGAAGTGATCTATTGTGATTTCACATCCTCTGATTGATGACTATATCGAACTTGCGGAATCAGGAAAAATCAAAGTCAATAAAGAACGCTCACTTTTATTCAAAATTATCAAAGAAAAAATCTATCCAAGGGATGATTTATATTTTGACAATAATTTGATTGAAAAATATATCCAGTTCACTGAGAAGAATTTCTTCCCACTGGCCAAGTATCAAAAATTCATCACACCGTTCATTTTTCTTTTCCGAAAGGAAGATGGGGAACCTCAATTTGATGAAATATTGCTCACTCTGGCCCGTGGAGGAGGGAAGAATGGTTTTATGTCTAGCCGAGACGCATTCTTTATCAGTCCTCTCTATCCTGTCAGAGATTACGATGTGACTATCACAGCCAACTCTGAGAAACAGGGGAAGGTCTCTTTCGAGGAGGTTTATGAAACTGTCCAGCGAAGAGGACTGGAAGATCATTACTATTTGACAAAGATGTCTATTACAGGCCGAGGGAACAACTCGGTCTTTTCTTATCGGACGAACAACCCGAAGACAATGGACTCGGCTCGTGATGGTTGTCTTGAATTTGATGAAATTCACCAGTTCGAGAATGATTCTGCTGTTAAAATCCAGCGGTCAGGGCTTGGTAAGATTGCCCATGCTCGTACCTTCTACAACGGTACCAATGGGCATGTCCGTGAAGGGTTCTATGACAAGCTGATTGAGAAGTCGATGAAAATCTTGAACGGTGAACTTGAGGAGTTCCGCTTATTCCCGTTTATCTGTAAGTTGGACGATCCGGAAGAAGTGGACGACATGAGCAACTGGCCAAAAGCGAATCCTATGCTTGACGAAACAACTCCTTATGCCAAGCGTCTGCTTGCTAGAACGAAAGCCGACTATGATGACTTGGAACTTGAGCCATCAGGCAGACAAGAATTTATGACCAAGCGGATGAACCTCCCAGAAGCTGACCTTGAGAAAGATGTGACAACTCGTGATAAGTTGCTCGCTACTTTGAGGGATGCAGATATTGAACTTGTAGGAAGGTCATGTGTGGCTGGATTTGACTACGCAAGCATCCGAGACTTTGCATCCGTTGGCTTGTTGTTTAAGGATGGTGATGATTTCATCTGGAGGCAACACAGTTTCGCTCGGAAGACTTTCCTTGATGCATTTAAAATCAAGGCTCCAATACGTGAGTGGCAAGAGCAAGGGATTTTCACTGTCGTAGATGGACCAAGTATAGATCCACGGTTGCTAGTCGCTAAGCTAAACGAATGGCGCAAGTTATACAATATTGAGCTAGTATGTGCCGATGGTTTCAGAATGGATTTGCTGAAGCCGTTACTGGAAGAAGCTGGTTTTGAGTTTGAATTTCTTCGCAATCCAGGGGCTATCCAATCCAAAGTGGCACCAATCATAGAGGACGGATTTGCGAATGAGAGATTTAATTTTGGAAATGATAGGTCAATGCTGTGGTACACAGATAATACCTTCGTGAAGGAAGACAAGGACGGAAACAAGAGGTTCTTGAAGAAGGAACCGGTGAGACGCAAGACCGATGGCTTCCACGCTTTTATTGCTGCTCTCTACAAGAGAGAAATCATCCAGGAAAGCACTGTGGGTGAATTCCTTGATGTGATTGAAGATTGGGATTTTTAGAAAGGAAAACCAAATGAACAAACGAATGAAGAAGAAACAAGCCTTACAGAATGAAGTTGAAATCTTGAAATCAGAAGTGACTGTGTTGAAGGGCGAACTGAACACACTGAGTCAAGCATTGAAGCGTCACGAAGATGCTTGTAGTGAGAACATCGAGCAGACGAATAAAGAGTTCGAGGTTATCAGACAAGATATGAAGCGCTCGAAGAAGTCATTCTTTAAACGATAAGGGATAAGCTCCCGGGTGGGTGGTTGGCAGAAAATTTAAGAAAGGAGGAGGTGCCTTGGGATGGCTAAATTTATTCAAGCGAGAAGTTCCGGAACCAAGCTTTGAGTTTGATGAGCTAGAGCGGATTTTTGGAAATCTGCAACTGAAGAGCTTGTCGATTGATAAGGCTGCTGAATTTGTGGCCCGCATCTTTGCAAGGTCTGAGTTCAAATTTATTGAGAACGGGAAGAAGAAGGCTACTGATTGGGATTATCTGCTAAATATAAGGCCCAACAAGAACGAATCAGCTTCTGAATTTTGGCAAAAAGCTATCTATCGCTTATTGACCAAGAATGAAGTCCTAATCTTTCTGTCGAGTGATGACCAGTTGTTAATCGCTGACTCGTACATTCGTCAAAAATATGCTGTGTATGATGATACGTTCACATCTGTGACTTGTCAAAATTATACCTTCCAGAAACCATTCAAGATGAACGAAGTCATTTTTCTGCAGTACAACAACAATCGTCTCCAAGAGTATTTTACTCAGTTGTTCAATGACTACGAGAAACTTCACACTCGGCTGGTCGAAGCGTTGGCACGGAATAATCAAATCCGTGGGGTCCTTAGTACAAGGACAAATGCAAGCTTCGACGATAAGAAGCGTGAGAAGATACAGAAATATGCTGATGGTCTCTTTAAGTCGTTTACAACCAAGACAGTAGCGATTGTACCAGCTCAAGAAGGTATGGAATATTCTGAGTTGACTAATACTACAGGTACTTCTAATCTGTCCGTGGATGAGCTCAAAAAGCTTCGTCGGCAGTTTGATGATGAAGTGGCTGACATCTTGGGAATCCCTACTGCGCTGATGCATGGGGATATGGCAAATCTTGAGAATAGCCAGAAGATGTTCAACAGCTATTGCTACCAATCGCTTGTGAAAAAGATGAGCGATGGCTTGAACTTCGCTTTGCTAAGTAAAAGCGAGTACAGGGGTAACAATCGTCTTGTTATTGTTGGCGAAGGTCAAAGGGATAAATTCTCACTTGCTCAAAGTATCGACAAGCTGATTTCTTCTGGTTCTATGCTTATTAATGAGGTCCGTGAGGAACTTGGTCTTGAAGCTGTACCGTGGGGCGACAAGCCTCTGATCACTAAGAATTATCAACTTGGTGAGGATGTAGAGAAGGGAGGTGAGAAAGAAGATGAAAGTGATTCCGATTAAGGGAACCATTGTATCGAACGATGATGTTTGGATGTATGATTGGTTCGGTTGGGACTGTACTGCTCCTAAAAACGTTGTACTTCCTGAAACTGGTGAGGACATTGAAGTCCATATCAATTCGGGCGGTGGTGATGTTTATGCTGGTAGTGAAATCTATACCGCTTTGCGGTCCTACTCAGGGAAAGTAGTTGTTAAGATCGTGGGCATTGCTGCAAGTGCAGCAAGCGTCATTGCTATGGCTGGTGACGTGGTAGAAATTAGCCCAACTGCTCAAATCATGATTCATAATGTGTCATCACGAGTCGACGGAGACCACAACACTCTACTGCACGAAGCTGGGGTACTTGAAGGGTTTAATAAATCAATCGCAAATGCTTATGTTGACAAGACAGGGAAATCATTAGATGATTTATTGAATCTGATGAACAAGACTACCTGGTTCGATGCTGAATCAGCAGTCAATGAAGGATTTGCTGACCGTGTCATGTTTAGCGGAGAGATTGCTCCGATGTTTGCTGCAAGCGAAACTCCAATGATCCCACATGACTTTATCGACAAGATGAAGTCAGCAATGACTCCTGATGTTGATAAAATCGCTGAGCTAGTAGCTAATAAGCTAGAAGCTCGACAAATTGCAAGAGAGACTTTTGAAAATAGCGAATTTTTACAGAAAAAATTAAATATTCCAGAAAGTCCAGAAAATAACACAAACGAGACTGTACCGAAAGGGTTCGGTCTTTTTGCATTTTAGAAAGGAAAATACTAATGACAATGCAATTATCTAACAAATTCAACGAAATTCGTCAGAACTTTTTGAACGCTGTGACAAACGGCGCACCTCAAGAAGAGCAGGCGAAACTCTACAATGATATGATCGAGTCGATGACTAACGAAATGATGGAACAAGCTCGTCATGCTGCTCATGAGGAAGTTTCAGCGATGAATCCTTACGATGCTAAATTGACTGCAGAAGCTCGTGAATTCTTCAACGACATCGACAAGACTGCTCCTGTGGGAGTAGAAAAACTCTTCCCACAAGAAACAATCGACCGTATCTTTGATGATATGGTGAAAGCTCGCCCGCTCTTGCAACATCTTGGATTGCGCAACGCTGGCATCCGCCTTAAATTCCTCAAATCAACTCAAACAGGACAAGCCGTTTGGGGCAAGATCAACGGGGAAATTCAGGGTCAATTGAAACAAGCCTTCAACGAAGAAGAAAAGATCCAAAACAAATTGACTGCATTTGTAGTCATTCCTAAAGACTCTGAAAAATTTGGCCCTGCTTGGTTGCAATCATTTGTATCTGCACAAATCACAGAAGCGTTTGCTGCTGCTTTGGAAGCTGCCTTCTTGAACGGTGACGGCGATGACAAACCTATCGGTCTTTCTCGCACTCTTACAGGGACTGCATCTGGTAACAAGACAACTTATCCAGAAAAAGCTGTAGAAACTGCAAAACTTACGTTTGCGGACTCTGCTACAGTCGTTAAAGAATTGACCGCTGTATACAAACATCACTCTATTAATACTGATGGAAACCCAGTTGCAGTTGAAGGGAATGTCGTAATGGTCGTCAACCCAGCGGATGCATGGGATGTCAAAAAACAATACACTTCCCTTAACGCTCAAGGAACGTATGTAACAGCAATGCCATACAACTTGATTTTGGTCGAGTCAGTTTCTCAAACTGCTGGTAAAGTGACTACATTTGTCAAAGGGCGCTATGATGCCTTTGTAGGTGGCGGAATCGAGTTTGGTCGCTACACAGAAACTTACGCTCTTGAAGACTTGAACCTCTACACTGCTAAGCAATTCGCTTACGGTAAGGCGCATGATGAAAAGACTGCTGCGGTTTGGGAATTGAAAATTAAATAATAGGTGGTGACACCGAATGGAAGAAACTAAACAATTTCATCCGCTTCTGGGAGCATTCAAGGAGCGGATGAAAATCTTTCATGATGCAGAAAATGCCAATCTCTCACGCATGCTCACTTCGTCAGAAAGAGCAATTCTTGATCTTACCGACTCATTCGATACCAGCGATAGCCGTGTTGAAGAGTTGATCCTTGAGCGGTCGAGATATCTCTATAATGACCAAGTTGAGTTCTTCTATGCGAATTTCCAGGGTGAGATTTTGGAACTGTCTCTTAAAAATTATCAGTAGGAGGGAATATGGTCGAAGTTTTAAAAGAATTTTTCGATTTGAAAGAGAATGTGCTCCGTAAAGTCGGAGATACATTTAAAGCGGATGAAGCTCGACAAAAGGAATTGATGGAAAAACTACCTGGTTTCATCAGTCCAGTGGTCGGGACTACTCCTAAAACGACAACAGAAGAAGTAGCAACACAGGGCATTGAAGCCTAATTTTAAATACAAGCAACCGGAAGCAACCAATGGGGACCTAAGAACGCCTGTCACCTTCTATACTTCTAAGGTGGAGGACGGTTTGGATGGGCGTGATGTTAGCTTTGAGAAGGCATTTTTCACTTTTGCAAAAACCTACTCGCCCAGCATAAAAGACATCGAAATCTCTACTGGTAAATCAATGGTTGCAAAAATGACTCTGAAAATTCGGGATCCACTGACTAGCTACCAGCCAGATGTAAGGCACTTCGTGGAAGTGATGGACCAACGCTTACAAGGTAAACACTGGAACATCATTGACGTTCGTCCTGATTACGATAATCGTGATTTCTTAATCGTCATTATCGGAGGTGGTCGGGATGAGTAGTGGTGCGACATTGGTCGGATTCGAGGAAGTGATCCGGAATCTAGAAGCCAAGCTCGGAGACGAAAAGGTGAGACGGTCAGCCAACAAGGCGTTGAAAGGTGCTGCGACCGAGACCTTGGAAGATTTCAAGGGTGCCTTGGGTGTCTACAAGGATACTGGTGAGACAATCGCAAGTGCGACTGTCGGGAATGTCACTGGAAGCTTTGAAGGTGTCCCGATGGTCAAGCTCGGATTTGGCGCTGGTTCACGCTGGCGCTTGGTCCACTTGAGCGAATTCGGCTATGCGAAGAAGGCACATCCTCGAGGATTTGGCGTGATTCGAAGATTTTCAGAGGCAAACAAAGAGAAGTTTAAATACAGACTGGCTTCTAAATTAAAAGCGGAGGGACTTGGATGATCAAAGATAAATTGACCGAAATTTACAACGCCTTAAAAAGCGATGAAGCACTTTCTGGGATTTCTATCAAGTCGTTTAAGCGTCCTGAGACGCTTTCTGAGAAGGAGCCGAGCATTGTCATCATTCCGGTCGGCCCTCCTCTTCAAAGCGACCGTGGGAGCAATACAAGTCTGTCAAAGACTTTTCTCTATCAAATCAACGTAGAGTCTACTGACCGCATCAAATGCAAGGAATTGCAAGGTGTTGTTGAGAAAATCATGGAGTCAGAAGGCTTCTACCAAACAGACGGGGGTCTAGATACATGGATCCCGGAAATTAAACGTTATGTAGATGCTCGGACATACAGAGGGAAAAGCTCTCTATATGACGACTATTAGAAAGGAATTTTAAATAATGGGAAAAGAAAAACAAGGTACAGCAACAGTCGGCTTTAAGAGTTTAACTGTTCGCATCTTAGACGGTGGAACACCTACCGAAGGCACTAATGTCTTTACTATCCAAGGTAAAAAGGGAGAAGGTGCTACACAAACCGCTAAAATCACTGGTCTCGCAAATGACCCTACCAAAACATTTGGTAGTAACATCGCTTACCACGTAAATAATCGTGGTGTTGGTGACTTGAAGGTTGAGCTTGGCCTCTTGGACATCCCAGTTGCATTGTACGCTAAAGCACTTGGATACACTGATACAGATGATATCCTCGAATTTGGTGCTGACACTGTATCAGCGGATGTTTCTATCTTGCTTGAATCAAGTACAGCGAGCGGTGAGCTTGCCCTTTATGGATTCTACAAAGGGAACCTCTCAATGGATGCCATCGACTTGAACACGATCAAGGACAAAGCGGACGAACTTGCGACTACCAACGTAACCTTTACCGCTGGGGCTTCTACTGCAGAAGACTCAAAAGACAAGTACGGAGCTATGTACTTTGGTAAGGATGATACTAAGGTACAAAAACTTAAAACTAAACTTGGTATCGTAGCAGGCGGATAAAATAAAACGGGGGCATCTAGCCCCTTTGTTTTATTATCTTAATATTGTAAACCTTTTCAAAATTTAGTAAAATAAGATTGTGGAGGTTTGCGATGAAAAAGAATAAACATTCGATTTTGATTTTATTAACTATTGCATTTGGTATCGGCCTAGTAACGATGTCAGGGCTGTTATTCTCTGCTATGAGTGAGAAATCCAAGCTAGAGAAGAAGTATGAGAGTCTGAAAGAAGACAAGGAACGAATCGAGAATATCAAGACTCGTTTTGTCAACTATGTCTATACTGTAGATAGCACTCTAGCTTCGGAAGCTATGGATTTTACATTAAGTGAAGGGGAATACCGTTATCAGTTCGGAGAACCTGCCCTGTTTGATCAGACTGAAATAACAGTTGGGGAACCGAAAAAAGACACTTCAGGGTTGCTCGCTATGGAACATGATAAAAATGAGTACAAAGCTGTCACTGTCACCCTGACAATCAATAACAAGGACACATCAAATGTTGTATTAAACCCTAGAAAATTCTTTGCGAGTGACGAAGATGGGGAATATCTTGGATTTGATTCGGTATTTTCGAATGACAATACTGTAGCTATCAATTCGGATTCCAGTGTCGTCTTCCAGGCTGGCAAAGAAGGTCATGTGACTATCATTTTTGCGATGAAGCAAAGTAATGCGTCTAAGGATGTCACAAAGGTCGAATTCGGGAAAAATAACTGGACGAAATAAGAGAAGGCACCGCAAGGTGCTTTTTAATTTAGAAAGGGAAAATAAATGGCTAAAATTACATTCACTATGAAGAACGAGAAAGGCGAAGATGTCCTATACTCCAGTAAAGAAATCACTACTCGTGACTATCGTGACTATCTTGTACTCAATGACTCGCTCACGTCTGAAAAGTCAGAAGTTGAAAAGTTGGACCAACAGTTGAACTTTATCGCTTCGCTCTTTGAAAATGTCACGGTTGAACAATTGCTGGAGCATACAGACTTTGCGAAGATCATTGAAGTATTTATGGACATCTACGCCCATCTGGTAGGTGATGTGGCCCCAAAGGGGAAACAATAGATCCCAAAGATGCTTTAAAGCATTTTTATAAATTTGTCAAAAATGTCTCTAATGGTCCATACAATATGAGTATCAATGAGGTTATGGATATTAGCTGGGATGACTTAATCGGAATCGTCGATACAAGTAGCGATTCAGAAGACGAAACTCCTCTAGATATTGCAGACATATTTGACGGGATATAAAGTAAAGCCTTATTAAAGGCTTTTTTTATTTCGAAGGAGGAAAAATGGCAGGTGGAACGCCACTAGGACAAATGTATATCGAACTAGGGCTGGACGTGTCAAAGTTCAATCCTAGCTTAACAAGTGCGAAGAATGCGGTGAAGTATTTCCAAAATAATGTCAAAGCACTCGACAGCACTTTAAAATCTCATGGAAATAATGCAGATTTACTGAAATCAAAGTACAAATCACTTGGTCAGGCGATTGAGGCACAGAAAAAGGTCCTCGATCAGATGAAGAAAGGATTTGACAAACTTGATCCTGGATCTGCTAAGTATGACAAAGCTGCTGCAGATATCGAGCGTGAGAATGCGAAGTTATCTGCAATGGAAGGTCAACTGTATAAAGTCGAGCAAGCTTTAAAAGCTGTTGCTCGTGAAAATAGTTTCTCCGGCCGAATGGAAGCTCTAGGGCAGAGTATCAAAAAAGGCGGAGAAAACATTCAGAATTTTGGTCGGAAAGTTTCTGACCTTGGCGGGACTTTAACAAAAGGTCTCACTGCCCCTCTTGTCGCTAGTGCTGGATTTGCGCTCAAGGCTGCCATTGATTATGAAAGTGCCTTTGCTGGCGTCAAAAAGACGGTTGATGGAACACCCCAACAGTTTGACAAGCTATCTGCAAGCATTCGTAATATGGCCAAGGAAATGCCATCTAGCGCTGTTGAAATTGCACATGTTGCGGAAGCAGCAGGGCAATTAGGTGTGCCAGTCGGAGCTATCAAAGAATTTTCTAAAACAATGGTGAACCTTGGTGTTTCAACCAACCTAAGCGCTGAAGAGGCAGCCTCATCGATTGCTAAAATCGGGAACATCATGAAGGTCTCCAAGAATGACCTGGGTGAATGGTCCAGTCATTTTGGGTCTGCAGTCGTTGATTTGGGTAACCACTTTGCGACTACCGAGCGTGATATCGTCGAAATGACAAACCGTTTGGCCGCCGGAGGAAAACTTGCCGGTTTGACCACTCCTGAAATTCTCGGTCTTGCGACTGCGATGAGTAGTGTCGGTATCGAAGCTGAGGCTGGTGGTACAGCCATGACACAAACCCTTACTAGTATCGGTAAGGCTGTTTCTGGTGTCGGCAAAGGCGCTACTGAAAAGTTACAACTGATTGCCCAAACCGCTGGGATGACATCTGAGCAGTTTACCAAGGCTTGGAAAGAAAAGCCAGCGCAAGCCTTGCAATCCTTTATCAAAGGGTTACAAAAAGCCACTGATGAGGGCAAGAATATGGACGGCATCCTTGACGAACTTGGAATGACAGGCATCCGACAAGGAAATATGCTGAAATCTCTTGCATCAGCATCTGATACAATGACAGATGCGGTGAATCGCTCAAACAGTGCATGGAAGAAAAACAGTGCGCTGACTGAAGAAGCTCGCAAGCGGTACGAAACAACTGAATCACAGTTAAAAATCTTTAAAAACAAGATTACGGATATCGCTATTGAGTTTGGTGGTCCATTGCTGAAGGCTCTGAACAGTGGACTGGATGCTGCTAAGCCTTGGCTAAAAACTCTATCTGATATGGCTGATAAGTTCAGCAAGATGTCATCTGAACAACAACAGAATATCATCAAATGGGGATTGATGGGAGCGGCCGCTGGGCCCGCTCTGAAATTGCTTGGTGGTGGCCTCGGAATCATTGGTGGCTTGACTAAAGGTTTCGGAAGTCTTGTTAGTGGCATTGGCAAAGTACCTGGTGCTATCAAAACATTTAAAGATGCTGGCTCGGTAGCTGGCGGATTTAAAGCCTTATCCGCAAGTATTAGCGGAGTAGGTACTGCAACTGCTGAAGCAAGTACAAGTACAAGCTTGCTATCTACTGCTGTAGCATCACTTGGTAATCCTGTTACTTGGGGAGTTTTGGCTGGTGGTGTTGCATTGGTCGGTTTGACCTATATCGCCGAGCAGATGGCTGAGGCTGAGAATAGGACACAGCGATGGGGAACATCCGTCAGTAAGGTCCAAGACGAGCAACTTAGCGGTTTTAAATCCAAGGTGGACGAAGCCAACAAGGCAATCGTGGACTTTGGGGCAACCGCTGGAAGCGTCGATAATGTCAAGGCCTCGTTTGAAAAGCTCAATAGTGAGATTGACAAGCTGATCGACGAGAAGAAAGAGAAGTTGCAAGCTCTCGCAAAAGAAGTCGGTATGAGTGAAGAGGTTCGTAAGAACCAAGAAGAGCAACTCGAACAAACCAAAGTAAATGTCCGGAATATGACCGAAGAGGTCGGTCGTATCTATCAAAATGCTAAGGACCAGCACAGAGACCTGACTCTTGAAGAGAAAGCTATCGTTTCCAATATTCAACACGAAATGATTAGCCAGGAATTGGACTTGCTGAATGTTTCTAAGGATAAGAAACACGCTATCATGCAAGCGATGAACGGTGATGTTAAATCCATGAACGAAACGCAGCGTCAAGATGCATTGAAAGTGGTCACAGACTGGATCCTGGAAGAAGAGAAGGTCTACGAAAAGCGCAAGCAAGCTATCAAAGACGCATACAAAAATGATGGTTCCGAAAAAGCAATTCGGGAACGTAATCAGAAGCTAGAAGAGCTGGAAGCAGAACATCTTGCCAGAAAAGAAGCTTACCAACAGAAATATTTTGAGTTAGAAAAGAACTTCCTCGATAATTACAATGGTAGATGGACTAAAGAAGCCATAGGAGGCGCTAAATCTCGTATGGGAGCATTAGGCCTTGATGTGAAGCAATTCGAAGAGTATATGCGTTCTGCTGCTGACACTGTAACGTCCTCATCTGGAATTGTTGCGAAATCTATGGCTAACATGAGTAAGGAAACTGCTGAGGCTAACATGGTCTGGAACTCACTCGTATTTGATGATAAAAAGGGTGAAGTTAAGACGAATGCCAAAGAAGAAATTTCCAAGGTATTGGAAGCTGAGAATGGCTGGAATTCAATTGAATTTATCTTGAAGAATGCCAACCTTGAAACGAATGCTAAGATGCTGATCGGTGAGACTTTGGTCGAGACCGGTAAATGGAATGAGTTGACCCTCGAACAAAAAGAACTGGTTTTAGATGGTCACAAAGGTATGCAGGCTATCCTTGACAATAAGGAAGCACTTGACCAGTGGAACGCTCTCCCAGCAGAAGTCAAAGAGCTGCTGATGAAGAATGAAGCATTCCTCAATTCTGGAAATCTAGCTATCTCTACCTTACAGAAATGGAATCAGTTGAGTCCGGAGCAGAAAGAGATTGTTGCTAAAGATTTAGCAACTGGTGAAGTTACTAAAATCCAGCAAGCCCTAAACTTGCTCGTAGGGATGAATCCTAATATTCCAATCGATGCGAAAGATAACTCCAGCAAGGTTATCTCTCAGGTAATGAATGACATCCTGAACATTCCGAAGGAGACAAACACTAATATCAATGCGGATGCAAGTGGTGCTGAAGCCGGAAAGAATCAAGCAATCGAGGCTTATGGGGCAGTCAATGCCTATCAAGTTCCTGAAAAACTAATCACAGCAAACGCAGACAATGCAGTCCAACAAGGGCAAGCAGCTATCAATAAACAGACTGAATGGAACGCAACTCCATCCCCTACAAAATTGCAAACTGGTGATGCTGGTAGTGCAGTAAATGCGGGACAATCTGCTATTAACAAGCAGAATGAATGGAATGCGCTTTACAGTCCTATGAAGTACATGACTGGTGATGCCACTAGCGCTATGAATGCTGCGAACTCTGCGAGCGGTGCCATCCGCTCTGTGCCGACTAGCTGGCATACAACCATCACAGCTACAGAAGTGGTCAATCGTGTTGTGAATAGTGTTGGAAGATTATTTGGACACAAAGATGGTACAGATTATCACCCGGGCGGACTTGCTATGGTCAATGACCAACGCAATGCAGTCTACCGTGAGATGGTCACACTGCCAGACGGACGTAGCTTCATCCCAGAAGGTCGAGACGTCATCATGCCACTGCCTCGTGGATCCAAGGTCTTGCGTGCGGATAAGACCAGACGTTTGATGCAAAAACTTGGCATTCCTAAGTACGCATCTGGTATCGGTATTCCAGAGGACGCTAAATTCCTGAAAGAGATGGAAAGAGCTAATCGGGAAATCGTGCTAGTTGACAATAAAGGTGGCAATGAGTACGATGGTCAAAATGTAGTTGCTGAGATTGCGTTTCTGAGAACAAGTTTAGAAAAGTTATTGACTGCTATCCTTGAGAAGCCGTCAGAAACCTATCTAGATGGCAATGTTTTAGCACAAAATAGTTATCAACGTTATTCTAAAATCATGGCAAGGGAGGGAATCTAATGTTTAACATGATTATTAATGGGTTTGACACTGGATCAATCCCAAACTGCTATGTCACCGATTACGGTGAGGAGCAAATGGCTCGGCCACGTTTTGACAATAATACGATTTATGGGGCCAACGGCGATTATCCAATCTATGATGGTGCGTATGATGGCTATGATAAGACTGTCAGCCTCTATGTGGTAAAGGAAGAAGAAGTCCAGAAAATCCTTGAGCAATTCAGTCAGCAAAATAATGTAGTAGAGTTTGGGCATCGGCCAGGCTCTATTTTTTATGCAGACTATGCCGACTCAAGCTTCAAACAGAATGGAATCCATGCTTGGTCGCTAGAAATCAAACTCAAGATGCATCCTTTCCGCTATCAGAAAAACAATACGGAAATCGTGTTGACAAGTAATGGGACTGTGACGAATCCCGGCACAGTCTATTCTGAACCAGTTATCACGGTTGAAGGAAATGGGGATGTTACGCTTACGATTGGTAAGCAAACCATGCAACTCAAGTTGGACACTAAGGCAACTATCGACTGCCGTCACAAACGTCAGAATGTCTATGACAAGAATGGTAATTTGAAGAATACTCTTCGGACTCGAGGTGGATTCTTTGAAATTCCTACTGGTATTTCTGGTGTCGTGCTTAGTGGGAATATCACGAAGGTGAGAATCCAAGGAAACTGGAGGTATAAGGTATGATCTATCTACTAGATGAGAACTTTCCTCTAAATGCTGCTTATGATGATGAAATCATCCAAGAAGCGAATAGCACCTATCAGCTCACCTTTAAATTCCCAACAACAGATAGCAAGTGGACAGAATTGAAAAATGAAGTCTTACTGGTTGCGGACGATTTGCACGGCGAGCAGTATTTCTCCATCTTTGAAGTTGAAAAGCAACATGGCTATATCACAGTATATGCTAATCAGGTTGCTACTTTGCTGAATAGCTACTCTATCAATACTATCAGCGTTGACAGAGGGAATGGCTTTACTGTGATGAATGCTTTGGTATCGGCCTTTAAGAGACCGAGTCCATTCACATTCTTTTCTGACATCAACTCAAAGCACACCATCAACCTCAAGAATGTATCGGTGATGGAAGCTCTGGTGAAGGACAAGCACTCTATTGTCGGACAATGGGGCGGAGATCTTGTGCGTGACAAGTACAGTATCCGGTTGCTTGAGAGAGCAGGGGTGGAGAATGAATCACTCTTTGCCTACAAGAAGAACATGAAGCCCTACCAAGAGTCTTCGTCTACCAAGGAATTGAAGACAAGGATTCATTTTAGACGTGTCATTGAAAGTCACGATGAGCACAAGAAAGACCAAGTCTTCACAGCTACAATTGACAGTCCTCTGATTGGTAAATATAAGAACATTTACGAGGCAGACATGGAAGTGCAAGACCAGGATGTAGTCGACCAGAAAACACTGGAAGAGTACGGGAAACGCTACTTCCGTGAAACGCTCTGTGATATGGTTGAAGAAAGTCTGGAAATTGATGTTATCGGACAGGCTGACCAACCCGTGAACCTCTTTGATACTGTCAGTGTCCTCCACGAGCAATACAATGTGGATCTACGTAAGAAGATTACGAAATACCGCTTCGCTCCTATGAGAAAGAAGCTTGTCAGTATCGGCTTCGGGAAGGTGAACCAGTCCTTTGGTAGTGCACTTGGAAGCCTCGTAGAAAACAAAGTCAATGAGCAACTTAATGAAAAGTTAAGTGGCCGTGATAAAGAGTACGAGAAGAAGGTGCAGAAGTTAGTTGATAATGCTAACGCCGAATACTCTAAGAAAGCGACCGCACTTGAACAAGAAATCACTGATGGTATCGAACAAGCCAAGGCACAAGCTGAGGCAGTCAAGAAATTCATCTCTAATGATATCGAGCGACGCTTCCAGGAATTTGGGAGCAAGGATCTTGAAGAAGTCAGACGAAAAGCAGATGAAGCATTGAGGAAGGCTGGCACATTGCCAGATGCTGCAAGCTTGTCAGCATCTGTGAAGCGAGAAATCTTGGCTAGTCCCGATCTAACCCAAAAGGTCAGCGAGACAATCCAGCAGACAGACAGCGGGACAATCTATAATAAGATTTACCAAAACATCAAGCATGATTTTGCAACAACAGATGAGTTAGGCCCCGTTTTGGCTGGCATTAATCAAAAGCTTAAAAGCCAAACCGTCGAGTTTCAGAAGCTGACTGAAAGCAATACGCTTTACGAACGTATCCTGGGTAAGTCTGAAACAGACGCACCAGATAAGTTATCACGGCTTGTCATGTCTAGTGATATTTTTCAAGCGGAAGTCGGGAAGTATTCGACGCAAGGTGGCCCGAATATGCTTCGAAATTCGAGGGCAGATGATGGGTTGAAATATTGGAACGGTGCACCCGATAAATTCAAGTTTTTAGAACACGCTTTTTACCTCAACGGTCAAAAGCGAATGTTTTTACTTGAGAATGGCGCAGTCGTGAACAGTCCACGCTTTATCTTCAAACGAAATACAGATTATACCTTTAATCTGTTAGCCTTTGACGCAAACACAGCGAGGGTGCGGATAACCTTGCGAAAACGTAAGAAGGATTCGACCAATCCAGACTATGACGAGGTTCAGACTATTTACGAGAAGACCGGCTCACCCGCTTTTAGTTCAAACGAGGCCGTGAAACGCACCTTTAAATTCAACACGGGTGATTTTGATAATGGTTACTTACTCTTTGAATACTATGGCAATCCAACCGGCTGGTCTGGTATGTTCATGACCGAGCTCGATTTCTACGAGGGTAACAATGACCGTAAATGGCAACCAGCGCCCGAAGATAGCGAAGAGCCTATCGAAGCGGTACGGACACAAGTCACGCAACTTGCGGGCTCGTGGTCAGTCAGAAACCTAAACAGTGCTGGCGACCTGATCAATGGTATCAACTTGGGAGCAGACGGGACTACCAGATTTGTTAGTAAGTTGACGCATATTTCAGGGGATACCCTTATCGATAATGCGGTTATCAAATCTGCGATGGTTGATAAGTTAAAAACTGGAAACTTCGAATCCGGCTCTGTCACAACTCAGATTCTCGCTTCAAATGCGGTCACTGCTGATAAGTTGCTTGTGGATGCTGCCATGATCAAGAAGTTGGTCACTAATCAGGCATTCATCCGAGACTTATTCTCTCAAAACGCATTTATCACGCAATTGAAATCAGTCGATGTAGCTGCTGAGCGGATCCAGGGTGGAAGGTTGCTGTCTACGAATGGTGCTACAGATTTTAACCTAAATGATGGAAGCATTAACTTCTATTCAAATTTAGGTTCCATTCGACGGATTGATGATACGACATCGTCACAGTTTATCCGACTTGAGCAAGGTTCTTTCCGTGCTGAGCGCCTAATTGATAACAAGGCTGCCCGCATCGTCATCGGAACGAACCATGACAAGACAGAAGACGTGGAAAACTCAACCTTTGCTGGGACTCGTTTGTGGTCAGGTAGTGGGAACGGAGATAAGGAATCATTTTACGAAACCGTCGCTGACCGTATCGTATTTTATTCGAATGGTAAATTCCGTAGCCCGTGGATGATCCACAATAATACACGGGATAAGAGTACATTCTTTATGCCTTTGAACGAAAACGGAGTGAAACACGTAATCGGTCGAGGAGATAAAAGAATACACGAAATTCATACAAACGAAATTATGCTAAATGGAGTTCGTCTCAAGATGATGATAAAAGATATCATGAATTATATCGGCTACCGTGGAAATAACAGTTGGGCAGACCTTATTAATTAGGAGGAAAAATGAACGAAAACATTTTACTATCAATGGTCGCTGAATTGAATAAGCAATTGAGTGACAAGACGCTGGGTGAAATTGAGTTTAAGGCTCGTTTTACTGATTTGCAATCACAAGTAGCTAAACTTTCGCAAGAAGTTGAAGGCTATCGCAACACTATCGAATCTGATGCTGAATTGAAGGCATTGTTCGAGAAAATCAAAAACAACAAAGAGGTAACAGACAATGGATTATAAAGTACAATTTAAATCATACGATACAGTAGCCAATGCTACGAAAGTAGCAATCAAGCAAGACTTCCCATATCGTGTTTTTGAGGAAATTTTGCCAACAAACCGCATGACAGAAGACGATGCGACACTGGTTGAAGCAGTATTGAACATCGTCCGCATGGAACTTGACACATCTGGCGCAGTCGTGGCAATCAAAAAAGAGCTTGACAAGTCTGTTGAAGCTAACAAGGATGCCATCGCTAAGATCCAAGAATTGACCAAAGAAAAAGAAGAGATGGCTCAACAAATCCAAAACATCAAGTCAGTGGCCGATTGGTCGGTGTTGGCTCGTGTGACTGATACGGATAATCCGATTGATCCTACTCTGTATGCTCGTGGTTTGGAATTGATCGAAACTGGCCAAACTGGTAAGGAATATAAAGCACACGACATCTTTGTTGTCAATAATCCAAATTATACTGCTAAATATGGCGAGGGAACTCGTGTGCTGGTACAAGTCAACAACGATTTCACCTACAATGGCGAATCCGTGGAAGAACTCGAAGGCAAGCTATCGCAAGATGGCAAATTAGCAGTGTGGAAATGGGAGCTTCCAAAGGAAAACAAACCAGCACAACCAAGTGGAAATCTTGAAACAGAACCAGTGGCCACAGCTACACCACAACCAGCACTTTAATCAGAAAGGGGCGTGATCTATGATCCACTTTACACCAGAGGACATCAGCCTGATCATTGGATTTGTCGGTGTCCTCCTTGGAATTTACGGAAATTTTAAAGGAAGTGTCGTGGCACAAGAGAAACGCATGGTCGTGATTGAAAAAGACATTGAAAATATGCGTGACTTCCGTTTGACAGCAGTGAGACGACTTGATAACCACGATGAACAGAATAAGTCTCTACTTATCCTCGCAGAGCAGGTCAAAGCCTTGAGCGAGGATATGAAGGAACTTAAAGCATTAATTCAAAATAAAAATAATTAAGAGGTAACATTATGAAGATTAACTGGACTGTACGTTTGAAAAACAAAAACTTTTGGCTGGCTCTTGTGCCAGCTTTGGCTTTGCTCTTCCAGGCTTTTGCTGACATTTTTGGCATCAAGTTAGAGTTTGGTCAAACTGTTGATAAAATCTTGGTATTCGTCAATGTGCTATTTGCGCTATTTGTTTTGGTTGGTGTCGTCAACGACCCTACCACAACAGGTTTGAGCGATAGTACACGAGCGCTTGACTACCATGAGCCAAATAATGATTAAGAGAGCTACTCTCAAAGCAACAATCTTTTTGTTAGCCACTGCCTATTTTTGGGTGGTGGCTTTTGATTTTAGAAAGGAGCAATAAATGGCTACTTTAAATGATATTTTGGGATATGCAGAAGGGTTAGCAGATGCTGGTACTGGTGTATCTATGAGCAAATGGGGGATGCAATGCGCTGCACTACCGAATGCAATCTCTACTTACTTTTTCGGCAAAACCCTCTGGGGCAATGCTATTGATCTACTCAATTCTGCCCGTGATTTAGGTTATGAGGTGGAATATAACCAAGAGGGCAATGCGGACAGCAAACCACGAGCGGGTGCGGTATTTGTGCAAGAGACCACTTACTTATTCGGTCATTCATACGGCCACACTGGCCTAGTGATTGAGGATAGCGATGGGTATACCATGCGTACTATCGAGCAGAATATTGATGGCAACGAAGATAGTCTATATGTAGGTGGCCCGGCACGATATAATACCCGTGATTTTACTGCCATTGTCGGGTGGTTTTATTTCCCGGTTGATGGTCAACCGGCACAAGTAGAACCTATCACACCATCAGAGCCTCTTACAGTTGACTCTAATGGATTCAACCCAGAGACAGGTACATTCACAGTCGAAGTATCGGCTCTTAATGTACGGTCTTCTGCTGGGCTCGCTGGTGAGATTGTGGCAGTCTATACTGCTGGCCAAGAAATCAATTACGACGGTTGGTTAGATAACGACGGATATATCTGGATCACGTACATCGGAGCTTCTGGAAATCGTCGCTATGTAGCAGTCGGTCAATCAGAGAACGGGCAACGGATTACAGACTTCGGCTCATTCTCTTAAAACAAGGAGGATTTAATGCCTTTATTAAATTCCACAAATTTACAACAATTTGAAGGAGGGGCAATCGTCAAACAAGGCGATTCAGCCTCTCTATTTGGTTATGAGTTGTTAGATGAGCAGATGAGACCAATCAATGAGTTGACTGGCAAAAATGCCACTATTCGGGTCTTTAACCAAAAGGGCAAGCTTACATTCGACAGTGTCGTAGATAAGTCAAAAGTAACTTTTAAACTCGAGAAGGTCCTTCCGGTCGGCATCTATCTGGTCGAAGTCATCTGCGATGGCTACATCTTTCCTAGTGATCGTTCTGCGAGGTTGGAAGTCATCCAGTCTGCGGACCAATACACGACGGAAGAAGTTGTGGCATTGGTTAAAAACGACGTACAGGAAGAAATCGGTCGCTTTTTGAAGGAGCACCAAGAAGATGAAATGCCTGATTTAACAACTTTGTATAATTTAGCAAAAATTTAAAGGAGAAACTATGTCTTTTAATACTGAAAATTTAACATCTTTAGCCCGGGCCATGGGTACTGATGTAAAAGAAATCAAAACCTTGCTTGCTAACAAGGCAGATAAGTCAGAAATTGGCCAAGGTGGGATCACAAAAGAACAGTTGGACACTGCAATTCAAGGCGTGAAAACGGCAATTCTGGGCGAAGGTGTTCCGGAAGAGCTAGATACTTTGAAGGAGATTGCTGAGAAAATCTCTGCTGGAAGTAGCTCTGATGGGGCTATCGTTTCAAAAATGACTGAACTTGGCCAAAAATTTACCGATCTTGAGACCACTGATTTCGTACAGGTTTATACAGCAGCCAAAAATAGTCTCTAAAAGGAGGCATTGAATGGACAAGTTAAAAGAAGCAATTAAACTTATCGGTCGTGATATCGGAAACATCGAAGACCAACAAGCGTCTTTACTGTCACAGTCCAAGGCCTATGAACTCTTTCCGACCTATTCCACGCTGCAAGCACAGATGACTAGTAATATTAAGGAAAAACACCTTGAGTTAGGTCTGGATGCTCTGATTGATACCAAATTGCAAAATGGTGGTGATCCATTTGTCACAAAATCCAAGCTACCAACAATGGATACAAGTCAGCTAGTCAGCAAAAATGAGTTCGAAGAGCTAAAACGAAAAATTTCAGCCAACAACGCTGGAAGTGGTAACACTAGCACAGAATTAAAAGGACAAGGTTTTCCATACGCTCTGAATGCTGACATCGGTACAATATATACAGATACCACGGCTAAAAATGGAGCGGTCAAGTGGATAAAAAAAGGCCCGGGAACTGGTTCTGGCGCTTGGTCTGTATTGTTTGGTGATGTCAAATTTAAGCCGAAAAACCTCAGCTCAACTCTACCTAATGCGTACGTAGAATTTAGACGCATAAACTCCACAGTTGAAATCAGCTTCGGCGGTCTCTCTTGGGGTTGGTTTGGCATCAAGCGCAGAGGTGCGCCCGGCTATGTTGCCCAAGGGTCAGACCGTGACCGTAATGTATTTATCTTAAGCAACGGTGGTGTACCCGTCGGTTTTCGTTCCTTTAACTCAAGACTGGGCATTATGACTAATGACAAGGGCCAACGTTTGGGAACGTTTTACCTGGGTGGGGCGGGTGATTATAATCATCTACGCCTTCAGTTCGACGACCCCGTTCCAACAGACCGAGATATCGGGGATTTACGATTTACCACTATGTCCTATACCACGGATGATCCGTGGCCCGAGAATACACAATAAGACACACACCCTCCCAATTCGGGAGGGCTTTTTTTGTTGCCTTTTTCTGAAACTAGTTCCAGAATTAAAATTTTTTTAATTATTTTGATAAAAAGCGTTGACAAACTATCATACATGATATATAATGAATATGTAAGATAAATGAAGGAGAAAACAAAATGAAATCACAAGTAATGAGCCTAGCATGGAAAATCTTCAAAAATGAAAAAAATGACGTAACTTTCTCAACTGCATTGAAATTAGCTTGGAAGACTGTTAAACGTCAACAAATGGCAGATGATTTCTATTTCTTCCGTTCTTCAAATGTTAAATTTCAAGGTGTCAAGAAATGGTTTGCTGAAAAAGAATTTTATGGACGTAATAAGAAAGATTTAGCGTTCATGTCTGTTACTGCGATTAGCGTAAAAGATTTGGTCGAAGAAACTGAAAAAGCTGTTAAACTTGAAATTGTAACACCTTATGGCATTTCTACTAAATGGTATCCAAAGAGCGTACTCGCTTAATTTTAAAATAAAAAGGAGAAATAAAATGGAAATCAATAACGATATTAAAGGCTTAATTTTGGAATATGTGGGGCGGTATTTCCGTTATGAGAACGACTTCTACCGTCTTCCTAATATCAAATTCACGGACGCTAACTGGCAGAAATTCAAGAATGGCGAAACTTCTATCGAGAAGATGGGGGCGTCAAGGGTCAATGCCATGCTAGATTGCTTGTTTGATGATTTCGAGCTTGCTATGATTGGTAAGGCTCAAGATTACTATTATTTCAGCAATTCGCTTAAAATGAATATGACGTTCCATGCTTACTATGACCAGTTCAAGAAGCAACAACTCCTAAAATGGATTGAAAATAGCCGTAATGATATCATCGGGGGGACTGGCAGAATGTACACGGCCAGCGGAAATTGGATTGCTAACGCTTATCTTGAAGTGGCCTTGGAAAGTAGCGAAGTTGAGGACAGTTACATGCTTCAAATGCGGTTCAAGAATTATTCCCAAGATCCTAGACCGATACCAGCGGGCCGTCAAAATCGCCTTGAATGGATCGAGAAGAATTTAGAGAATATACGATAATTTAAAATAAGCCACCTCAAAGGTGGCATTTTTGTGCTTATAACGGCAATTATTGAAATTGTCTATTATAACGGCAAACAAAAAAAGCCCTCGGGCTCGTTCTCTCAATTATGCGGGCAATGAATACGAAAATGAATACGTCTTTTTTATTTTATCGAGAAATGACGAAAACGATATTTTGACAAAGTACGCGTTTTTTAAACAATCGGAAACGTACTACTAGTTGATGGAAACGGTCGTCTGATTCTGATATAACGGCAATTTTTCAGATTGTCTATTGTAACGGACAATCAAAAAAGCGATGATTGTATAATCATCACTTTTCTTTTTTAAACCGATTAGCGTATTCTGTCATTTTAATTGCGTGTTTCAAACGCATATTCATAATATCAGAGATACCGTTCTTATATTTGTCTACAGCTTGGGTGGATAATCCACAATTTTTACTAATAGAATAGGCTGTGTCATTTTCTAGCAGCCATTTAATAGCATTGATATCAACTAACATATTTACCTCACAAAAAACCAAATGATTATTATGATCAACAAAAAAACTAAAACAAACTCAAGTTTTTCACCAGCTGTGGTTTTTCTTACTTTAAATTTTACTTTCATCACGATACCTGTTATAATTAAAGCAATCCCCCCACGAGGGGGCGGATAGTGATCGTTCACTATCCGAATTCGATGTGCCACTCAATACTAATGATGAACAAGTTTATTTTTACCACTAGCTTATTCGTCTTAGCCTTGATTGGCTTTTTTCTTCGCCTTAACATTTATTTTTCCTTTCTTTAGTTTCCTTGTCTAAGGTTTCCTCCTTAACCTTATGTATTAATTATACAACTAAAGTTGTATACAGTCAAGAGATTTTATTAACTTTTTTTAAAAAAATAAAAGATTTTTTCCTATTAAATAACTTCCTTTTGTGTCTATACAAAAATTAAACTTGAACTTTATTTGGAACTATGCCAAACTGACAATGTGGCGATGAAGTTGTTGAGTTTTAGAAGCAGATCTAAAAACAGACCCAAAACGTGATATAAGTTGATAAATAAACTTTTGTCAGACTCCCACCGGCTCCATTTTTATATATGCAAACGGCAAGTCCTTGTCGTTTTTGTTTCTTTAAAATCTATCAAACAATGATATCTTGTGAGCGATTCCTAAATTTTTTGTTGACAGGAGGAGTGCTTTTACGTATAATGGATACTAGTTTGGAAGATTACTCAAGAGGCTTAAGAGGCCGTGTTGGAAACGCGGTAGGCGTGTAACAGCGTGCGTGGGTTCGAATCCCATGTCTTCCGTAAGAGAAAGGAAAGCAGATCAGTTGATCTGTTTTTTTTGTTAGGCAGGATTGGCAATGGGTAAGAGTGTCTTCTTTGTCGGATTTCCTGTATAATAGAAGGTAAGAACGGACGAAAAGGAGAACAAGGTGATTACACAGCTGGACACAAAATCAGTCTACACCTTTATGGACAGTTTAGTCTCTATTCGAGACTATATTCAGCGTGCCAAAGAAATGGGTTACCAACAAATTGGTCTCATGGATATAGATAATTTATATGGGGCCTACGAGTTTTTAGAAGAGTGCCAAAAAGCTGGTATTGGGGCTGTCCTAGGTCTTGATTTGGAAGTCGAGTTACCAGCGGGGCCTTTGTCTATCCGTTTGCTTGCGTTAGGCACCGTAGGTTATAAACATTTAATCAAGATTTCCAGCATGAAAATGATGGGGACAACAGACTGGGCGGCCTTTCAACACTTTTTGGATGATCTAGCCATCATCGTTCCCTATTTTGAAGGGATTGAGTATTTAGACTTGGGCCAAAACTTTGCGATTGGTGTCTTTCCAGATACTCCAGCGAAACAGTTTTCTCGTCCAGTTTTCCCCCTCTACACAGTCCGCTATTTTTCTACGAGTGATTTGGAAAGTCTTCAGATGCTCCACGCCATTCGTAATAATTGCAGTCTGAAGGAAGTAGGAGCTGTTGACACTTCTATGATGTTCCTGCCACCAGAAGAGTTGGAGCGGGCCTTTGCTCATAATTATCCAGATAGTATTGCCTATCTAGAGAAAACTCTTGCGGCTGTTCATTATGAGATTGATACGCAATTAAAGCTTCCCCGCTTTAATCCAGAGAAGCCTGCAGTTGAGGAATTACGTGAGTTGGCTGAGGAGGGCTTGAGAAGTAAGGGTCTGGACCAGACAGTTTACCAAGAGCGTTTGCATCATGAATTAGCTGTCATCCATCAGATGGGCTTTGATGACTACTTCTTGATTGTCTGGGATTTATTACGGTTTGGTCGAAGCCAAGGTTACTATATGGGGATGGGCCGTGGATCAGCAGTTGGTAGTCTAGTAGCCTATGCCTTGGATATCACAGGGATTGATCCAGTCAAGAACAATCTACTCTTTGAGCGTTTTTTGAACTTAGAGCGCTATACCATGCCAGATATTGATATTGATATTCCAGATGTCTATCGTCCCAAATTTATCCAGTATGTTAAAAATCGCTACCGCAGTCCTCACGTGGCTCAAATTGTGACCTTCTCAACTTTTGGGGCCAAGCAAGCCATTCGGGATGTTTTTAAGAGATTTGGAACCCCAGAATATGAGTTAACCAACCTCACCAAGCGGATTGGCTTACGGGATACCTTAGCTTCTGCTTATGAAAAGAATTTAGCTTTCCGCCAAGCTATCCAAAGTCGCCCAGAATACCGGAAGGGCTTTGAAATTGCGAAGAGGATTGAAGGGCAACCGCGTCAGACCTCGATTCATGCGGCGGGAGTCGTCATGAGTGGAGAAGACCTCACCAATCAAATCCCGATCAAGATGGGTGAGGAGATGAATCTGACCCAATATGATGCCCATGGTGTTGAGGCAAATGGTCTGCTCAAGATGGACTTCTTAGGACTCCGAAATTTGACCTTTGCTCAACGGATGCAGGAAGCAGTAAAGGAAAAATATCAAAAGGATATTAAGATTGAGGATATTCCTCTAGAAGATCCGGAAACGATTGCTTTGTTTGCTGCGGGAAATACCAAGGGGATCTTCCAGTTTGAGCAAGCGGGAGCTATTCGTTTGCTTAGACGAGTTCAACCTAGCTGTTTTGAAGAAATTGTTGCGACGACTTCCTTGAACCGGCCTGGGGCTAGTGACTATATTGATAATTTCGTCAAACGCAAGCATGGCAAAGAGAAGGTCGATATGATTGATCCTAGTTTGGAAGGCATTCTAGCACCAACATATGGCATCATGCTCTATCAGGAGCAAGTCATGCAGGTGGCCCAGACCTTTGCTGGCTTTAGTCTGGGAAAAGCCGATATCCTCAGACGGGCCATGGGGAAAAAGAACGTGGCAGAAATGCATCGGATGGAGGATGACTTTATCAAGGGGGCTGTCGCGCTTGGACATAGCGAGGAAAAAGCCAAGCAAGTCTTTGCTATTATGGAAAAATTTGCTGGCTATGGCTTTAACCGCTCCCATGCCTATGCCTACTCAGCCTTGGCCTTCCAATTGGCTTACTTTAAGGTTCATTATCCAGATGTCTTCTTTGATATTATGCTCAACTACTCTAGCAGTGATTACTTGACCGATGCGCTCCAATTTGATTTCCAAGTAGCTCCTTTGACCATTAATACCATTCCTTATAAGGATAAGTTCCAAGATCAGAAGATTTATCTAGGAATGAAAAATATCAAAGGTCTTCCAAAAGATCTAGCCTATTGGATTATTGACCAACGTCCCTTTGAGAGCATTGAAGATTTTATCTTGCGCTTGCCTAGCCAATACCACAAACTTCCACTCTTAACGCCACTGGTTGAATTGGGCTTGTTTGACTGCTTTGAAAAGAATCGCAGAAAAGTCCTTCAAAATCTTCCCAACCTATTTGTCTTTGCGGATGAATTGGGTAGCTTATTTGGCCAGGCTAATTATTCCTGGATGGATGCCGAGGATTATAGCAAGGCTGAGAAGTATGAAATGGAGCAGAGGGTCATTGGTGTCGGTCTGAGCCCTCATCCTCTGGTGGAAATTCTATCCGCAAGTAGCCAACCGACTCGAACGATCGCTTCTTTAAGCGAAGGAGAACAGGCCACTATCCTGGTCGAAGTCCAATCAATCCGGACAATTCGAACAAAAAATGGGGAAAATATGGCCTTTTTACAAGTTTCCGACCTCCAAAAGAAGATGGATGTCACTCTATTTCCAGATACTTATCGCCAGTATAGTTCAAAAATAAGAGAGAAGGGCTATTACTATCTCAAGGGGAAAATACAGTCTAGAGATGGTCGACTCCAAATGATTTTGATGGAAGCAGAAGAAGCTACCAATCAGCGTTTTTGGATTCAATTGTTTGATCACCAGGAGGACCGGGCAGTTTTAGATATCTTAAAAGCCTATCCAGGTCCCTACCCTGTCGTTATTCGCTATGAAGAGGAGAAAAAGACCATTCAATTAAAAGGAGTTTCCGTCCAGAAAAACGAGAAGTTAGAAAATGAGCTGGCAAGTATTGCTATGAAAACGATTTATCGATAAAATCTACGGAAAATAGGAGAAATTTGAGCCTCTTTGTGTTATAATCATTTAGAATGTAAAAGAAAAAAAGGAGCAAATATCGAAATGAAACGTATTGCTGTTTTAACCAGTGGTGGAGATGCCCCTGGAATGAATGCTGCTATCCGTGCAGTTGTTCGCCAAGCAATTTCTGAAGGAATGGAAGTATTTGGTATCTATAATGGATACGCTGGTATGGTTGCTGGCGATATCCATCAATTGGATGCTTCATCAGTTGGGGATATTATTTCTCGTGGTGGAACGATGCTTCATTCAGCTCGCTATCCTGAATTTGCTGAACGCGAAGGTCAATTAAAAGGGATCGAGCAGTTGAAGAAACATGGAATCGAAGGTGTTGTCGTTATCGGTGGTGATGGATCATACCACGGAGCGATGCGTTTGACAGAACATGGCTTCCCAGCTGTAGGACTTCCTGGGACAATTGATAATGATATCGTTGGTACAGATTTTACAATCGGGTTTGATACAGCAGTTACAACTGTTATGGACGCGATTGATAAGATCCGCGATACTTCATCTAGTCACCACCGTACTTTCGTTATCGAGGTAATGGGACGTAATGCCGGGGATATTGCCCTTTGGTCTGGTATTGCTTCAGGGGCTGATGAGATTATTATCCCAGAAGAAGGCTTCGCTATCGAAGATGTCGTTGAAAGCATCAGAAAAGGCTATGAGAAAGGTCGTACTCACAACATCATCGTTCTTGCAGAAGGAGTGATGTCTGCTACTGAATTTGGTAAAGCCTTGAAAGATGCAGGAGATACAAGCGATCTTCGTGTAACAGAACTTGGACATATCCAACGTGGTGGATCTCCTACTGCGCGTGACCGTGTTCTTGCTTCACGTTTGGGTGCACATGCTGTTAAGTTGTTGAAAGCTGGTATCGGTGGCGTAGCTGTTGGTATCCGCAATGAACAAATGGTGGAAAACCCAATTCTTGGTAGTGCAGAAGAAGGTGCTCTCTTCAGCTTAACTGAAGACGGTAAGATCAAAGTGAACAACCCTCACAAGGCTGACTTGAACCTTGCAGAGTTGAACCGTAGCTTATCTTCTATTTAATAGTTATTTGTTAAAATTTGTCTAAAAAGACAGTGTATTTTAAAAGGAGTCATAGAAATCATGAACAAACGTGTAAAAATCGTTGCAACCTTAGGTCCTGCGGTAGAAATCCGTGGTGGTAAAAAATTTGGTGATGATGGGTATTGGGGTGAAAAACTTGACGTTGAAGCTTCAGCACAAAACATTGCTCAATTGATCGAAGCTGGAGCTAACACTTTCCGTTTCAACTTCTCACACGGTGACCACCAAGAACAAGGTGAACGTATGGCGACTGTTAAACGTGCAGAAGAAATCGCTGGTAAAAAAGTTGGTTACCTTCTTGATACAAAAGGTCCTGAAATCCGTACTGAATTGTTCGAAGGCGAAGCTAAAGAATATTCATACAAGACTGGTGAACGTATCCGCGTTGCTACAAAACAAGGCATCAAATCAACTCGTGAAGTGATTGCTTTGAACGTTGCAGGTGCGCTTGATATCTTTGATGACGTTGAAGTTGGACACCAAGTATTGGTTGATGATGGTAAATTGGGTCTTCGCGTTGTAGAAAAAGACGCTGCAAAACGTGAATTCGTTGTTGAAGTTGAAAACGATGGTATCATCGCTAAACAAAAAGGTGTAAACATCCCTAATACGAAGATTCCTTTCCCAGCCCTTGCTGAACGTGATAACGATGATATTCGTTTCGGTCTTAAACAAGGTATCAACTTCATTGCGATCTCATTCGTACGTACTGCAAAAGACGTAAACGAAGTTCGTGCAATCTGTGAAGAAACTGGCAATGGTCACGTTCAATTGTTTGCG
>ERZ772962.87-NODE-87-length-50641-cov-5.359467_pt1 | contig 50641 bp, 51 predicted proteins | sample MGYA00580676_ERZ772962 | MGnify/ENA primary metagenome ERZ772962 (study PRJEB29015, sample SAMEA2738049) | human oral metagenome | biome: human oral; feature: human-associated habitat; material: saliva | place: China | collected 2230 ...
CAAAATTCTTTTTTCAATGCTTGTGAGTGCACTCATAGCGTCTCATGCACCTCCTTTGTTTTAAATTAAATTTCTTTAGTTATCAAATGCTTGGATAAATTGCAATAGGCTAGCTTCGAAGTCTGACCGATTGCGGTTAGTGGTAATAACATGGGTGTTCTCTTCACACCAGTGGAAGCTGATTTTGGCAGATTCCAGAGCCTCTAGCAAATCATAGACCGCTTCTGGATCCACTAATTCATCTTGGGCTGATTGAACAATGTAAACAGGCAGCTCAATCGAAGCGAGTTTGCCTTCAAAACCACGAGCGAAAGCCTGAATATCCGCCACCTGTTGCCGGTGGGCAGTCCGCACTGCTTCTTCCGTCTGCAAATAGTCAGGTAAATCGCCTCGCTTTTCTGCCAAATAGCGGGCAAAGGCCATGAAGCGATTTTCTAAATGCAGGCCATCCCGACTAATTACTGGCGAATTAAAGACGCCCCCACCAAGAAGTTGACTATCCGCCTCACATAGGGCGCGCATGGCCATAACTCCGCCCATCGATAGGCCGAAGACCAGGACTTTTTCGTAGCGTTCTTTCATAAAGGCTAGAGCCTCTTGTAAGTCTTGCCACCAGATTTCAGGACCCGCATTCAAGATATCCTGAATATCAGTCGTCCCATGGCCTGTAAATAAGGGACAGAGTACTCCATAGCCTTGACGATTCAGCAGCCCAGCCTGAGGTCTTACGTCAGCCGTGCTACCTGTGTAGGCGTGGCAGAGAATGATACCAAGCCTAGCTCCCGGAGCTTCTACATAATAGGCACCCTTAGAGAGGGGCATAATCATTCCTCCTTTTCAAGAAAAAAGACCTCTGAGTCTAAGGTCAGAGATCTAAAACTTAAGCAACTTATTTAGAAGAGAAATAAGCAAGTGCTAAGGCTAACACAAAGAACAAGACGCCAAACACCACGGTTGAGCGAATGAGAAAAGCCTCAAAACCACGGGCCTTGGTCTTACTCATTTGGTTCTCGGCACTACCACCTGACAATGAGCTTGCTGCATTACTTTTAGATGGTTGCATGATGACCAACATAATTAGAATAATTGATACGATGACTAAGGCAACAGTCAATACTTCTGACAAGGTACTTCCTCCTTTTTCGAAAATCTCTACCCCTTATAATACCACATATTAGGCAAGCTAACAACTCCTAATGCCATAATTGAAAGGCATTATAGAGATTAATCCCAATGACTAGCACGACCACCCATTGAAAGACCCGCCGAACTGCTTGGTCGGATAGAAGTCGTGACATCCGAGCCCCCAGTAAGCCACCCACGATAGCCGCTGGTACGATATATACCAAAATCGACAGGTCATAACGTGTAAAACCTGCCCCCCAGGCAATGGTCACCAACTTGGTTAACTGGGAACAAAAAATAGTAGCAATAGAATAAATCGTGGCTTCCTTGATCGGCATCGCGAAAACGAGCATAAGCAAGGAAACATTAATAGGTCCTCCGCCGATTCCTAATAGACTGGCAAAAAATCCCAAACTTAAACCTACAGCACTATACCAGAGTGCCCCTTGCTTGGACCAATGTAAATTTTCGTAGTGCGTGTAAATCATGGCAAAAACTAACAGCGTCACTGTCACTGCGATTTGAATCAGGGTAACCTGACTGGCCTGCGCTACTCTTTTAAGCAAAAACTCAAAAGTTTGATTTCCCAGATAGCCGCCCAAAACTGATCCTAAGGCCAGATAGGCTACTTGCTGCCACTGGATTTTACGTCCCGCTTGAACTTGACGTATGGTCGATACCAAAGACATGGTAAAGACTGCCACCGTCGAATAAAAAGAGATGGCCACTACCGAATCATGACCTACAAAGTCCAAAACCGGCTTGATAATGACACCACCGCCCATACCCGACACGCTACCTACCGCATTGGCAACTACAATAATCAGAAAATAAAGTACTCCTATTCCGCTCACACTTATTCGCGCTCCTCTGACCTCATCACTTCTCGTCACTTCTATTTTACACAAAAACAAGGCACTTTGAATAGTGAAGCGACTTCTTTTTTCTACTTCTAACTAAGTTCTATTCCCTACAAGTTCTAACTTATCTTAAGTTTTTAATTTCTCTTATTAGCGACTACTTCCCTCTTCAATTTCACATAAGAAAATATCTTAAGCTAACAAACAAATCAACATTTTGCATAGTCTAGACAATATAAAAGAGGCTAGGACACATGTCCTAGCCTCAAACTTACTTAAGGACTATTTACCTAAGTTGTAGAAAGACTTCAAGCCGTCGTAGCGAGCTACTTCGCCTAATTCGTCTTCGATACGGAGTAATTGGTTGTACTTAGCAATACGGTCAGTACGTGACAATGAACCAGTCTTGATTTGGCCAGCGTTAGTTGCTACGGCGATATCAGAGATGGTTGAGTCTTCAGTTTCACCTGAACGGTGAGATACTACTGCAGTGTAACCAGCTTTTTGAGCCATTTCGATTGCATCGAAGGTTTCAGTCAAGGTACCGATTTGGTTAACCTTGATTAAGATTGAGTTACCAATCCCTTTTTCAATCCCTTCAGACAATTTAGCAGTGTTAGTTACGAACAAGTCGTCACCTACTAATTGAACTTTAGAACCTAAACGGTCAGTCAATAATTTCCAACCATCCCAGTCGTTTTCGTCCATACCGTCTTCAATGGTGATGATTGGGTATTTGTTAACCAATTCTTCCAAGTAGTCTACTTGTTCAGCAGAAGTACGTTTTGCACCTTTGTCGCCTTCGAACTTGGTGTAGTCGTATACGCCATCTTCGTAGAATTCAGAAGCTGCACAGTCGAAACCTAAGAATACATCTTTACCTGGTTCCAAACCAACGTTCTTGATAGCTTCTAAGATAGTTTCTACGCCATCTTCAGTCCCTTCAAAGTTAGGAGCGAAACCACCTTCGTCACCAACAGCGGTTACTAAACCACGTTTGTGTAAGATAGATTTCAATTCGTGGAAGATTTCTGCCCCCCAACGAAGTGCTTCTTTGAAGCTTGGTGCGCCTACTGGCAAGATCATGAATTCTTGGAAAGCGATTGGAGCGTCAGAGTGAGAACCACCATTGACAATGTTCATCATTGGTGTTGGTAATACTTTCGTATTGAAGCCACCTAAGTATTTGTAAAGTGGAACGTTTAAGTAGTCAGCAGCAGCGCGAGCAACAGCAATCGATACACCTAAGATTGCATTAGCACCGAGTTTCCCTTTGTTAGGAGTCCCGTCTAATTCAATCATCAATTTGTCGATGGCGTTTTGTTCTAAAACATCGTAGCCTAACAAAGCGTCAGCGATGACGTTGTTCACGTTGTCAACTGCTTTAGAAACCCCTTTACCTAAGTAACGTGATTTGTCGCCATCACGCAATTCAACTGCTTCATATTCACCAGTTGACGCACCTGATGGAACCATCCCACGACCGAAGGCACCACTTTCAGTGTAAACATCTACTTCGATGGTTGGGTTACCGCGAGAGTCGAGGACTTCACGAGCATAAACGTCTGTAATGTATGGCATATTGTTCTCTCCTTTAAAGTTGATTAGCCTCTTAATTACTTAAGAGTATTGCCACTATCTATTTTAGTGATTTTCGTGGCAAAATGCAAAGATTTTCTTGCTTTTTAACCTATTTCTTAATGAGGGATTCCCCGGTCATTTCTACCGGTTGCGCAACCCCTAATAAATCCAACATGGTTGGGGCCAAGTCAGCCAAACGACCGCCTGAACGAAGCTCTACTCCTGGCTTGGTTACAATGACTGGCACTGGGTTCGTTGTGTGGGCAGTCATTGGTTGACCGTCTAAAGTCACCACTTCGTCTGAGTTCCCGTGATCAGCTGTAATGATGGCAGAACCGCCTTTGGCTAAGATTAAGTCAACGACTTCACCCAAGCACTCGTCAACTGCTTCAATTGCTTTGACAGTTGGTTCTAACATACCAGAGTGACCTACCATGTCAGGGTTAGCGAAGTTAAGGATGATGGCATCCAACTTATCTTCATTGATGGCAGCTACTAAGGCATCCTTGACTTCATAAGCAGACATTTCTGGCTTGAGGTCATAGGTTGCTACCTTAGGAGATGGGATTAAGATCCGATCTTCGCCTGGGAATTCCTCGTGACGGCCACCACTCATGAAGAAGGTTACGTGAGGATATTTCTCAGTCTCTGCAATCCGTAATTGTTGTTTGCCACTATTAGCAAGGACTTCACCGATGGTGTTTTTGAGGTCAACCTTCTTGAAGGCAATCTCTGCTAAGACATCATCGCTGTACACAGTGAAGGTCACGAATTTGAGGTCTTTTGGATAGTCGCCGCGGTCAAAACCGTCGAAAGCTGGGTTAGACAAGGCAGTCCCTAATTGGATAGCCCGGTCTGGACGGAAGTTGAAGAAGACAACAGAGTCGCCAGATTCAATCTCAGCTACTGGTTGACCACCTTCAGTGACCACAAATGGCACGACAAATTCATCATAAACTTCTTCTTTATAAGAAGCTTCAATCCCTGCCACAGCAGAGTCAAATTGAGCGCCTTTACCGTGAACCATGGCATCATAAGCCAGTTGCACCCGTTCCCAACGCTTGTCACGGTCCATGGCATAGTAACGACCAGAAATGGTTGCGAAGCGACCTACGCCGACTTCACCAAAGACTTCTTCAGTCTTCTTAACGAAGTCTAAACCTGAAGATGGCGCCACGTCACGACCATCTAAGAAGCCATGCACATAGACTTTTTCAAGGCCATATTGCTTAGCTAAACGCAAGAGCGCAAAGAGGTGCTCGTAGTGAGAGTGAACCCCACCGTCAGAGATTAAGCCCATCAAGTGAAGAGCTTTACCTGATTCTTTGGCTGCTTTCACCGCTTCAACCAATTCAGGAATTTCGTAGAATTGGCCTTCACGAATGGAAATGTTAATACGGGTTAGGGATTGATAGACAATACGCCCTGCCCCAATGTTCAAGTGACCTACTTCGGAGTTACCCATTTGGCCATCTGGCAAGCCCACGTCTTCGCCGCTGGCTTTGAGTTGGTTATGAGGGTAAGTTTCCCAGTAACGGTCAAAGTTTGGTTTCTTGGCTGCTTTAACGGCATTCCCGAACACTTCGTCGCGAATAGCGAAGCCGTCCAAGATGATTAAGGCTACAGGAGCTTTTGACATTATTTCACACCTTCTAATAACGCTAAGAATGATTCTGGTACTAAGGAAGCACCGCCGACTAAGGCACCGTCAACATCTGGACATGACATGTATTCTGCCACGTTCTCAGGTTTAACAGAGCCACCGTATTGCACGCGCACAGCGTCTGCTGCTGCTTGACCAAAGTTCTTAGCTACGACTGAACGAACCGCTGCACACATTTTTTGTGCGTCTTCTTGGGTTGCAGATTTACCAGTCCCAATCGCCCAAATTGGTTCATAAGCGATAACAGAAGCTTTAACTTGATCTTCTGAGAAGCCTGCCAAAGCAGCTGTTACTTGTTTTTCAACAACTTCTTCTGCTTGACCTGCTTCGTATTGTTCTAAGGTTTCACCACAGCAGATAATTGGCACCATGCCGTTGCGGAAGATTGCTAAGCCCTTCTTGTTAACGTCTTGGTCTGTCTCATGGAAGTATTCACGACGTTCTGAGTGACCAATGATAACATAGTCAACACCTAATGCTTTGAGTGATGCTGGGCTAGTTTCACCTGTAAAGGCACCTGCATCTTCGAAGTAGCAGTTTTGTACTGCCAAACCTAAGTTTGAGCCAGCTAAACTTGCTTTAACGTCTGAAGCCACTAAGGCTGGAACGCCTACAACTGCTTCAACAAGATCTGCGGAAGGTAATTTACCTTTAACCGCCTCAACGAAGGCTTTCGCTTCTTCGTTGGTTTTGTTCATTTTCCAGTTACCTGCAATAATTGGTTTTCTCATTAGTATCCTCCTAAGGATTATGGAAGGCCCCGGGGCTTAGAGACTAGCCCCAGCCTTCACAGATTGATTGAATTCTTATTTATCTGAGATAGAAGCAACCCCTGGTAATTCCTTACCTTCGAGGTATTCTAAGGACGCGCCCCCACCAGTTGAGATGTGAGTGAATTTATCAGCATAACCTAATTGAGCAGCTGCTGCCGCAGAGTCCCCACCACCGATAATAGTTGTTGCCCCTTCAAGGTGGGCAATTGCTTCGCAGACCCCAATGGTCCCGCCAGCAAAGTTAGAGAACTCGAAGACACCCATTGGCCCGTTCCATACAACGGTTTTAGCATCTTGTAAGTAGTCAGAGAAGAGTTTAACAGTCGCTGGACCGATGTCTAAACCTTCTTGATCTGCTGGAATAGCATCTGAAGGCACCACTGTAATTGGTGCATCATTGCTAAATTCTGGCGCCACCTTGTTGTCAATTGGCAATACTAATTTGTCGCCAGCCTTGGCCATGATTTCTTTAGCTAATTCTACGCGATCAGCTTCTAAGAGCGAAAGCCCTACTTCGTAGCCTTTTGCTTTGAAGAAGGTGTAAGCCATCCCACCACCGATTAAGACTTTGTCAGCCTTATCGAGGAGGTTTTCAATAACCCCGATCTTATCGGAGACCTTAGCCCCACCTAAGATAGCAACGAATGGACGTTTTGGATTGTCAACTGCACCACCGATGAACTTGATTTCCTTGTCCATCAAGAAACCAGCGGCAGTTTCCAAGTGGCTAGCCACCCCAACGTTAGATGCGTGAGAACGGTGTGCAGTCCCGAAAGCATCGTTGACAAAGAGGTCACCCAAGCTTGCCCAGTATTTACCCAATTCAGGGTCATTTTTAGATTCTTTTTTACCGTCGATGTCTTCAAAACGAGTGTTTTCGAATACTAAGACATCGCCTTCAGCTAAACCATCGATAGCTGCTTCTAAAGCTGCCCCACGGGTTTCTGGCACGAAAGTTACTTCCTTACCTAATAATTCACCTAAGCGTTTTGCAACTGGAGCTAAAGACTTAGAAGCCTTGTCTTCTTCAGTTTTAACTTTACCTAAGTGAGAGAAGAGGATGAGTTTTGCTTTGTTATCGATTAAGTATTGGATAGTTGGCAAAGCTTGAACAATCCGGTTGTCGTCAGTGATGACGCCGTCTTTCATTGGAACGTTGAAGTCCACCCGAACTAATACCTTTTTACCTGCTACATCTAAATCTGTTACGATTTTTTTTGCCATATAAAAACCTCCTTGGGCATGCGATTTGGTGCTGTTATCAATTGACAGCAGTGACTCTTCCTGGCGATGGGTCAACCTGCTGATGCAACTGACCTCAACACCAAAGCGGTGATATAAAAACAAAAGGCGAGGAAGCTTGTCACTTCCCCGCCTAGAGTGTCATGCGACTAAGCTCGACATTCGTATATGAAACTTATGATTATAAGCTTGCGAAGTAAGCTAAGGTACGAATTAATTGAGCAGTGTATGACATTTCGTTGTCATACCAAGATACAGTCTTAACTAATTGTTTGTCGCCTACAGTCATTACTTTGGTTTGAGTTGCGTCAAATAATGAACCGTAAGTGATCCCTACGATGTCAGAAGATACGAGTGGATCTTCAGTGTAACCGTAAGATTCGTTAGCTGCTGCTTTCATTGCTGCGTTAACTTCTTCAGCAGTTACAGGTTTTTCTAAAACAGTTACTAATTCAGTTAAAGAACCAGTTGGTACAGGAACGCGTTGTGCAGCCCCGTCTAATTTACCGTTCAATTCTGGGATTACTAAGCCGATAGCTTTAGCAGCACCAGTTGTGTTAGGTACGATGTTTGCAGCTGCTGCGCGAGCACGACGCAAGTCACCTTTAGGGTGTGGAGCGTCCAAGGTGTTTTGGTCACCAGTGTAAGCGTGGATAGTAGTCATTAAACCTTCTACAACGCCGAAGTTGTCTTGTAAAGCTTTAGCCATTGGAGCCAAGCAGTTAGTAGTACATGAAGCACCAGAGATTACTGTTTCATCCCCAGTTAAGATGTTGTGGTTAACGTTGTAAACAACTGTTGGTACGTCGTTACCACCAGGAGCTGAGATAACTACACGTTTAGCACCAGCTTTTAAGTGTAATTCAGCTTTTTCTTTTGAAGTGAAGAAACCAGTACATTCAAGCACGATATCTACACCTAATTCACCCCAAGGTAATTCTTCAGGATTACGGTTAGCTAAAACTTTAACTTCTTTACCGTTCACACGGAAAGCACCGTCTAATACTTCAACTTCACCGTTGAAACGACCTTGAGTTGAGTCATATTTTAATAAGTGTGCTAATTGTTTAGCATCAGTTAAGTCGTTGATTGCTACAACTTCCAAACCTTCTACATCTTGGATACGACGGAATGCTAAACGACCGATGCGTCCAAAACCGTTAATACCTACTTTTACTGTCATATTTGACTTCCTCCTTAAGGAAAAAATTATTTTAACGGGGTATTAGCCCCACTTAAAACCATATTCGCAATTCCTTCATCACAGATTAGAACACCATGATGTTGGATAAGTTTGTAGTAAGCCTCTACAGCGCGGGCCTTGCTAGCGCCGCCTACTACGGTAATCAAGAGAGGCACCTCACGCAAAGACTGGAATTGAATGCCAAATCTCGGTAAACGTAAGACCTCCTGGCCACTTTGATTGAAAAACACCCCAAAGGCTTCCCCAACCGCATCTTGGTCCTTCAATAATTGTTTCTGCGTCGCAGTTAAATCATGCCGTTCTGCCATAACATTAGCATTACCGACCGATAATAAGAGTACATTAGCCGTCTTGCTTAGTTCAACAGCGTGACGTATTGAAGGGTTATTGAGTAGTACTTGCGAAACTTGCTCCCCGATATTTTCAGGGATAAAGAGTGGCACAAATTGACCATCTGTCTGTTTAGCCATCAAGCCTCCGATATTGTTGGCTTGAATATCATAGGAGCCCCCAACTCCACCGCGGGCAGGTACAAAGACTAAATCCCGTCCCTCTCCCAATTGAGGTGTGAATTCTTGGGCTACTTGAGCTAGGGTAGTTCCCCCAGTCATGGCTAAGACATGACGTCCTTGATCCAAGTTCAAGGCCAGAAACTCTGCTACCTTGCGTCCTAGTCGGCTCCCAACCTTAAGGTCGATATCGGCATCTCCTTTGACAATCCAGACTTCTTGGAGCCCTAATTTCTCCTTGACTCCCTGAGCCAATTCGAAGAACTCATGGTGATCATCTAAGGCCTGCTCCATGGCTTCTAAAACATCTAAGCCAATAGGCGTTAACCGAATCCCCGACTGCTTGACATCAACCAAGCCCTGAGATCGCAAGCTATCCATCAAGGTCCGCAAGCTACGCTCTGATAGGGCCACTTCCTCTGCTAGGGTCTTACGACCAATCCGCTCGGGATGTTGGGCCAAGGTCTTCATTATGCGCAATCGCTGTACTAATTCTTGGCCGACTTGCGGGACGACTTTCTCAATCAAAGAAAACATATCTCGCATCATCTGCCTCCTTTGGTCAAAGATTGACCATGCAAAGCTTCTCAGACTCCTGTCTTAAGAAGAATTGCTCCTTCTCTAACCTCTTTAATGATACCATTCTTATTCCTATAATGCAAATGTTAAACCGCATACATTTATATTTCTCATGTAATTTTCATCTTATTGCGAATGGTCGGAAAACGACCAACCGATAGGAAGTGCTTTCATGAAAATAACGCTACCATCGCTTTTTGTGTCCTATAACAGGCTAGGGATGGCAAACTAACGACCTACTCTCTCATACTAGGACCTAGACCTTACCCTATCTTTCCTGTCGGCAACATTTTTTTGATTCCTATCTTGGAGTAGACAAAAAGGACAGGCCTGGGCCTGTCCTTTTTGATATAAATTAACGGATTACCTGATCACGGACAAAAGGATCCGTGCTAATGCCTTGTTCTAAGACCAAACGGGCATATTCTTTGGCGCCCCAGAGCGAATGATCCTTGTAGTTCCCACATTCCTTAGCGGTGGCTGCCGGAATATCAGTAAAGCCTTGAACCTTCTTCAAAACATTGGCTAGCGCTTGAGCCACTTCTGCTGGCGTGTGTTCATTCCAAATCACCATGTAATAGCCAGTACGGCAGCCCATTGGCGAGATATCCACGACCCCTTCCAACTCATCGCGTAAGTTAATGGCCAAATAGTGCTCCAGAGTATGGAGGGCTCCTGTAGGGATTGCATCTTGGTTAGGTTGCAAGAAACGCATGTCATATTTTTGCAAGAGGGCTCCAGATTCGTGGCGCTCCGTGCCAGCTAGGCGGACATAAGGCGCCTTAACGGCATTATGATCCAGGGTAAAACTTTCTACTTGTGCCATAGTATTCCTTCTTTCTATCTTTCTTCAGCCAGAAATCCGTTTGTCAGTCCCTTTTTAGGAGGGGGAGGAAGTTTTTCTTCCTATAAGATACGGGTTATTTCTAGTTACTATTATAGGTATTTTGCGCCTGAACTTCAACCCGTCTGCTTGAGGATTTCCTGATAGGCAAATTAGGGGAATTATGCTAGAATAATAGGGTTGTGAAATCAAGAAAGGAACTTTAAAGAATGTCTCAACCCCGCCCACTCACTCTCCAGGAAAAAATATATTACCTGTCTATCTCCATCTTACTCAATACATTTGGCAATGCTCTGACCATTTCCATGAATATGGGCTCTTCCATGTGGACCGCTGCTTCAGTCAATATTTCCAATTACTTTCCTATTCAACTGGGCACCGTCTTGCTCTTCAACGCCTTGCTAGGCATTATCCTGAACATTATCATTGATAAGAAAATAGATATTCCCCTGATTATAGGGAACTTTGCCTTCATCTTCCCTTTCAGTGTCATGGTCCAGTTTTTCGTTCAAGGTATGGGCTGGATAGGCTTACCTGGTCTGCCTATTTGGCTACGACTGGTCTTGAATGTGGCTGGCATCTTCTTGATTGCTATTGCCATTTCCATCTATCAACGGGTCAATTGGATTATTCATCCTTTAGATGAATTGACTAACACCATCCGCTTCAAGTTCTGCAATGGCAACCCAGTACATGCGCAACTCCTAACCTTTAGCATCCCAATTGCTATGCTGATTATTATGTTTGCCCTCTCCGGCCATCTCTATGCCGTTAACCTGGGCACCATCGCCGCCCTGCTCTGCCAAGGCGCTTGGATTGGTTGGGCCGACAAACGCGTCTTCGCTAGCCTGCCTCATTATTTTAGAGATTAAAATGTCAAAAGCCATCCTTACGTGGGATGGCTTTTTTATCTGATATAACGGAGACGGTGGGGAGCAATCAGGTAAATCTGAATCGCATCATTGGCTAGCAAAAAGCCCAATATTACCAGGGTTGTTGTTGATTTGTTACCTATTGTCACTGATTGGCACTCCTCGTTATCTAACCCGATATCTAAACCAGTTTATTTCCCACGGACGGTTGGGCGCATCATACAAGATGCGCTCTTTTTATTTGCCCTGAAAAAGAAAAAGGCCAGTCGCACAATCAGGCGGCTGGCGCTAATTGGAGATTCTCCAGGCTAAAAATATGGGAGCAAGTCCCTCCATACTTCGATTCTATCATTAGCTATACTCTAAGATAAAGAAAAAAGCACCTCGAAAGTCGCTAGAATTTGGCCACCATACGACCAATGAGTTCGTAGGCCTTTTCTTCCGTTATTTCATCGAAGTTAACGTAGTCACTTACTAGAATCTTATCAAACCAGTAAAAACTAGCTTTCCATCCACCATCAAATACATACATAGTATCAACATCAAATTTGAGTACTTTAGGATTTTCAGTTGTAGTCACATAGTATGCTTTCACTTAAATCACCTTATTTCGATTTATTTCTTCTAAAAGGCGCTTGTAGTTAATTTATTGGGTGTTAAAAACTCTACTTCGAGCCCCGATAAGGCACCGTCAATCTTTTTATCTAGCAGTACCGATTGCTTGTCTCCAAAACCGAAATTTCTAATTTTATAAACAAAGTCTCCAATTTTTAAAAAATCACCGGGAGTCGCCATAACGGGGGCCTCTGATAGAACCACAACAGAACCAATCGGAGATTGGTAGATGCCTTCAATTTTCATTATGTTACCAACCTCTTCAATATTGATTCCAAATATCTTATGGGTATATTATACTCCTTTCTACCGTGAATAAAAAGAGCAAATCTTATTGATTCGCATAAGAGAGCTATAAGGCAAGCTTCTTTTTTGTCTAAGCCATGATGGTTTGTAATTTTTCATGTTTCATATTTTTAAAACTCCTTTATTTGTTATTATCTGTAATCTGCTCCAAGCGTTCGATACGTTCTTCTAGATCCTCTAATTCCAGCCCTTTATACGCTTTATCAAGTACTAGCTGGGCAGCGTTTATCTTGGCGTATGGGCTAGCTTGGGGGTTATCTAGAATTTGCTCTAGTTCTTGGGTTGCTTTTAGTGCTAAAAACTGTAGGCGTGCGGTTGTTTGCTTCATAATCTCCCGTCGCATCTTCTTGTAGGCCTCACTAAATACTTCGTTACGAAGATAGTTTCTTCCGGTCTTTGGAGATATGCCAGCGGTACGGCATGCTTGATTGACCGTTGGCTCCGATAGAAGAGCGAGTAAAAACTTCTCCTGACGGGCTGTTAGGTTGGACATAGTATCACCTAGAAGCCCGCTAGCTTCGCTACTTCGTCACCGCTAATCAAAGCAATTTGGCCATTGGATCTAGTAGTGGCAAATTCGCCACCAAAACCTAACTCTAGTTCTAAGGCCTCTTTTTCTGCTTTGAGTGTTCTATATCCTGAATCAGATTCTGCTTTAAAATCTCTTTCCATTAAGAGAGCATCCATGTATTCCCCAAGACCTTTATCCCTTAGAACCTTCTCTAAAAACAGTTCAGTATACTCGCTATGAGGAGCACGAAGTGTTTCTGCTGCGTATTCTTTCAAAGTTGCTGTTGGCATCAACTCGACCTTAAGCGTCAGCTCTTGACGGTCTAGCAACTCCTCAATGGTCGGTTTTCTAGGTACAATCTCTTTACTTTTCTCTTGGAATTTACGCATTTCGTCAGAGAACTTGATAATCTTATCTTTCACTGCCTGAATGGTCTCAACCTTTAATTCTGCGCACTCCTTTTGGAACTCTTTCCGCAAGTATTCTTTGTCATATACGCCTCTGGCATTATTATTACGGTATTTTTCAATAAGATTCTGTGTTTTTGTTACTAATTGTTGCATTGTTTTTCCTCCTTAACATCATCAATAAAAATTATGGTATTTGGTCCTAGTTTCTTTAGATCCGATTCTGTGGGCTCGTGGTCAAAGAAAACTACTTCACGGATCTCGCCGCCCCTGGCATTCTCCAACTTCTCGAGCCTCCTAATGAGTCGACTCATGGCAATATACCTCCTGTTCTCTGTATTGATACCACACCAGGGCCGTATAATGCCCGTTACGGTGTGCAATCAGCTTAGGCGCCTTGGGGTTGCATACGCACGGCTCGCGTTTGAATTCAGCTAATTCTTCCATGATGCCTTTTTTACTGTCGCTGTATAAAAGCCTGATTCGCTTTTGCATCTTCATATTCACCTCGATTCATTCGTTCGTTATGGACTTCTGTAACTTTATCGGCCCATTCTTTTGATTCCTGATAGAGTTTTCCCCTTATTGCTAATAGCTGCGCCAGGGTGTGCTGCTTATACTTCCATAGCTTCGGTTTGGGCATTTGCTAACCTCATTTCTAGCAAGGTTTCAGCCAAGGCTTTTACTGCTCGCTTCTCAAGAAACGATACTTCTTGGCGGGTAATTCCTAAGATCTCAGCCATTTCCGGGTGAGTGCCACACTTTACGCACCAGTTACGTCTTATACCCAGTGGCAACTTTCGGTGGTGTGATCTAGGGTGACCTAGATAGCGCGGTCTATATTCTCCCATAGTGAAGTACTTCAGATAGAGTAAGCGCCCAAGGTCTTGAGGCATCTGCTTGAGGGCAGCCATGAATTCCTGGAGCTCTGCTAATTCGTCCGGTGTGGCCTGATGCTTTAACTTAGAAATTAGATACATACGGCATAGGTATAAGTTAGTAACGCTTACCATGCACTCACCTTTAATTAAAAATACTGGCTTCATATTGCAAACAACTCCTTCAATTCGTTTTCCATTCCCTCAATATCTACCATGGACGCGTTGCTCATCTCATCGGAAGGGATTACCCCTAAGACGTGGCCGGTCATATAGAATTCTATTTCTTGAATATAGTCGTACACTCGCATCATTAAAGGGGATGCCCCGTATTCAGCCAATAACTCGTGTTTGAGGGCAGTTACCTCTAAGACGGTAAATTCATCGGTGAATAACCGGAGCCTTGTTCTAGCCCGCTCTAGCCGGGTAGATATAATAGATTCATCGGTTAGTATCTCCACAATGGCTTTCTCTGGCGAGAGGGCTCGCTGTACGTCCGCAAATTCGCCTTGAAGGCCGCATCCAGTGAAAGATTTGGCAGCATAGTAGTGTGAAGAGACGGCTCTTAAGGCAAGCTCTAGCGACTCAATGCGCTGCGGAAGTGCCAGGTAATACTCTATTAGACTTTTAACTTCATCCATCTAACCCCCCCTGGGTATATAAAAAGGACGCATAACAGATATACACTCTGCGTATTATTCTCCTTTGTATTCGTGTTTGGTATGTTCAAGTGCCCCGTAAGGTGGCTTTTGTACTGTGTAATGTAAGCCGTTCTCTATCCGCTTATGGAAGACCATGCCCCGGCTTACCAGGTATTCCTCTATGAGTTTCTCGACGTCGACCCACACAGTGGATAACTTTCCTTCATCTACCTCAATCGTGATGTTCCGTCTTGGCATCCGATCGCCTCCTTTCTGTTCAGAATCGTTTTATACTCCACATTCAAAGGGCTTTAATCGGGAGCACCAAAAACGTTGATACAATAATGTTTGTAGCGTTCTTCCAGTTCATCCAGATTGTTTTCACTTTGTTTATTTTTCTTAATTCTTGTACTTTTATCTCCTATATACCTATATATTCTATATTTCTCTAATAATATAAAATAATCTGGATGAAAAGGATGAAAGGGTATAAAGGTTGATTTATCAGTTTTTCTAGTCATCCTGATTATTTGGATGAATTAGGATGAATCAGGATGAGTTTCTGGGCCGTCGGTTTTCGATACAGTCCAGTTCATTCCTGTAATAGGATGATCTCGCATCTCTGGGGGTAAGTGTAGAGTATCTGAATGACTGAAGTAAGCCTTACGATGCTCGTATTTATTGCCAGTTAACTTATTAAGTCCGGTCACAACTCCCCTTGCCAAGTGATAAGGCACCTTCTCCTTAGATCTCATCTCTTCGAGAAACTCACCATAGGAATAACGGATAAAATTCATCGGAACTAATGCCAGCTCGTGGTAACCAGACTCGATATACACACTCTCTAGGTAGGCCTCTAGATAGTCGTTTTCCTTCCGGTATTCGGCCAAGGCGTCTTGGGCAGCTTGTGGGTGGATGAAACTATCAAACTTCAATCTGATAGCCTTAGAGAGGACATATTCAAGCACTTTCGGGTCTTCCATGTACTTATCCTTAATCTTCTTATCCTCTGCTTTGCCGTTGAAGTCAGCATTGAATGGGATAATCAGCATCCGTCGATAAAGGCCCTGGGACTTATTCCGCATTCTAGGCATCTCGTTGGCACTGAATAAACAGAAAAGCTTAAAGGCTATGTCATAGGCTGGCCCCTGTTTGATTTCCACGCCTACAGAGTCCCCTGTTACTACACTCATGAGGTTTGACGCATCATCAATGTAGCCACTACTGATATCGTCCCCGATATTGCACACCTTCCCCATGAGGCGGGCCATATCGAAACGGTGCTTGCTACTATCGAAGTTGTGTGGCTTGAGGGTCGAGACGTTGCTAGGACCGATTAATTGGATCAGCATCTTTTGGAAAGTCCCCTTCCCGTTGTTCCCACCGCCTACTAAGAACCCCATCTTGCCCCGCGTGTGGTTCGGGTTCAATGACTCATTGATTACTTGCCATAGGAGCGTGATAACTTCTTCATCGTCGCATGCTATTGTTTTTAGCCAGGCGTCAAAGTCAAAGTATTTAGGGCACTGCGCATCCGGTTTGAAGTTCGTCGCTATCTTACTGGTAATAGCATACTCTGGGCTAAATGGCAGTAAGGTATCAGTACTCAACTGATAAATGCCGTTATTAACGGGAATTAGGTCACTATTTTGGAGAGTAGGCACTAGCGGCACTTTTGTTCTGAGTTGGGCTATAACGTTTTTCCATTGGGCAGTATTATGTCGCCATTCAATACACTGGATAAGCTCCTGAATCAAGGTATCACTGGCTACGTAAACGCCTGTATCGAAGTTATAAATATACAGAGGGGCAGTATCTTTTTCAGTACCAATTAAACGGAAATGGCAGTATTGCTTGAGTTTATCGGCCACAATAGCCGCGTGCATCGGTGCGGGTAGTTTTACTTCCCCTTTACTGTTTACAGTGGAATTCTCCGCTCGCCAGGTATTGCCCACCTGGGCCAGGATCTTCTTAAGCGCGGCTATTGAAGTAATCGACGCTTTGAGGTTTACCATCCGGACCCGTTCAATAAAGGTCATGGTCCCCTCATTCACCGCATCATTCCGATAGATAGCATCTTGTAACTGGGCTACATTGTTGGCTTCATAGGCATGGTTTCCCTTGGCCAGCCATACCGCATAGTTATAGGCCTGGTCCTGGGTCAACTCCCCTACCTGGAGACTCTTCAAGAGAGAATACCGGAGGGCAGACCAATTGCTTTCGCTATCTAGGTTCTTGCTATCGTTTTGAATGTACTGGCGGACTTCCTCGTCATAATCGGCGGTTTTAGTTACGCCAGGAGCCACACCCTGGGATACAGGCATTACCTTAGCCGGCTGGACAAAATTTAAGGCTATTGGCTGCTCTACTGGCTTAACTGGATAAGGCTTGCCCATGGCTATGATGCGGGCCTCGTGTTGGTTGTCTTCAGTTGAAACCGGAAGTCCCTGGAGTTGGGACCATGTTCCGCTTGAATGGTCGTAAGGGAAATCTAATTTGTCAGCTAATTCTTTAAGGACTTGTGCATATTCAACTTCATTTGCCGGACGCTCCAGTGCAACTACCAATCGATAGCGTGGCTTATTATCTGTATAACTAATTGTGGGGTAAACGATATGGCTATACTCTCCTAGGAGCCAACCTATACGGCCCTTGAACTCTTCTTTTGATACTGTTAAATCGTCATAATCGAGGAAAGCCAAGGTTCGGCTCTTGAGGCTTTTATTATTTCGAACTATGCGGCCATCAGGCCCCGGCTCAATTTCTCCAGCTATTGCGTATTCGGCGTTTTTTTGCTTAAACTCTTCCTTTGACCCTACTTGCATTGGCGCCTGGTAGTTAGCAATGAAGGTGAAATCATTTTCAGCATCCGAGGGCTCTAACTTGTTTGTTCTAATCCCGATACTTTTATAGATCATCTACTCACCTCCCAGAGGGCCTAAGGCTTGCTCTAAGCGTTCCAATTGCTTAGGTTGGGGAATAGTTGTCCCTGATAGATAACGCCCGATAGAGGATAAACTAACGCCACTAATCGAGGCGAGGGCTTCCCGGTCTAGCTTCTTCTTTCGCATCATCGTCTCAAGTCGGGTGCTGAATGCCTCTAAGCGAACCTCCTGGTCGGTTAGTTCTACTTGGATGCCTTGTAGCTCGTTGATACATGCCTTAATCATGAAGTTACCAGGCTGTAAGGTCAGAGCTTCAATTACTTGATTGAGTCGTTCGCTTGTTTTCATGGTAGGCCTCCTTAGATTTTTAGCTCGCCTGTAGCCGCGTATTTAACGCCCTTATAGAAGCCGTTAATAAATCGTTCCTGGCTCGTGTGGCCTAGTAGATCGTCGGTGAGGTCGTCTAGCTCATCTGAACCTTGTTCTTTTATGAGGCGACTATAACAAGATCTAAGACTTACTGATTTTTCATCATTAAGGGCATAAGTTTCTTCCTCACTCTCCCAAAACAGATTGGCTAGTTCCTCGCGACTTACAGATTCACATGATTCAATGTCAAGTAACTGGTCCGTTAAACCGTCTAGGCGATCAATTAGGGCGTTAGTCGTTTCGTGGAGGGTATCTAGCAAGCTAATAACTCTTTCTCTTGGAAGATTGATAGTATCGGCACCCCAGAGTGCTTGGCTTTGTAACTTCAGAATGCTTTGGATAGCGTCGATTTCTTTAATTGGGTTCATAATAGTTTACCTCTTTCGGTTTAGTATAATTTGTGGTAGAATAAAGCCAGTAGGTTGCTATGAACAACGGTCTACCAATCGTATTATCATAGCCTTTTGAGTTTAGGAACGGTGGGGTTCCTAAGCTCTTTTTTTTATGTCTGTGGGAGGACTATTTTTTATTTGATAGGTCTACTGGCGGTGTTTTTCAATGTATGCGTATAACTCTGCTTTCTTAATATAGAGCTTGCCTTCTACTTGATATGTAGGGAGCCCGTTTGCTATCCAGTTCTTGAGAGTACCCCTAGAAACTGCTAGGAAGCTCTCCGTGATTTCGTTGATTGTCAGGAAGTCCCGCATCATTCCAGAATCTTGCCGCGCTTGGTCGATGGCTTGGCGGTAGATAGTCCTCAATGATGCGCTTAGCTCCTGGTTAAACTCCTCAGATATCTGTAAGCTTAAGGTTGTCATGGCGTCACCTCCTTCATAGTTTTACGGAATTCAAATCTGTTAATTTGGGAATTTATCATTTAAAATTCCGCAAACAAACTCTTCCCTCACCTATTAACACGTAGTAAAACGTAGTAATTAGATTAAAAAAATATATCTTCTAGTGTAACTGTAGAGTCTTTTTGTCTGACTAGATCTAGAAAAATTCGCATCTCACTAGGTCTAAACTCCGTGATACCTCGTTCCTTCTTCGAGTATCCATCAGTTGAAAGTTCCAGCTTTTTCGCCATTTCTGCTTGATTCATACCCAAGGCTTTTCGGTAAGAAACAATCTTTCTGACTTCCATGTTAGTACCTCCTTCTTATAATTTATGGCTTAATAATACCACGTAGTAAAACGTAGTGCAAAAGTTATTTCGTAAAAAAACGTAGAAAGGTCTTTTTTCAGTATAGAAAACGTGTTATTATATAGAAAACAAATCATACGAAAGGATATGGAGATATGGAAGCAGATAAGAAATCTGTAGGAGTAAGAATAAAAAGAATTCGCCAGGAAAAGGGACTATCTATGGAACAGTTTGGGGCGTTGATTGATTCCCCGGCTGTTAAATCAGGCATTATTTCTAGATGGGAAACTGGAGTATCTTTGCCAAATGCCAAGCGACTAAAGAATATAGCTGATTTAGGTAACACTACAGTAGAAGAATTACTTCACGGCCAGAAGATATCTAGCAAACAGGTACGGTCTATGTTGCTGCACGGGGTGCTAGAACACCCCCTAAAGAATAGACTCGCTTCTTTCATAGAAGAGTCTATCGAAGATTATGAAAAGGTATGTATATTAAATTTTGATAAGGTTCTTTACTTTAGAAAGCTATTAGGGCGTCTAAATATATATATTCCTAATGATGAAACAAATGATCTATTTTATCAAACTAAAAAGAAGCAAGACAACACTATATCAAACTTGGTTAGTATGATTCAGGAAGATCTAAAGCAGCATTTGCAAAATACCGGCGATGAAGAAAATAGTCCTCTGTTTTCGATGATTACGTCTTTCCTCAACAAAGAAGACGAGGTGCTGAATATATTCCTTGATTATATAATCACTGTAGGCGAGAATTTAGCAAAGCAAGACCCAACCGCCCTTAGTTTTGTAATAACTAATAAAATCGGAGCCCTTATCGATGGCCTGAATTCATTTCTTAAGAAACAAGATTACGATGGTGTGGCTATCCAGCAATACGGCGCATATATAGACCCATCTATCCTTATAGAGACTATGGATTATCAAACCTACAAAGAGATGCAACAGCAACTAGTCGACGTGATAAATTTCGTGGATGATAGATTTAAAAGAGGAAGCTAGCTTACGGTGAAAAGGTTTCTCCGCATCATACCAGTTCCTGGAATAAATTTTATTATCCACACCCCAGGGAGTAGCCAATCTCTACTGGGGTGACCTTTCTTTAACCGTCTGTGGGAGGACAAGCGAGAAAGGAAACTGATATGATATGGCGACCTACACACCATACGACAAACAAGGCGCTAAGCTGTGGCGCGTGACGGCATACCTGGGGATGGACTCAGTAACCGGAAAGCAGCGCAACATGAAAAAAGGTGGCTTCAAGACAAAAAAAGAAGCCCAGCTCTACTATAATCAAGTAAAGCTAGACTTTGAGAATGGGACCCTAGATCAGGAAAATAAGAGCCTGACCTATGGCCAAGTATATCAGGAGTGGTTAGAGGTCTACCGGAAGACGGTCAAAGAAAGTACTTGTTTCAAGACTGAGTACCTCTTCAAGCAGCATATTCTGCCTGTGCTAGGAGAACTCAAGGTACAAAAGATTACGAGTGCCTACCTCCAGAAGCAACTGAACCGATGGTATGAACGCTTTGGTCAGTACAAGAAGGTCTTTAATTATGCCTGTACCGTCCTCCAATATGCCGTGGTTCAAGGCTATATGCGGGATAACCCCAAGCAACGGGTCACTATGCCTAAAATTCCGCTTGATTACGGCCACGAGAGCGAGAGTTTAGCCTTTTATACTAGGGAGCAATTACAGACGCTCCTAGGCGTCCTGGATGGGCAATGGTTGGCCTTTTTCCGTCTATTGGCATTCTCTGGGATGCGTCGAGGAGAGGCGCTGGCTCTTACCTGGAACGATATTAGCTTCAAGGATAACACCGTTAGCATATCCAAGACCTTGACCCAGGGGCACGAACGGCGGCTTATTGTACTTCCTCCAAAGACTAAGACCAGTAACCGCATCATCACCCTAGATCCAAAAACGATGGCCATTCTAAAGTCCTGGAAGATAGAACAAGCTAAGCTCCTCCTTGCCATGGGCCACAATGCCACACGCCAAGGGCAACTAATATTCTGTAAGGTGAGTTCTAATAGCTTCCTAGACTTAGCCGCCCCTAGAAACCGGCTTTATGATGCGTGCAAAAAGAACGCCCTCCCCTTTATCAAGGTTCACGGCTTTCGGCATACGCACTGTAGTTTGCTATTTGATGCTGGCGTACCTCTAAAGGACGTCAAGGAACGGTTAGGTCATTCGGATATCCAAACGACGATGAATATCTATACACATGTTACCCAGGATAGCCGGGATAAATCGGCCCAACTGTTCGCAAAATACGTAAATTTCTAGTAAATCTAAACCAAACTCTAAACCACTTGAGAGGATGACAAAAAGAAAACACCTTAGAAACGCCCGTCTCAAGCTGTTTCTAAGGTGCATATCAAAAATTCTAACGGAGACGGTGGGATTCGAACCCACGTGCCGGTTGCCCGACAAAATGATTTCGAGTCATTCCCGTTACGGCCTCTTCGGTACGTCTCCGGAACAAGCTTATTATAGCACCGGAATTATTAGTCTGCAAGGCTTGACAAAGCCTCCTTTTATCCCTATGCTTAGGAGGTTAGAACCCTAATCTAGAAGAAGGAGGTTAAGGCAAGAAGGGCGCTGACACCAACTAACACCAGAGTAAGAAAAGAAGCGTTAAGTGATAGCGAGATGGAATGTTGCTCCTATACGAAAAAATGCTGGACATTTTGCGGTTTCTTTTCTGCATTCGCTGCATTTAATTGGTTCTGTCAGTTAAATGAAGCAGCTCGCTAAATTAAGGAGATGCTATTAAAATGGAAAATCAAGTATACCGTCGCAAAGGCGCCGTCACCACCCTACAGCTAACTACCCTGGCCATCTTGTTGGCTATCCGCTTCGCCTTGGATTACCTACCAGAAATCGATTTAGGCGTTACCAAAATGGGTTTTGGCTTTGTGGGGGCTGCCTTGACTGGCGCAATTGCCGGCCCAATCCCTGCCATGATTCTTGGCGCCGCCCACGATATTCTCAAATTCGCCCTGGGTGGTGCTAAAGGTGTCTACTTCCCCGGTTACACCCTAACGGCCATTGTCGGCGGACTCATCTATGGACTTGGCCTTCACCGCCAAACTAAGACCCCTCTGCGAATCTTCCTGACTGTCTTGGCTGTCACCCTCATCTGTAACTTGGGACTTAATACCCTCTGGACCATGATGGTTCAGCAAAAAGCTATCATGGCTATCTTGCCAGTGCGTTTCTACAAAAATATGGCTTCCCTAGTGGTCAATTCAGTCGTCCTTTATGTCCTCTTCAATAACGAGCCAATCAAACGGCTGATTGAACAGATTCAATTTCCTAGCCTTTTGAGTAGAAAATAAAACTAGCCAAGACAGCACTCCTGTCTTGGCTTTTTTCTTCCTTGAGCGTATAATCAAGGTCAAAGAAAGGAGGCTTACCCATGAAAGCCATTGGAACCCAAACTCTCATCACAGAAGACCTCATTTTACGACGATTTGAATTATCAGATGCGCCTGCCATGTTCAGCAACTGGGCGGGCCGTCCTGACAATGTCACCTACCTGACCTGGCCAGCTCATGCCGACTTAGATGTCACTCAAGCCACCCTAGAGCGTTGGATAGCTTCCTATCAAGACGGAGATTCCTTTAAATGGGCCATCACTCTCAAATCCCAGCCTGACCAAGTCATTGGCGATATTAGTGCCCTCGACTATGTGCCTGCCACCAATTCCATGACCATAGGCTATGTCTTAGGACGAGATTACTGGGGCAAAGGCTACATGACCCAAGCCCTCATTGCGGTCAGCCGTTTCCTCTTGCAAGAAGCAGACCTCAATCGACTTAGTACCACCCATGACACTGCCAATCCTGGATCTGGACGCGTCATGCAAAAGGCGGGCTTCCACTTTGAAGGCATCCTACGCCAAGCCGGGCACAACAACCAAGGCATTGTGGATATCGCCCACTATAGCCTGCTCAAATCTGATTTATAGACAGACAAAAAATCCCATTATATCATATATGATATAATGGGATTTTTAATTTACCCCGTGTACCCATAAAAAAAAGAGACTGGCAAGGCCAGTCTCATTCGCTATTAAGCGTTCAGTTTGCGTTCTTGTTCAACTGCAGCTTGAGCTAAGATGTTGAGGTAGTTCCAAGGACGGTCAAAGACAGGTTGGAAGAAGAAGTCAACATAAGCCAAGTCTTCAATGGTCATCTTGTTTTGGATAGCCAAGGACAAGGTGTTAGCAGAAGCGGTACAGTCGTATTTAGACATTACTTGCCCACCTACGATACGGTTGGTCCCTACTTCGTAAACTAACTTCATGTAGATTTTCTCGTTTGTTGGCATGAATTCTGGACGGTAGTTGTCCACCACGTATACTGAACGAGTATCTAAACCGAAGTGCTTAGCAGAGCCTTCGTTAACCCCAGTTGAGCCAATGTTCCAACCGAAGAGGTGGAGACCAGAAGTTGATTGAGTCCCACGGTAACGAACTTTGTCGCCTGCGATGTTCTTACCAACCAAAGCACCCATACGCACAGCGTTAGTTGCTAATGGAATGTAAGCATGACCGCCATTAGGGTTGTAGTTAACCGCACAAGAGTCACCCGCTGCAAAAACATCTGGATGGCTAGTCTTCATGTAGTCGTCAACAATGATAGCACCGTTAGGCATAGTTTCAACTTGGTCTTTAACTAAGTCAGTGTTTGGACGGAAACCTACACAGAGGATTACCATGTCAGCTTCGTATTCGCCACCAGTGGTTACCACTTTCTTCACGACGCCGTTTTCACCTTTGAAGCCTTGAACCATTTCGTTAAGGCGTACTTCAACGCCACGGTTACGCAAGTCTTCTTCTAAGACATCCGTGAATTCTGGGTCTAAGTACTTGTTCAAGATACGGTCTAAACCGTCAAGCAAGGTAACGTCTTTACCTTCTAAGTTGAAGGCTTCAACGAGTTCAATCCCGATGTAACCCCCACCGATGACTACCACTTTTTGCTTGTCAGTCTTCTTAGCGAAGATTTCTTTAGCTTGGTTGTAGTTCTTGCAGAGTTGAACGTTTTCTAAGTCTAAACCTTCTAATGGTGGGATGATTGGCCAAGAACCAGTCGTTACCACTAACTTGTCATAAGTTTCTTCGAATTCTTCACCAGTTTTGAGGTTTTTAACGCGTAAGGTCTTGGCTTTCAAGTCAGCCTCTAAAACATCGTGTTCCATGTTGACTTTAGCACCTAAAGAAGCTAATTCTTCTGGGCTTGAGTAGAAGAGCCCTTGAGGATCTTTCACAACCCCACCGACGTATAAAGCAATCCCACAAGACAAGAAGGATACGTTGTCATTACGTTCGTAAACAACAACTTCCGCTTCTGGGTGATCATTTAAAATAGTTTTAACAGATGCTGTTCCTGCATGAGTACAGCCAACTACTACTACTTTCATATTTTTTCTTCCTCCTTAAGATATTGCTTAGCAACAGATATATAATACCACATAAACAGCAAAAAAGGTAGCCTTTTAAGCTCTTTAAAGCAAGTTTTTTGAGCGTTTACATCCCTGATTTAACAAGACTCTTATCCACCTTGCTTTCACAAAGTTTTTCATTTTACCCTGTCCACTAGAAAAAGTGTCTTTTTCTATCTTTTTCCGGCAAAAGATTGAAATTTAGGCCAAAATTCTGTATAATATAATAAGATAATTAAATCACAAAAGGAGATGTCAGTTCACATGCGTAAAAAATTATCTATCCTTTTCGCAGCTTTGTTCTTGGTCTTTGCTAGCCTCGGTCATACCTTATCTGTCTTGGCCCAAGAATCTTCCAAGCCCGATACAACTTCAGGGGCGTCCGAGAAAAAATATACGGACCCAGCTGAACTCAAGGAAAGCTATGACGTAATCGTTGTCGGTTCCGGTGGTGGCGGTATGGCCGCAGCAATCGCAGCCCATGACGCTGGAGCCAACGTTGTAATTTTCGAAAAAATGCCAATCGTGGGTGGGAATACTAGTAAGTCTTCTGCTGGGATGAACGCCAGCGAAACCAAATTCCAAAAGGAAGCTGGCATTGAAGACTCTAACGACAAGTTCTACGAAGAAACCTTCAAGGGCGGGAAAGAAAAGAACGATCCAGAATTGCTTCGCTTCTTAGTAGATCACTCTGCTAGCGCCATTGATTGGTTAGACTCTATGAACATTAAGCTAGATAACTTAACCACTACCGGTGGGATGAGCGTTAAGCGTACACACCGTCCATCAGATGGTTCTGCAATTGGGGGCTACTTAGTAGAAGGCCTCTACGCTAACGTAACTGAGCGTAAGATTCCAACCTTCGTTAACTCTGATGTAACAGAAATTACGGAAGAAAATGGCTCTGTTTCTGGCGTTAAAGTGACCGTTGAAGGCCAAGAAAAAACTATCAAATCTAAGGCTGTTGTCTTAGCTACAGGTGGTTTCGGGGCTAACTTAGACATGGTCAGCCAACTTAAGCCAGAACTCAAAGGCTTTGTTACAACTAACCAAGAAGGTTCCCAAGGGGACGGTATCAAGATGGCCGAAAAATTGGGCGCACAAACCGTTGATATGGATCAAATCCAAATCCACCCTTCTGTTGAACAAAAGACTTCTTACTTAATCACTGAAGCCGTTCGTGGTGAAGGTGCGATCTTAATCAACCAAGAAGGTAAACGTTTCTTCAACGAATTAGAAACCCGTGATAAGGTTTCTGCTGCCATTATCGGCCAAGAAGGAAAAGCAGCTTACGTAGTCTTCGACGAAGCCCTTAAGGGACGCGTTAAAGCCATCAACCAATACGAATCTAAAGGCTTAGTGGTCAAAGGTGACACCATTGAAGGCTTGGCTAAGGAAATTGGTGTGGACCCAGCTAACCTAAAAGCTAGCCTGGAAACTTGGAACAAAGCTGTTGCTGATAAGAAGGACGACGAATTCGGCCGGACTACCGGGATGGACAATGACTTGTCACAAGCCCCTTACTACGCAATTAAAATCGCACCAGGGATTCACCACACCATGGGTGGTCTCAAGATTAACACTAACGCGCAAGTCCTCAACAAGGAAAACCAACCAATCAAAGGTTTGTACGCTTCTGGTGAAGTAACTGGTGGGGTTCACGGCGCTAACCGTATCGGTGGTAACGCCGTTGCCGACATCATTATCTTCGGCCGTCAAGCAGGTGAGCAATCTGCTGCCTTTGTCAAAGAATAAGGCCAGCTCACACCTCCCTTTTGGGAGGTGTTTTTGTATGGTTAGAAGCTACCAAATTGGCCTGTTTTTTTCGTGGTTTCGGGTCATCTTTTTTCCGCAAGCAAACATTTTTATGATATAATTAATAAAAATTCGTCAGTACAAATTTTAAGGGGGCTATCATTATCGAAAAGTTACTTTCCAAGACGCACAAGCGTCAACTCCAGTTATTAAATATCCTCCACGCTTCCGATAACGCCCTGCCATTAGACCAACTGGCTGAGACCCTCGACTGCTCTACCCGTATCTTGAAGGAAGACCTTCAGCAAATCGCCAGTAATCTGCCACAGTATGAGATTTCAGTCCAGCCTGATGGCGCTAAAATGGTCAATCGCTTCACGGTCGACATCAACCTAGCCTACCAATTTTATCTAGCTAACTCTGTCCACTTCCAAGTTTTAGAATACCTCTTCTTCCACCCCCAAACTGAAATGGAAGAAGTCCTAGAGCACTTTTTCATGAGTTACCCTACCTTCTACCGAACCATTCGTCGCATTAACCGCTGGTTTAATGGCCTCTATAATATTCAGGTATCTACCAAACCGCTGGCCATCACGGGTAATGAGAATGAGATTCGCTTCTTCTTTGGCCAGTACTTCGCTGAGCGCTATCCCTCAACTACTTGGCCTTTTGAAGATATTAAAGAATCACATATAGACAAATTCGTGGCCACCTTCATCAAGATTCTTGATCGGCCATTGGATTTCTCCCTCTACTATCTGATTAAGCGCGCAACCATTATCAATATCAAGCGTCACCACTTCAAATGGGACCTTCCCCTTCACAAAACTAATGTCTCAAGTCGTTTTGCCCAAGCCTTGGCGCAAAAAGCGGACCAAGAATTCGTTCGGTCCTTATCTGACTATGTGGGAGAGCCTTTGGGAGATATCGTGCTGTCTAACCTACTCTACCCATTCTTGCGAGAAGATTACTTCTATACTTTTGAAGATATGCTCGTGGCTTCTCGTCTACACGCCTCAATCCACACTTCCTTGATTCAGACTCAGCTTATGATTGAGAATATCCGTCAGCATTTCGATCTCGAAATCACCAACCCAGAAGTTCTGACCATCCTCTTCCATAATGCGTCCTCTGTCGAATGCTATGAAGTATTTGCTAAGTCACAAATTTTCCGACGTCGCGCTACATGGATGAGTCATCTCTATGCTGATTTTCCTGATTTTTACGATTTCCTTGAGAAAGCCGTTATCCAATACAGACAAGCAAATAAGCTACACACAAGTCCTGAAATTATCCGATACTTAATCTATACTATCTTCTCTACATGGTCTGAATTAATCCCTCAGCTCATGACATGTCAGAAGAAGATTAGAGTGGGTATCTTCAGTAGCATTAACTCCTCTCATTCCTTAATGATCCGAGACCTCTTGACTTGTTCATGTTCACAGCAACTAGAATTTCATGCACCCCAGGTCCTCTATCAAAATGTCCACGAGATTATACGTTCTGAATATGATGTCATTCTCAGTAATGTGCCTATTCCGCAATTACAATCTAAATTATTCATCAATATCAATGCCATTTCCATTGAAACACTGATTGAACGACTTAATAATATTGGCAATGAGCTTGCTCAGTGCCCTCAAGAAAGTTAATAAATAGCCGGAAGACATAAGTCCTCCGGCTATTTTGTTATATAAAAGAAAGCTGGGATAAACCCAGCTTTCTAATTAATCGATTAGTCGATTTCTACACGGTTTTCTTTCAAGTGCCAGATATCGCGGTTGTATTCTGCAATGGTCCGGTCAGATGAGAAGAAGCCAGCCTTAGCAATGTTAATCAAGGCTTTCTTGTTCCATTCAGTACGGTTTTCGTAGTCAGCCAACATCTTTTCCTTAACTTGGATGTATTCTTCCAAGTCAATTAAGGTCATGAACCAGTCTTTGCTGATTAATTCATGATGTAGACGGTTGAGGCGTTCCTCGTTCCCTGCTGCTAACATCTTATCGCTCACGATGAAGTCAACTAATGGACGAATCGCGTCATGCTCGTAGTAGTCACGCGCTACATAACCTTGAGTTTCGTAGAGCTTGATGATTTCATCACTGTGCTTACCGAAGATGTAGATATTGTCATCACCAACTAATTCGTGGATTTCCACGTTAGCCCCATCTTCAGTCCCTAAGGTCAAGGCCCCGTTCAACATGAACTTCATGTTACCAGTACCACTTGCTTCCTTAGAAGCCAAGGAGATTTGCTCAGAAATGTTACATGCTGGAATCAAGTATTGAGCACGTTCTACGTTATAGTTCTCAATCATTACCAATTGTAAGTGTGGACTTACTTCTGGATCATTGGCAATTACCTCAGACAAGGTCAAGATTAAGTGAATAACATCTTGCGCAATTGTATAAGCTGGTGCAGCCTTCCCACCGAAGAAAACAGTCAATGGGGTTGCTGGAATGTTGCCGGCTTTAATATCTAAGTACTTGTTAATCACGTAAAGAGCGTTCATTTGTTGACGTTTGTACTCGTGCATACGCTTGATTTGGATGTCAAAAATAGAGTTCTCGTTAATGTCTACGCCTTGTACTTCCTTGAGGTAGTGTTTGAGGCGGAGCTTGTTATTGAACTTGATAGACTCTAACTTATCTAAGACTGCTTGGTCGTTGACATAGTTGAGTAAGCCTTCTAACTCAGCAGTGTGGTGCCATTGACGGCCAATCAAGGAGTCAATGTAGTCAGACAATTCCTTGTTAGCGTCCATGATCCAACGACGGAAGGTAATCCCGTTGGTCTTGTTGTTGAATTTCTCTGGGTAGATTTCATAGAAGGCACGCAATTCTGACTTCTTCAAGATGTCTGTATGCAGTGCCGCAACCCCGTTTACAGAGAAGCCGTAGTGGATTGACAAGTGAGCCATGTGAACACGGTCAAATTGGTCGATGATTTGTACTGCGTCGTTATCTGGGAATTGTGCCTTAATACGAGCATCCAAGTTACGGATAATGGCCATCACGTTAGGAATTACTTCTTCCAAGAAGGATACAGGCCATTTTTCTAAGGCTTCAGCCAAGATTGTGTGGTTGGTGAAGGCAGTCATTGAACGAACGATTTCTACTGCTTCATCGAACTCAATCCCGCGTTCGCCTAAGAGACGAATCATTTCTGGGATAACTAAGGCTGGGTGAGTATCGTTGATTTGGATCACTGCGTAGTCTGCCAAGTCGTGTAAATTGCTGCCCTTAGCGACTGCTTCTTCCAAGATCAATTGAGCCCCGTTAGATACCATGAAGTATTGTTGGTAAATACGTAATACTTCACCTGCGTGATCAGAGTCATCTGGGTAGAGGAAGAGGGTTAAGTTCTTCTCGATGTCGTGTTTGTCAAAGGAAATGCCATCTTCAATAATGTCAGAAGTCACGCTGTCTAAGTCGAAGAGACGGAGACGGTTACGCTTAGTTTGTTTGTAACCTAATACGTCGATATCATAAAGGGTAGAATGCAAGGAGAACTTGCGGAAAGGAACAGTATAAGCCTTCTTGCTTTTGATAGTCCAGTCATCGCCAGTCAACCAAGCATCTGGAATAGTCGTTTGTTGGTTGTCTTTGAATACTTGACGGAAGAGCCCGAAGTGGTAGTTCAAACCAACCCCGTCCCCGTTAATCCCTAATTTGGTGATAGAGTCAACGAAGCAGGCAGCCAAACGACCCAAGCCCCCGTTACCTAATGAAGGTTCATTTTCAGCTTGTTCGATATCCATGATAGATTTGCCGTGAGCTTGTAACTCAGCGTTCACTTCATCGTAGATACCTAAGTTCAAGAGGTTGTTGCTCAAAAGTTTCCCGATTAAGAACTCTGCAGAGAAGTAGTAGAGTTTTTTCTTGTCATCGTGAGTTGGTAATTCGCGAGATTTGTCACGCGTAATATCTAAAAGGGCTTTGTAAAGTTCTGCATCGTTACAAGCATCAATTGATTTATTGAAAAGCTTCTTAGTATAGTTTTCTAAAATAGTCATTGTTAACTCCTTATTTCGATTAGGCCTTTGGCCGCATTAAAGATTCTGATTGATAGACAAGCAAGCAATCGGTGTTAGAAGAAATCTCCTAACACCGGCCACACTTATTTATGGGTCTTGCTGGGTATTACTTAGTTGTAGGCTTTTTGGCCTTTTTAACTTCAGTAGTCTTAGTTGACTTAGTCTCTTCCGCTACTTCAGCCTCTTCACTTGCTACTTTGAAGGCAGGATTCAAACGGCAGTAGGTAGTTGTCAACTCCAATAATTCTTCCGCTAATTGGTCAGTCAGAGCATCTGACTTCATACGCCATTTCCAGTTGTTACCTAAGGTAGATGGCACGTTCATACGCGCTTCGTTACCTAAGTTCAACAAGTCTTGCATGGTGTAGATTGCCATCTTGCTGACAGCAGCAGCAATCCCGCGGTTGAGGGCATGAGAAACTGTTTCATTTTCCCCACGTCTCATGTAGGCATTGAAGAATTCACGTGATGCCTCATCAGCTGAGTCTTGGAACCAGCCTAAACCAGTTTCGTTATCGTGGGTTCCCACATAACATACAGAATTATAGACGTAATTGTGAGGTAAATCAACTGAATCCCCTCCGCCAAAACCAAATTGCATGATCTTCATACCTGGGAAGCCGGTTTCATCCCGCATATCAATTACTTCCTGGGTCATAAAGCCTAAATCTTCAGCAATAATCTTAACATCGCCTAATTCCTTGCGAATAGCACGGAAGAGGTCGCTACCTGGGCCTTTGACCCATTCACCATTGATAGCAGTGGTGTCGCCAAATGGAATTTCCCAGTAGGACTCGAAGCCACGGAAGTGGTCAATCCGGACTACATCGTAGAGCTTGAAGCTTTCCTTAAGGCGAGTAATCCACCAAGCATAACCGTCAGCCTTCATAGCGTCCCAGTTATAGATTGGGTTACCCCAGAGCTGGCCGTCGGCGGTAAAGGCATCTGGTGGGCATCCAGCCACAACACTTGGTTGGTGATCTTCAGATGTCTTGAAGTAATGTGGGGTCATCCACATTTCAACACTATCCGCTGCAACATAGATTGGCATGTCCCCAATAATCTCAATGTGTTGAGCATTGGCATATTTCTTAAGTGCTTGCCATTGGATGTTGAAGAAGTATTGCACTACACGGTGGTAGGTCAAGACATCCGCTAATTGTTGACGCAAATGAACGATGGTCGCTTCATCGCGCAAGGTAGCTTTTGGATCCCATTGGAACCATGGCTTGAGATCATAATGCTCCTTGATTGCCATGTATTCACAGTAAGGCTCCAACCATTCATAGTTGTCCGCCAAGAATTGTTGGTAGTCCTTCTTGTCAGCTTTAGCCAAGAAGTTAGCGACTGCCTTCTCCAAGATTGGACGACGTTCTGTATAGACCTTGGCATAGTCCACATATTCTGGATGGTCACCGAAGTCTACCCCAGCATAATCAGCTTCTGTCAGCCAGCCCGCTTCAACTAGGAGATCCAAGTCGATGAAGTGAGTGTTGCCGGCAAAGGCAGAGAATGATTGGTAAGGGGAGTCTCCATAAGACGTGGTCCCTAGAGGCAAAATTTGCCAGTATTGTTGGCCTGTTTTTGCCAGGAAATCGACAAAATCATAGGCTGATTGCCCGAAAGACCCAATCCCAAACTTAGATGGGAGAGATGATATATGAAGGAGTACGCCACTCGTACGTTGCATACCCAAACCTCCTTTGCATATTTTCTTTTTTTTGACAACTCTAATTATACGCAAACGGTTTGCAAGTGCAATCCCTTTCTCTGATGTTCTCGGTATCAGAATATCAGTCATTAGAACTGGTTTCAGAACTTACAAGCAAATCCCTTGTTTCCTAGTCATATCAGGCTTAAAATGAGTCTAAAGACCATTACTTTGAGGAGGATTTTTCATGACACACCCTACCCTATTTTTTAGTGACAAGTGCCCCGATACCCAACCTTTTGTAGCGGGACTTGAAGCTCGTGGCATCCGCTATGATGCTGTCAATATTACGAACTCCATGCGGGAACTTAAGGCCTTCCTACAGCTTCGCGATAGTCGCCCTGAATTCCAAGCGGTTAAGGATGGCGCTAGAGTTGGGGTTCCTGTCTTGCTTAAGGAAGATGGCAGCCTTCATTTTAGCTTAGACAGCCTTTAAGCTAGTCCTATATCAAAAAAGAAACTGGGACTTAGGTCCTGGTTTTTTTAGTGTTTGCCATAGTAACGGCGGTGGCCGTCGATTTTATCTAAGACAAAGCCTGCTTCCTGGCTTTGGCGTGGTACTTGATAGTCCGCTTCTTGTGGCAAGCGCTGAGAAAAAATCCGCTCGTAGTCTTGGACTGCTAGGGCTTGTCGGCGCTCCAGGTGTGCCTTCAAGGCAGCCAGATCCAAAGCCTCTCTAAAGCCTTCTTGTAGTGTCCCAGAGAAGAGTTCGGCGACCGCGCCTGAACCATAGGAGAAGAGTCCCAGGCTGTCCCCTGCCGCTAAATCCTCTACTTGCGTCAAATAGGACAGGAGGCTGAGATAGAGGGAGCCGGTGTAAATATTGCCCACCTGACGCCCCAAACGCGTAGCCGGTTCATAGGCTGCTTGCCAACGCTCAATCAGACTGGCATCCAGGCTTCCTTTTTGCGCTAAGGCATCCAAGGCCTTCTTGCCCATCTTGGTAAATGGCAGGTGGAAGACCACATTGCGCCAGTTTTCAGGCGACAAACCTGCTTGTTTGGCTGACGCCATGACCTGACAGAAGCAATCTTGGTAGAGTTCAGTCGAGAATTTGCCATCTACTAGCGCCACGTCAGAATAAGATGGACGCCAGAAATCAAATTGGTTATCAGTATAAGAAATAGATTGACTATCCAAGGCCAAAATCCGCGGATTAGCAGAGATGAGGAGGGCTACTGCCCCAGCTCCTTGCGTAGGCTCACCTGGCGTACCGAGACCGTAGCGGGCGATGTCGGTGGCCACCACTAGTACCTTACGGTCTGGTCGTAGGCGAACGTAGTCACAGGCCGAATGGAGGCCTGCTGTCGCCCCGTAGCAGGCTTGCTTGATCTCATAGGCCTTACAATAGGGTTGTAAATCCAATAATTCGTGTAAGTAGCTAGCTACTGACTTGGAATAGTCAAAAGCCGATTCAGTCCCTACAATGACTTGGTCAATAGCTAAACGGTCATGCTCATCTAAGATGCTAGCGGCCGCATTGGCCGCCATCGCGACCACATCTTGATCTAGGGGTGGCACGGCCATCTTGTCTTGGCCGATACCAATCGTGTATTTACTTGGCTCAACGCCACGGGCTTGAGCTAATTCGGTCATTTCAATATAGTATTGGGGCACATAGAGCCCGATTTTGTCTATACCGACAGTTACGGTCATCTTTTATCACCTATATTCCTAATTTGTCACGCTTATTGTACCACGAAAAAGGCGCCTTTAACTTAAAGGCGCGCTAACTTAATAAATTTTTTAACTTCCCTCTTGGCTGCGTAGCTGGGCTAAGAGCTGTTCAGCTAAAGCACGGTTCATGGCAGGAGTCTGACGCAAGGCCTTAACTAGGGCAGGCACTTCCTCTAGACTGGCACCCACTTGAAGGGCCAAGGACCGGGCTTGCAAGGCCATATGACCCTTTTGAATGCCGTCAGTCACTAGGGCTCTCAAGGCAGCAAAGTTCTGGGCTAGGCCGACTGCTGCAATGATTTGGGCCAGCTCACGGGCATTGGGCTTGCCTAAGATAGCTAGGGCCAATTGGGCCGTTGGATGGACAGCTAGGGTCCCGCCAACGGTCGCAAGGGACAAGGGCAGGGTTAATTCCCCTTCTAGTCTTGCTTGGTCAGGGGAAAGGGTCCATTGACTGAGGCCCCGATATTGACCATCCCGAGCCGCATGGGCGTGGACACCGGCTTCCACCGCTCGCCAGTCATTACCGGTGGCAAGTAAGACCGCATCTACCCCATTCATAATGCCCTTATTATGAGTCACCGCCCGACGTGGATCCAACTGGGCCACGCGACTGGCCTGACTCAAACGTTTGGCCAAAGTCAAGGCCTGCTCTGGATTGGCGTGAAGCTGGGAGACGGGCAGGCTAACCTGGGCTTTGACTAGGAGCTTGTCGCCATGGTTAGAAAGAATCCGCAGAAGGGCTTGCCCCCCCAGGCTGGCTTCAACTTCAGGCGCAAGGGCCTCTAGGACCGTATTCATGACATTGGCGCCCATGGCGTCACAGGGATCCAAGCTCAAATAGACACAGAGAAAATCGCCCTGATCATCCCCGTAGCTATCGGCCCATAAATCGCAAGGGCCGCCACCACGGGCTACCATGCTAGGACAGGCTGCCCGAGCTAGGTCCAGCCAGTGGTCTTTATGCGCCGAAACTTGCTCAAGCCCGCTAGCCAGGTCTTCAATATCGGTTAGCACAATCTGTCCAATTAGTTGGCGACTTAAGACCTGAGACTGGATATTGCCCAGGCGTTTGCCCCCGTTGCTGGCTGCAGCCACCACGCTAGGCTCTTCAATAGCCATTGGCACCACATAGTCCCGACCATTAATTTTGAAGGTTGGAGCCAGACCAAAAGGCAGACTATAATTGCCCACATAGTTCTCAATCAACTGGTTGGCCACTGACTCTGGCAAGGCCAGGGCTGTTTCCAGGGCTTGGGCTTGCCCTTCCTCTTCCAAATAAGTCGCCAAAATGTCCCGGCGCTGGCTGATTTCTTTCTGATAGAAAGCTCCAAAATCTGCTGGCATCTTAGATCCTCCTCAAGACGTATTCTACCTCCTTAGTATAGCATGTCCCACGCCACTTGGGAACGCGGGACTTTTGCAAAAAGCTAGCGACCGTGCTATACTACAGCCATTAAGTAGGAGGAATATTCCATGACTCAGAAGCTCATCCAGGATCGCTATCAGGCGGTCTTAGACCGTATCCAAAAACATAGCCCAGAAGGCAAGGCCCCTCAGCTAATTGCCGTCAGCAAGACAGTGGGCGCCGACCAAATTCAAGCCCTCTATGATTTAGGCCAACGGCATTTTGGCGAGAATCGCTATCCTGCCCTCTTAGAAAAGCAGGCCGCCCTAGCCCAAACTGCTCCAGACATTGTCTGGCACTTCATCGGCAGGATCCAAACCCGCCAGGTCAAGGAGTTTATCAATCAAATTGACTATCTCCATGCCCTAGACCGCTTTGACTTAGCCAAGGAAATTCAAAAGCGGGCCGACCACCCTATCAAGTGCTTCCTCCAGGTCAATGTATCGGGCGAAGAGAGCAAGACAGGCTATGAGCCCGAGCAAGTCTTTGCGGCCATCGAGCAGCTAGCTCCTTACGATAAGATTGAAATCGTGGGCCTGATGACCATGGCGCCAGCCGATGCCCTAGAAGGCGAGCTCCACTTCTTCTTCAAGACTCTCAAACATCTCCAACTCCTAGTCCAAGAAGCCGGCTATCCTCACGCTCCTTGTAGTGAGCTCAGCATGGGCATGAGTCAAGACTATAGCATCGCCACCGAGGAAGGTGCTAGCTTCCTGCGTGTGGGCAGTGCCCTTTTCGCGCCTGAAGGCTATTAATTTATGCTATCAAGAAAAGACCCCTGAAGCCAGGATTCCAAATGGCTTCAGAGGCTTATTTTATTGTTTTTAACGTTGACGGGCTGCCTTAAGGTCAGACAGTTTCACCACTAGGCGACCATCTTGGGTATAGCAGAAGTTGCGTACCTTGCTGGCATCAGCCATGACTTCAATGAGACGGTCGCGGTAAGGCTCAGCCAACTCGTCGAAGAGGAACTCATCATCAGACAGTTGCAATTGTTGACGTTGGGCCTCAATTTGTCCTTGGGTCCAGAGTTGATAGCTACGACTTGGCAAATTGCCTTGGAATTTGCGTTTTTCGATCCGGTAGACGTAACGATCATCATCATAGGTGATTTCCAAGGCCCCGGTATTAGTCCGCGTCTCCTTGACATCCCGATGGTGTTCCTTGTGGATGCGCCACCAGGTGTAAATAGCATTGAGGGCTTCTTCCTCTGTTAGGTAGGAACCATGCTCCTTGCGGGCATCTGTATAGCGGTCTACCCAATAGTTCGTGTACACAACTTTTTCCATATGAGAACCTCCTTGTTAAGCGTTTCCATAATCTTATTATAGCATAGCCTTATGAAATAGCAATGAAAAAGCCGACTACTTTGCAAGTGATTGCTAGTAGTCGGCTATGGTCTTATGGCTTGACTTCTTGAATAGAAAATTGGTTACCCTGTAAATCCAGGGCCTTGCCGGTCAGAATTTGAGCCACTAAACGCGTGACCGTGGTCTTATCATATAGGACCTTAATAGAAGATGGCTCTTCTACTATTTCCACATTCTTAAACTCAAAGTAACGCGGTGTGATGTCTTGGTCATGGTCACTATGCTCGACATAGTCCAGCCTTTCCTGGCTGGCCTCCTGCTTCTTACTTGGATCAGCCAAGGAAACCCTTTGGGGATTCTGGGTCAGCTGGTAAAAATCATCGAGCACTTGGTCGGTCTGACTGTCGCGGTTAAAGCGATAGGTCTCTGGCAGATAGAGTCGTACCGTCGTGTCCTTGATTTCAATGGCTACTAGACTGCTGTCGGACCTATCATTACGGAAGACCACTTGGCGCGGACTGGCAGCCACCGAGGTCCAAGTGACCAAGCTAAGTAAAATAGCTAGAAAAGGAATGAGAAATTGTTTGAGTGCTTTCATAATTGTCTACCTCCTTTTAGTTAATTGAACAGTTTTTAACCCTTGCTGAGATTTGGCGGAGTAAGATTCCCTTTCACAATACAACAACTTTACTTCATTAGAGTTTAAAGCCGATAAATAGTGCATGAACAAGGTTAATGATGCTATAGAATTAATATGTTGTTATCCCCTCCTCAATTTCTCTCAACAAGGATTTTGCTGCATTTAAAGCCAATTTTTTCTCCTCAATTTCGAATAACATGACAGAACGTTGACAAGACAGTAAGGCGCTATCAAGTAACCCTAATTCATTCCATGCATATGCCTGATAAAAATAGGCTTCGCCTAACAAGAATAATTTTTGGCCCTTCACTAATAAATCAACTGTTTTCGTGGCATAATCTAAGCACATTACATTATTATCGAGGTACATATATAATCGTGCTAAATTGATTAGAACCTTGGCTACAAACTCCGGCCCCAAAAATTCATAATAATGCTGTTCTAGCCCTTCTAGGGTAACTTTGGCAGCTTGGTAGTCTTTAATTTCCATTTGGACAATAGCCTTGGAATTGAGTGCTAGATAATATATACGCTGAGACTGTTTCTCTTTGGCAATCAACTCATCAAATTCTTCTAGTGCACGAGGGGCATCTTTTTCAAGATGAAATGCTAGGATGGCGTGGACCCACTTATAGGTTAGGACATCATCGTAAGATGCCGTTTCTAAATTCATCTTATCCAAGAGAAAGGCCAAGGTCTGATAGTCTTGCCGATACAAAAGGGTCTGAATCTGGTCTTGTGACAGTTGGTTAGTGACCTGTGTTTCAAGATTGAATAGCGCCAAGATATCCTCCATTGGCATTTCTAGCTTCTTAGCCAACTTAAAGAAAAGGTCAACAGACGGTAGAGATTCCCCTTTTTCAATCTTACTGATAACTGTCTGTGTACAAATACCTGTCGCCAACTCTTTTTGAGTCCATTGCTTTTGTTTACGGTACTGAAACATCATCTGAGCAATCCGCTCCTTGATATCCAACTTATCCCCCTCCTTTCTACAATCATATTATACATCGTAACACTTTCGGAATCAAGAGAAAACTATAGTGTTTATATAAAATTTATCCTTTAGGAGAGTGACTGCTCTCTCTAAAATAAAAGGAGGTTGAGACCTGTGTCTCAACCTCCACTATTCTTATTCAACTGTAACGGATTTAGCCAAGTTACGTGGTTTGTCCACGTCTAGGCCACGGCCTAGGGCAGTATAGTAAGCAATCAATTGAGTCACTACCACCATCGCCAGCGGGCTCAATAATTTGGTTACATTTGGTACCACGAAGAAGTCATCTTCTTTGGCTACTTCTTGGCTTGCAATCACGACGGCTTGGGCGCCACGCGCCTTAACTTCTTCCACGTTACCGCGAGTATGAGCGGCTACGCTTGGATCACTGATTAAGGCCAAGACTGGAGTCCCTTCCTCAATCAAGGCAATGGTCCCGTGCTTCAATTCACCCGCTGCAAAGGCTTCGGTCTGAATATAGGTAATTTCCTTGAGCTTGAGGGCAGCTTCCATGGACACATAATAGTCCAAGAGACGGCCGATATAGAAGGCATTGCGAGGTTCCATCAAGTTGGCGTTACACCATGCTTCAAGCTGGTCTTTCTCTGCCAAGATAGATTCCATGGCGCTAGCCACTAGGCTCAGCTCATGTGCCATGTCGAAGTCTGTTTCCTTACCTAAGTGGCGGGCTAGGCAGTCTGCCAAGATGGCCATGACCGCGATTTGGGCAGTATAAGCCTTGGTAGAGGCTACTGCGATTTCCGGCCCTGCGTGTAGCAAGAGGGTATGGCTTGCTTCACGAGATAAGGTCGAACCCTTAACGTTGGTAATGGTCAAGGATGGGTAGCCCAACTCATTGACACGAACCAAGGCCTGACGGCTGTCTGCCGTTTCCCCAGACTGGGTCAAGAAGATAAAGAGTGGTTTGCTGCTAAAGATTGGCAGGTCATAGGCAAATTCGCTGGCTAAGAGAACATCGACTGGTTTGCCAGCCATCTTCTCAATCAAGTTCTTGCCGACCCAACCTGCATGATAGCTGGTCCCGCAGGCCACCACATAGAGACGGTCCGCTTCTGTTAAGGCAGCCAAAAGATCTTCAGACACGTGGAAATGGCCCTTGTCGCCTTGGTATTCTTGAATCAGACGACGCATAACGGTTGGTTGCTCGTCGATTTCTTTGATCATGTAGTAAGGGTAAGCGCCCTTCTCTAAATCTGCCGCGTCTAATTCTGCTTTGAAGGCAGCACGCTCTACCACTTGACCTGAGTAGGTTTCGATGGTCACAGCAGATGGGGTCAAGGTCACGAATTCCTTGTCCTTGATTTCAAGGTAGTCAGCAGTTAAATGGATAGTTGCCATGGCATCTGAAGCAATCAGGTTGTAGCCTTGGCCTAAGCCTACTAAGAGCGGTGATTTATTCTTAGCTGCATAGAGGGTATCTGGAGTCTCGCTATCGATTAAACCGAAGGCGTAAGAACCGTGAATCAAGCTCAGGGCTTTCTTGAAGGCTTCCTTACCAGACAAGCCATCTTTTAAGGCAAAATGCTCGATCAATTGAACCACGACTTCTGTGTCAGTATCAGACTTGAAGTCGACGTCTTGCAGATAGTTAGCCTTAAGGTCAGCAAAGTTCTCAATCACACCATTGTGCACTAAGGCAAAGCGACCACTAGCGGATAAATGTGGGTGGGCATTGTATTGGGTAGCTGGCCCGTGGGTAGCCCAACGGGTGTGACCAATCCCAACGGTGGCAGGTAAATCAAAATCCACAATTTCCTTGAGTTGAGCAATGCGCCCTACTTCCTTGAAGAAGCCCACGGTCTCATTGTTGCGCACAAAGATACCTGCTGAATCATAACCACGATACTCTAACTTTTCTAGGCCGGTAATCAAGGTTTCTTGAACCTTGCCCGCGCCGATCATTCCTACTACTCCACACATGGGGGTAACAACTCCTTTATTATCATAAATTAAGTTGCTTTTAGGTGCTTAGACAGAGTCTCTGTCCTGGGATTTACATCCCCAGTTTTATGCTCTCTCTTGTGGACTGCACGGCCCCGGGTCATCCGCCGAAAATTCGATAAACCCGCTCCTCGTCCCCTTCTCATGTGAAGGGCTGGCGCTATCCATTGGTCTACAACTATCCTCCTTGACTTTGAATTTTCTAAAAGCTCCTTATACTTTACTATAAAGTATTTGTAATGTCAAAAATTCTCAACTCCTGATTGCACCGGGCTTGAGCGCACTTAAAAGCTCAAGCTGGCAAAATTTATAGGCAAATATACATTTGTTATATAAGGGCATTTTCATAAAGGCTCCATGCAGAATCCCTTTAAATCAGCCTTCTGGGCTAAAAACACGAACATTCTTGTGAAATTGGCCCGACTATGTGAAATCCAGCCAAATTACCCCGTAAAAAAGTCGCGCTCAAACCCTATTTATAGGTGTAACCTATAAATAGGCAAGGCCAGTCAAACTAGGGCCTAGCACAAGCAAAGGCCCGCCCCCAAATCCGAAAGATTTGGGGCTGAATACCAAACAAAAGAAGAGGCTGGGAGTTTTCCCAGCCTCTTCTTTAATCAATTGGCATCACGATTAATCAGTTATGCTTAGATTTACGTCGATGAGTCAGTTGACAATACCGCTCATACCAGATATCCACGAATTCTGGTGCGAAGGGACCTTTCTTCTCTTCGATCCAGCGGACCAGTTCTTGGATATTATATTTGAGGATACGATCGATTTCTTCCGGATAGCGGTATCGCTTGCTGTGGAGCTCGTACTCGTCCAAGTCCAGCAGCCGCTTTTCCCCATCAGGAAATACCTTAATATCTAAATCATAGTCGATATACTTGAGCGCCTCATTATCAATTAGATAAGGAGAAGCCAAGTTACAGTAATAAGTAACGCCGCGTTTGCGAATCATGGCTACAATATTAAACCAGAAGTGCTGGTGATAATAGAGCAAGGCTGCTTCCCGGGTTACCCAGCGACGACCGTCCGATTCCGTTACTAAAGTATGATCGTTACACCCAATGATGGATTGATCGCTGGTCTTCAATACCATGGTATCGCGCCAGGTCCGATGCAAAGACCCATCATGCTTATAACTTTTAATCGTGATGAACTCGCCTTCCTTGGGTTGTTTCATCACTGAACCTACTTTCCGTTCCAAATTGAACCGGTACTTCGACCGTTAACCAATACTCCGATATTATAGCACAATTTCACCTATTATGCTAAGGCTTTATGCAGTCTTGGCAAATTTTTCTGAAAAGTCTTAGACTTCTTCTTGCATTTGGTAGTAAAGTTGGCGCTTGGCCATGAGTTGGTCGTGAGTCCCTTGCTCTACAATGGCCCCATGATTCATGACAATAATCAGGTCCGCGCTGCGAATGGTAGCCAAGCGGTGGGCAATGACAAAGCTGGTCCGACCAGCCATGAGTTGGTTGAAGGCTTCTTGGACCTTGAGCTCTGTATAAGCGTCGATGGACGAGGTCGCCTCATCCAGCAATAAGACCTTAGGTGGCTTAATGAAAATTCGAGCCAAGGCTAGTAGTTGGGCCTGACCTTGCGACAGTCCCCCACCCTGTCCTGACAGGATAGTGTCATAGCCCTGAGGCAGGAGTTCAATAAAGTGATGGGCCTTAGCCGCCTTAGCCGCAGCGACTACCTCCTGGCGACTAGCATCTGGTCGGCCAAAAGCAATATTGTCATGGACCGTCCCAGTGAAGAGCCAGGTTTCCTGGGGCACCAAGCCAAGTTGATCGCGCCAAGATTGTCGTCTATAGGTCCTAATAGCTTGACCGTCTAACTCAATGGCCCCAGAGCTTGGCTCATAGTAGCGCATGAGCAGGTTAATCATGGTGGATTTACCGGCCCCAGTTGGCCCCACCACGGCCACCATACTGCCAGGCGGCACATGTAGGTTGAAGTCTTGGATTAGGGGCTGGGCTGGGTCATAGGAGAAGTCCATGTCGACAAAGTCAACAGCGCCTTGAACCTGGTCTCCTGCTAGGTCAAGCGTGGCACTTTCAACTAAGCTTGGCAAATCCAGAATTTGGTAGAGACGTTCGGCACAGGCAATGGCACCCTGAAGTTCCGATAAGACGGAGGAGATATCATTGAAGGGTTTGGTGTACTGGGTGGCATAGGCCAGAAAAGTCACCAATTCCCCTACCGTAAACTGGCCACCCACTACCCGACTAGCCCCCACCCCAATTAAGAGGGCATAAATCAAGGCATTGACGAAGCGGGTCATAGGATTGACCGTCGAAGAATAGAAGGTAGCCCCCAAGCTTGCCTGGCTATAGGCCTGGTTCAAGGTTTGGAACTCGTCAGCTAGGAATTCCTGGGCATCTAGTTCCTGCAGCAAGGTCATTTGGCGAATGGTCTCCTCTACCCGCTGAGCCTGGTCACTCCGGGTCTGAGCTTGATCCCGATAGCGATGATAGCTTTGTTTGGCGATAAAACGGGCAATGAAGAGGGAGACTGGGGTTAGAATGACCACCAAGCCAAAGAGAACCAGGTCCATGCCCGCCATGAGATAGAGGGTCACGCCAATCGTGAAGAGGCCACTCATGAGTTGAGTGAAGAGCATCATCAGGCCATCCGTTAATTGCTCCAAGTCGTTAGTCAGACGGCTGACCAAGTCTCCCAGGCCAAAGCCATCAAGGGCAGGCACCGGGCTAACTTGAAGCTGGGCCATGACCTTTTGCCTTAGCCCTGCCATATGTCCATAGACCAGTTGATTGTAGAGCCAAGGATTGAGCCATTGGAAGGCAATAGTTAGGCCAATAAGAACTAACATTTGGACCAGTAAATCTTGCAAGACTCCTTGCTGCCCTGTCCCGACCCAGTCAATGGCTCGACCAATCAGAACGGGTAAATAGAGGACGAGACCGGCCTGGACCAAGGTGGATAGCAAGGCTAGGAACATGAGCCATGGTCGACTAGCCAAGCCTTTAAGTAGGCGTTTCATGACTTGACCTTGTGTCATTGGCGGTCACCTCCCTGGCTTTGGGTCTGGACTAGCGTCCGGTAGTAAGGATTGGATTGGGCTAATTCTTGGGCCGGCCCATATCCTGTAGCCTGGCCATCTTCTAAGACCAAGATTTGGTCAGCAAAACGCAAGGCATTTAAGCGCTGCGAAACCATGATGACCATGAGGTCAGGCCGCGCCGCCTTTAGGCCGGACAGGAGGCGACTTTCGGTAGCATAGTCCAGGGCTGAAGTCGCATCATCAAGGATCAGGCCTTTTTTGGCCTTGAGTAAGGCTCGGGCCACGGTCAGTCTTTGCCGTTGGCCACCTGAGAAATTACGACCAAAGGCCGTGACTTGGGCATCCAGCCCACCCTTTTCGGCAACAAAGTCGTCTGCTTGAGCCAGGGCCAAGGCCTGCCATAAGTCCTGGTCACTGGCCTTGTCTTGGGCCAAGAGCAGATTGGAGCGAATGGTCCCTTTGAAGAGTTGGGCTTGTTGAGGCACCCAGGCTAAATCTTCAGCGTCAGGCCCCGCCAGGCTACCCTGGTCAGCTGGTAAGATACCCAGCAGGAGTTTGATTAGGCTAGTCTTACCTGCCCCGGTTACCCCGGTCAAGCCTAGCCACTGGCCTTCTTGAAGCTGCAAGCTGACCTGATTAATCGTTGGCATGGGACTGCCTGGGTAGGTGTAGGTCAGAGACTGAGCCCGCCAGATTGAATCAGAGCTTGCCCCTGTCACTTGGCAGCTTGCTTTCTGGTCTGAAAGCTCTTCTGGCATAGCTAGGACTGCTTGAATTCTTTGAGCGCTAATCCAGGCCTTGTTGAGGTTTCCTAGGACAATGGTTGTTTTAATCAACTCGCCTAAAATCAAGGTCAGATAGTTGACCAGAGCCACCAGCGCCCCTTTGGCTAGCAATCCTTGGCCCAGAGCCCAGTCCCCTTGCCAGAGGACTAAGACTGTGGTGACATTGACTACTAGGTAAGTTAGGGGATTAGTAAGAGCCGCTAGGAAGCCGGTCTTTAATTGATGGCCAAGCAAGTTTTGATTAACCTGTTCATAAGTAGACAAATAGCCATCTACCTGATTAAAACTCCGGATGACCCGATAACCCGCCATACCTTCTTGCGTGACTTGGACTACCCGGTCAGTAGCTTGGCGAATCTTGACATAACCAGGCGCTGTCAGCCCCATCAAGACCGCCAAAATCAGATAAAGAGCCAGAATCATGACTAAGAGATAGCTGGCCAACTGGGCATTGAATTGCCAGGCCATATAGGCAGCCCCGAAAACAATAAAAGGTGACCGCAGGAAGAGGCGGAAGAAGATATTAAGCCCGGTCTGCACTTGATAGGTGTCATTGGTCACTCGCGTAATCAGACTGGATTCCCCTAGACTCTGACGCTGGGACTCGGGCAGGCGACTAATCTTTTGATAGAGGGCCTGGGTCAATTGCTGGGTATAGCCAATGGCCGCCTTGGCAGAAAAATACTGAGCCGTAATAGCCATGAGGACACCCGCCAGGGCCAGCCCCAACAAGAAGACAATGGATCCCCAAATAGCACCGTCACCCGTCAAGATGCGGTCAATAATCTGGGCCACTACCAAGGGTACCGCTAATTCAAGTAGGGCTTCCGCCAACTTAAGCAATGGCCCCAAAAGGGCGACCCCGCGGTAGCCCTTAAAAAAAGACCATAAGGATTTCATCGGACGACCTCCCTTTCATGAACTAGGACTTGCATGAGTTTTTCCTGCAAGGTAGACAGAGGTAGCTGGCCAACAGCCTCTGGTGCCACCCAGCACCAGCCTTCTCGGAGGGGACTGCTTGTATCCAGCCGCAAGCCTACCAACTGCACCTGCCAAATTCGGTGGCTGAAGACATGTTTGACTTGCCCTAGGGCTGGACTGACCACTTGGCAATTTATGGAGCTATCCCCCTCTACCAAGGCATCTTCCCTTAGCCAATCTAAGACTGGCTCAGTCAATTCGGCCGCCGTCACTTCTTCATAGACCATACTTTGTTCCAGCATGGGGAAGTGCCAAAGTCCTGTCAGGAGTTCATTCTCCCCATGACGGCGCAGGAGCCAATTGCCTTGGCTATCCACAAGAAAGTAGGCGGTCAAATCGTGCCGGGTTTGTTTGACTTTTTTGCTCTTGACCGGATATTGGTCAGAATCCCCAACCTGATAGGAAGCATCATAGGTCGCCAAGGGATGATTGTCTGGCCGGGGATTGCTTGGCGTCATGACGCAGGCTCCCAAATCCATCATGGCCTGGTTAAAATCTCCCGGCCGATCTGGGTCAATCAAAATATCCAGAATTTCCATAAAGACCTTACGACTTTTAGGCAGGGCAATGTCGTCTTTAAGACGGAAGAGACGGGCTACAATTCGAAAGAGGTTGCCGTCCAGGGCCGGCGCCACCCGACCAAAGGCCATGGAGGCGATGGCAGCTGCCGTATAGGGGCCAATGCCTTTGAGACTTAAGAGGCTGTCAACTTGGTCAGGCATCCGACCGCCAAAGTCAGCCATAACTTGTTGGGCAGCCGCCTGCATATTGCGGACACGGCTATAATAGCCTAGTCCCTGCCAGAGATTGAGCAAGGTTTCTTCTGGCGCTTGAGCCAAGTCGGCCACTGTGGGCAAGGCCGCCATAAACCGTTGGTAATAGGGAATAACAGTAGCCACCTGGGTTTGTTGCAACATAATCTCGCTGACCCAGATGGCATAGGGATCCTGACTCTTACGCCAGGGCAAATCACGCTTATTTTTATCGTACCAGGCTAGGAGGTCTTTCCGAAAGGCCTGGACTCGGGCCTGGTCCCAAGCTACCATAGCTTGAGGCCAGCTACTTCTAGAATTAGTCATATATAGAGCTTCCTTCCTACTCACATTCTCATTTATTATAACCAAAAAAAGCCCGGGAACCAAGTTCAATCACTTGTTTCCCGGCAAGGAAGAGCTTTAGTTAAAATGGCGGGTTACCACCTGCAGACGGTCTGCTAAGAAACCTGATACCACTGCTTTGAGGATATCACCTGGTACAAAGATCAAGGCAGTCGTCACTGCTTTAGTTAAATCCATATGCGCGAATTGCACGAAGCCCCAAATCCCCATGACCGTTACAATTGGAACGGTGATGATGAGGGTTCGCAAAGCATAAGAGACAAAGCTTGGCTTCTTGCCCTTGAAGATAGACAACAAGGTATAGGCAATTGGGAAGGAGAAGAGGTAACCCCCTGCTGGCCCTACAAAAGATGCAAATCCACCGCGACCACCAGCAAATACCGGTAAGCCTACAGCCCCTAGCAATAGGTAGAGTAAGATAATCGCTAAGGCTTGTTTAGGTTTATAGACCAAACCAATCAAGCAGAGGGCAAAAGTCTGCATGGTAATAGGTGCTGGGAAGCCCCACAAGGGGAAGGACAAATAGGAGCAGACGATTAAGACTGCCAAGCCTAAGGCCATGCGGGTTAAGACACGAACATCTTTAAAATCATTGAACATTAGAAAAACTCCTTTATTTAGGGCTAGGGCCCCTAGAATAATAGCTATGTTATGAGTATAGGCAATTCGTCTCTTAATGTCAACCTATCAACAGGGTAAGGTTGACGCAAAAACAAAAAAAGAACAGCTCCCCTAACCATAAGAAAAAGGCTGAGACCTAGATCCCAGCCCTTCCCTACTATGGGTTTTGACTATTGCTTGTGCTATTAGCAGGTTGAAGCTTCAGGTCTTCGCTAAGCGTCTGAATCAGCTTAGGCACCAAATTGAAGGTAACGCTATAGGTTGTTACTTCAGGCGCTGGGTTAGCAGTTTGACCTTGCATTTGTGCCCCTTGAGTTTCTGGGTCGGTTTGCCCTTCTTGCCCCTCTTGGCTGGAGCTTGCAGAATCTACTACTGGTTTCTTTTCAGGAACGGAAATGGTTAGGCTATAGTCATGACCTTGCCAATGTTCCTGGTAGCGACTCTTGTCCAAGGCGAAAGTCTTGATAACATGGTAGGTTTGACCCGGTGCCAATTCCTTACCATAAACTTGGTTGGTTAAGACATAGTCACTATTAATCGGATCCCCATTAATAGTTAAGACTGTATTGCCATCAACTGGCAAGAGTGTCTTCTGTGACTTGTTAGTCACATCATATTCGACGGAAACAATCACGGCCCCATATTTAAAGTTACGGAAGGATTCTTCGTTGTAGCTATTTGGCTGGAAATCACTGACTTCCAAACGCGTAATCGTCACATCGATACCTTCATCACTTTCCTTAAGCTTAGGCTTATCGTCAGCCAAGACCCTCTTAGTCCCCCAGTATTCTGTAGTTAGACGGTCTGGTACATGAGTGGCAGATTCTTTGAGCGATTTAGCCGCTTCATCCTTAGCCGGCAAATACAGCAATTGCTCGTCACCCAAACTATTAACACTAATCCCGGTAATATCAGATTCGCTACGCTTAGGAGAAACTACCTTGATATAGAAGTAACCATCTTCCTGAACACGCTTGACTGAACTAGCACTTAAACCAAAGACCAGGTAGCCAGACACTGTTTGACCGGCATCAATGGTCCCCTTATTGTCAGATAAGGTTTGAGCTAGGTTGCCATCCTCTGCAGGGTAGAGTTGGTAACTTGGCGATACTTCTAAGCTAGCCTCGTTATAGGATAACTTGAGTTCCTCAACCGGATAATGTACGGTTTCTTTGGTCTTGTTGGTGATAGAGACGTGCATGACCACTAGGCCCCCGCCACCTTCTTCAAAGTTGAACTCATTCTCTAATTCTTTGGCAAAACTATTGACCGTGTAGAGTCTCAGCATATCCACTGTCACGGCAAAGTTCTGTTGGTCTGCCTTAAAATCATCATCTGTTTGGTAGAAGGCTTGGGGATTAATTTTTACCTGGCTATTTTGTTTAAGCAATTCTTCTAATTGATTGTAGGCCTCACGGCTAACCGAGGTATCCGCCTCTTGGTAGGAAGAACTAGACTCGGCAGGATCTACCATCTTGACCTGGCCACTGGAAGACGACTCAGTCTGAGCACTGACTAAGAGTGCGCCTTGGCTCAAGCCGGTCGCTAGGGCTAGACCCAATAGGGTCACACGTTTGAATACTTGTTTTACTGACATCCTATCACTACTTTCTTTCATTGCTAGCAAGTTCTTGGCTAGTTTGGTCTGTTGGAGCTTGGATAGCTTCTTTGGGACCATATGCCCCAGAACGCTCACGATATAATTCATAAAACTCACCCACAATTACCTTGATAACGGCGTAACCTGGCACCCCTAGGATGACCCCGACTAAACCGAAGGCCTTACCAGCAGATAAGAGAACAATCAGAATTGTCACCGGATGAATCTTGAGGTTATTACCCAAAACTTGTGGGGCAATAAAACGCCCTTCGATGGTTTGCTCGACCATCATGACAATGGCCACCTTCAAGACCATAACAGGACTGGTAATCAAGGCAATGATAAAGGCCGGAATCACTGCGATGAAGGATCCTAGGAAGGGAATAATATTGAGGAAACCGGACACGACCCCAAGGGCAATAGCATAGTCTAGACCGACAATACTATAACCAATGCAGAACATAATGGCAACGCAGATTGCCACGATAATTTGGCCCCGAATATATTGGGCCACTTGATAGTGCCCTTGATACATCATACGAGACGCCATGGGACGGTGCTTAGTCGGCACGAATTTCAGGATGTAATTGCCCAAATGCTGACCATCTGCCAAGAGATAATAGAGAATAATTGGCACGGTCAAGAGCCCCATAATGACGGAGGTCACTGCCTCAACCAAGGATCCTAAACTACCGAAGGTCGAAGAAGCGAAACGACTCAGTTGCTCAGCCATACTACGGAAATCGAAACCATCTAGGAAGGACTGCAGACGTTGGGTGACTTCCTTATTCTCAGTCAGAAAAGGTGACTGATACAACATATGATAGATTTCATCATAGTATTTAGGCAGGCTACGAGCAAAGCTCAGAATTTGGGTCTGTAAGGTCGGTACAAGAGAGGCAATCCCCCAAGCCGACAATACAATTAAACCAATAAAGATAGCCCAAATGGCCCACTGGCGCTTCATCCCCCGCGCTTCTAGCTTATCCACAAGAGGATATAGCAAATAATAGAGCACCCCTGAGGTAATAATTGGGAAAGCTGCCACATCGATGACCACCCCAATTGGCGCGAAAACATGTGTAATTCTAGTAAAAACCCAAATAATTAATAAAACCAAGAGTAAAATCAGGAGACTGACTACCATCTGGCTATTTAGGAATTGACGGGTGAACCAAGACGACTGGCGTTTTGGTGTGTGTTCTTGCATAGAACTCCCTCCTTGAAATTTCTGTCATCTTATTCTACCATAAGGATAGGTGCCTTGTCTTAGATTTATGCACGGTCAAGGCAATAAAACTCATTCATTAGCGAAAGGACCTGATTTCATGACTGAAACCTATATCCTAGGTGGCTACACCAAGGGGCGCAACCTAGGGATTTCAAGCCTTGACTTGGACCCTGTCACTGGCCATTTAAGCCAGCCACAGCTGATTGCCAAACTCAATCAACCTACTTTTCTAGCCTATGCCAAAGAAACTGCCACCCTCTTGGCCCTTCACCGCGGTGAGGAAGAGAGCGGTTTGGTAGCCTTTAAACGCCAAGGTAAGGACTGGCAGGAAGTCAGCCGCCTACTCAATACCAAAATCCCTGGCTGCCATCTAGCAGTCCATGAAGCTAGTCAGACCGTCTATGTCGCTAATTACCATGAAGGCTCCATTGATAGTTACCATTATGACCAGGCTGTCTTAAGCCCTTTTGAACGCCACGAGCATGTGGGCTCTAGCGTCCACCCTAATCAGGCCAGCGCTCATATCCATTTTGTGGGCTTAAATCCTGAGGGTGACCTGCTCTATGTCTGTGATTTGGGCAGTGACAAAATTTATGTCTATGAAGTAACCCCTAGCTCTGGTGCTCTCAGCTTGGTTCAGACCTTTACTTGTCCACCGGGAACTGGTCCTCGTCACCTAGTCTTTCATCCGAGTCAAAAACTAGTATATGTCATTGGCGAGCTGGCAAATAGCCTTCTAACCCTAGCCCTTGATTCAAGCGGTCATCTTAGCTTGGTCCATCAGCTGGACCTTCTAGATTCTGGATATTTAGAATCTGCCGCTAGTGCTGCCATTCGCATCAGCCAGGATGGTCGTTTTCTCTATACTTCTAGCCGCTTCCATGATGTCATCTGCGCCTTTTCCCTGTCCGACCCTAAGCAGCCTCTTAAAATTCAAGAAATTGCCAGTGGCGGACAGATTCCACGGGACTTCGTCCTAAGCCAAGACCAGACTTATCTCCTTGTGCCCCACCAAGATAGTGACCATATCGCCGTCTTCAGTCGCGATGGTGATAGCGGCCTTGTCAGCTTCATCGAGGCAGAAACCCAGGCGCCTGAATGTGTCTGTATCTATCCTATCTAACTTTGATAATAAAAATAGCATAAAAATCTAGTTATCCGCATAAAAACTGGACTTATCACACTTTATCAAGGTCAAAACCACTCAATTTACTACTAATTTA
>ERZ772962.88-NODE-88-length-50042-cov-5.725149_pt1 | contig 50042 bp, 50 predicted proteins | sample MGYA00580676_ERZ772962 | MGnify/ENA primary metagenome ERZ772962 (study PRJEB29015, sample SAMEA2738049) | human oral metagenome | biome: human oral; feature: human-associated habitat; material: saliva | place: China | collected 2230 ...
CGAAAATGGCCGACAGCCAGAAACGACGCCAGAGGGCTGCTTGGTGGCTGGCCTTTGCTTGGGCCGCCTGATCCGCCTCTTGCTGGATTTGCGCTTGGCTAGCTCCAGCTTGATCTGCTAGGACCTGGGCTTGATAGCCGGCCTCTGCCACGGTTTGGCAAATTATTTCTTCATTAATAGCGCCTGGCTGGTAGGTCACCGACAGGACTTCAGTGGCCAGATTGACGCTAGCCGCGCTGACTTCTGGCAGGCTGCTGACTGCAGACTCAATATTGGCCGCGCAAGAAGCACAGGACATGCCTGTTAGGGCGAAGTTTTGCGTCACTTGGGGCAGGACCAAATCATAACCGGCCGCCTGGACCGCTGCCTGCAAGTCTAGGGGGCTGACACTCCCTTCTGTCTCCAGGCTGACTTTTTCAGTTGCTAAATTAACTTGTGCTGACTTGACGCCCGTTACGGCCTGCAGGGCTACTTCCACTGCATGGGCACAAGAAGCGCAAGACAAGCCTTGAACCGCATATTCTTGTGACATGGTCATCACCTTCCTTAATCTCATTTTTAGATTACAAGTGTAATCTTCATTTCTAGTATAACACCTTAGATTACATTTGTAAACCCCTCTTTTTTCTCAGACTTAAGACCGATTTTACTCTTTATGCCAGAATATCCCTTGACGCATTATACTATGCGTTGTATAGTATAGGTGTAGAAAGGAAGAACGCCTATGGAAGCTCAACTCAAGCGTGGCCTTTTGGAAGTCTGTGTATTGGCCGCCCTGCGCCAAGAAGACTCCTACGGCTACAAAATTGTCAAAGATGTGTCGGAATACATTCCGATCTCCGAATCCACCCTCTACCCCATCCTCAAGCGACTGGAAGCCAACCAGGCGGTGGCTGCCTACTCGATTGAGCATAAGGGACGTCTACGCAAGTACTACCGCCTGACCCATGTCGGCCACAGTCAAATCCAGAACTTTCTCCAGGACTGGGACGCCGTCATGAAAGCCTACCACTTTATCCTAGGAGATGATCGACATGAATAGATACGACTTCAAACACCAACTAGCCCGGCGCTTGGCTGGCCTACCCGAGGAAGAACTGGCCACCACCCTGTCCTTCTTCGACGAAATGATTGATGACCGCCTAGATGAAGGCATGACCGAGGAGCAAGCCGTAGCGGACTTGGGTGACTTAGATGAAATTGCCAACCGGATTCTAGCGGAAATGTCACCCTTTGAGCGGGTCAAACAAAAACTCAAACCCAAACGCCCTATTTCGGGTGGCCAATGGGTCTTGATTGCCCTGACCTTCCCCATCTGGTTGCCACTTATTATAACGGTCGGCGCTATAGGCTTTGCCTTGGTTTTGGTGATGGCATCCCTACTCTTCGCCTTCTATGTCACGGTCTTTGCCCTTATTTTTGGCGGTGCATTCATAGCGGTGACCAGCCCCTTCACCTCCGGTTTCAACCTGATTAATGCCCTCTTCAACTTCGGGGCAGGTCTTTCCCTAGTCGGTCTAGGTCTCCTATTCTTGCCATGGGCCCAACGCGGCTTCCGCAATCTCAACCATCGACTGCGCTGGATTCACTCTCGTCGCGACTAGACTCACCTAGAAAGGAGCTTATTTATGAAAAACCTGACTAAAATCGCCATTTTACTCATTATCATTGGTCTCTTGTCCATTGGGACGGCCTTCGCCCTATCGGGTGGCGACCTAACCCGCTTCAGTATGGCCGGAACGCCAGAGAACAAGCAATACCAAGCCTCAGCTAGCGATGTGACCGAGTTGGTCGTCAAGGCTTCGATTGCGGATGTGACCGTCACAGGCGCTGACCAATCCGACATCAAGATTGACTATACCGAAGATCGCAGCATCAACTATAACATCAAGCAAGAAGGCTCCCGCCTGATTATGCAATCCAAGGGCCAGTTCTTCTTCTTCAATTTCTGGTCCTTCAACCCCTTCGGTATCTTCAATTCCCACAAGATTAACATTACCCTTCCTAAGGAGCTGGCCGCCAAAGTGGACGTCAGGTCTTCGACTGGGTCCATCACCGTCAGCGACCTTAACCTCAAGGACAACCTCAAACTCGACGACTCGACTGGCGACATCCAGCTAGAAAAGGTTAAGGCTAGCAAGGATATCAACGTCTCTGCCTCAACGGGTAAGATTAGCCTTGACCAGGTTTCCGGCCAAAACTTTGACCTATCTGCTTCAACGGGTGATATCCGCACCAAGCAAACCCAAGCCAGTGGCACGACCTTCAAGGCCAATAGTTCAACTGGGAGCCTGGACATTCAGGATTTGAATGATGTCCCAGACATTGAACTCTCCTCTTCAACGGGTGATATTAAGGCCACGATTCAAGGCAAACGCAAGGACTATCAAATCGACACCAAGACCATGGGCAACAAAACCCAAGAAAACGAAGGCGCCAGCAAGAAAGTCAAGGCCCACTCGTCAACTGGCAATGTTAACGTCCAATTCTCAGAATAATCGAGATAGAAAAAGAGGCCCTAGGGCCTCTTTTTTGTCTACCTGCTTCTGGCTTGGCTGGGCTGGCCACGGCGGCCGCTCTAGGCAAAGCTAGGCCCTTGTGGCGGACCGGCTTCAGCCAGCCTGCGGCTGTCTTCCGCCTTGGCGGTCTATGGTGGCCTATGTCGCTGCGCTCCAAGGCCACTCATACGCCCGCCATCCTAATGCCACAAGGGCTACTTTGCCCTGCAGCCACCTTGCCAAGCTTTGGGGGCTAAATATATGATTATATCCGCTTTTTCAGAAATTCAACTACATTTTGGGTAAAATGTGAAATGCCAATAACCCAGTTGCGCTTCTCAACATAAAACTCAAACCCTTGCTCCGTACTAATAATAGTCTTCTTATACTCTGGATTAGAGAATATTTTGTCTTGGTACTTCTCTCCACCATAAAAAATACAGTCTCTTAAATCCTCATAATCAACATTTTCTTGGTTTTCTAATTTCTCATAGATATCCTTTGCCTTAGCTTCACCTAGTCTAAGCTTTAAATCAAATAAGATTTTACCTAGTGAATACGAAGAAATAGACAAGAAAGAAACTAAAGAAAAAATGGAAGACGCTGTCGCCAAGTTCTTATATTTTAACAGATCATAAAGGTCATGTTGAACACCCTTTAAGATTTCCATTACTAAAGGATTGGATTTTAAGAATGTTATGAACTCGAAGGAGGCACCTGATTTTTCGATTATATCAATCGTAACTTGTCTATATTCATAAACACTAGAATACATATTTTTCATCATATTACCCGGAATATACTGCAATAACAATGAAATTGATAGAGATATTAAAACACCAACCAGCCAAGATCGGTTAGTAATCTTCCTAATAGAATGAAGGGGTAAAATTAAAGTCAACAAAGCATAAAATAAACTTGAATTGATAAGAAAAGTCCCAATACTCTCTACGCTTGAAAGATGTTCAAAATCATTGATACTGAAGAAAATGATTGTAGAAATGAGTGGAACAGAATAATAAAACAAGCTAGGAATATAGAACCTCGAAGACATAATTATCCCAAGAATCAGTATTGTCAATATAATGTATTGCACAATTTCTGGAAACTGGATTTTCACAGTAAATAAAGTCACTATGGATATCAGGAAAATGGTTCCGTAGATTACAGAAAAAATAGCTTGGTCAATCTCTTGGCGACTTTTCAAATCAGTTAAGTACCCTTTTTCAGTGACATAATACAATTTTTTCTCTCTTATAAGTTTATACTTATCTCGTTTGTCATCAATCTCTTCTACTATCTCTTTTCTACACCAATAAAATAATCCTATAATGACTATAAGTGCAAAAAGATGATGAAAGACACTTCCTGGATATAAAATCACAAGTGTAGCAATACCTAAAAATATTGCGGTTGATATTTTTGCGTTTTTGTTCATCCTTACTCTCCTTCGAATTTATTTGCGTTTGAAATATAAATTTAAACAACAAAAATAATCATATTATAATTACTACTTCTTCTACTATAAGTTTTACAAACATACCACTGATTTAGTTACAAGAAGTCAATCACACCCACTCAGCCTAAAATCAAGATGAATCATCAGTGACTGATAGATGAGAACTCTCTCCTAAAAATCCGAGATTTCCTGTAGTTTGGCTCCTGAACTAAAAGATATCTTTGCTCCACAAAGTCAGTCACCAAAATAAGCTTTTAATCTCGCTACTTGTTCTTGACCCAACATCTCTTGACCGTCAATCAGTTTATTTAGGGCATCAAGCTCCACACCAGAAGTCTCACTCAGTCGTTTGAGATAGTCCGCCCCTTTACTTTGTAATTTTATACGGATTAATTCCGCATAGTAGTCATTGGTCACCCTAAGAACGGTGGCTTCATCCCGAATGTCGATGGTGTCACTCAGCAAATCAAAAACCGTCTGCAAATTCAAGAGGCCCGCTAAATTACGAATGACCTGCTTAATTTGGCGCAAGATATAATCATTTTCAACAAACATAACGCTTCCTCCTTTTGGCTGATAACTCTGCTTACACCCTTATTATAGCCCTCTAAAACAAAAATAAATAGGCCTACTTCATTTAAATACAGGCTTTGCCGACTATTTTTTCATCCTAACTTCGGCACCAACTTAAGGAAATTGAGGCGGCCAAAGACTTGCTCCAGGAGCTCAATTTTTAACGCTAGTCCCTAGCCTTGGCCTAGGCGGACGCGGGCAAAGTGGCCCTTGTGGCCACTAGGATGGCGGGCGTATGAGTGGCCTTGGAGCGCTAGCGACTTAGGCCACCATAGACCGCCAAGGCGGAAGACAGCCGCAGGCTGGCTGGAGCCGGTCCCGCCACAAGGGCCATCTTTCCCTAAGCATCCGACCAGGCCAAGGCAGACCGAGGCAGAAACAAAAAGGACCCAGCCCCTAACAAAGAGGCTGGGTCCTTTTTAACTAATCAAATGCTGACATTAAATCTGGGTTTTGGGTGGTTTGGAAGGAGACCTGACCCTCTTGGTCTGGTTGGGACGTGGCTTCCAAAATATAGGCATGATTGTGACGCTTAACAAAGGCTATGACCTGTTTGCCATCTAGGCGCACATAAATAGCCGTCACTTCATAGTTGAGGTCGCTCTTGCCTAGCTGCATGCCATAGAATTGGAAGCTTGCTGCTTGGCCGTCCACTTTGGCTTGGTTAAGGACTTGGTCGGGAACCGCCAAATCATAATATGACAAGGCTGTAGCTGGGGTTGCGGCCTGGTAAGTTTGGCCTTGGGCCTTACCGTAGGCTTCCATGACTTGGGCAATATGATCCTTTCTAATGTCACTTGGCCCCGCGATTGTGCCCTCATCACTCGTCTGGCCACTGTCCCGATTGTCAGGATTGAGATACTTAGCAAAGCCCTGACTCAATTCCTGATTCTCGGTCTCTTTGAAATCTAACTTATCGCTGTCAGACAAATGGGCCTGACTGTAGAGGACTTGGGGCTGGCCTTGATGGAGAGTGAAGAGGTAGAGATGACGCTGACTTGGGTCCGAATCGGTGGTCTCATAGCTATCCAAGACCAGGTAATCGTACCGAGCGTTTTTGACATTGCCCATAATATTCCAGGTCACGGCTTGCCCATGGACGGTGGCGTTTTTGAGCCGATTACTGCTGTCGCCAATACCCACAAAATCCTCCAAATGCAAAGGCCGATAGTCTTGCTTCATGCCTTGGGCCCACTTGAGGAAGAAGGAAGCAAAGGCTTGCTTATCCCAATTGAGATAGTGCTGAAAGTCTGCTGACTCCTGCTCAATGCGTTGGCTATCTTGAGGGTGGAGACCCTTGAGCCGCTCCCCTTCCTGATAGGCCGCGGTAAAAGGCACTTGGACTGAAGACCGCGCGTCTTCACTCAGCGAATCGCGGTAGTCCAACTGTTTTTGATAGGCAGCTTGCATCTGCTTGAAATAAGAGGGCTGAGCCTGACTGCTAGCCGGCTCCTGGCTGGCTTGCGAGGCCCCTTGAGATTTGGCCTCACTTGCTGACTGACTACTTGACTGGCTATGACTGGATTGACTAGTAGACACACTGCTGACGGATTCACTGGTCACAGAATTCGCGACCTGTGTGCTAGTAGCTCCTTGATTGCCTTGACCATGCCCACACCCACTCAGGGCTAGGGCTCCAATAACCGTACCGACGAGTAATGCATACCGCTTACTCATGGTGACGCGCCTCCTTTTTGCTTGTGACTTTTACTTACACCCTAATTATAGTCTTCTCTACCAAAAATAAAAAGTCCTAGACCATTTAAATACAGGCTTTGCTGACAAATTATTCGCCCTAACTTCAACACCAACTTATGGAAATTAGGGCGACCAAAGACTTGCGCCAGGGGCTAAAGGGATGACTAGCGCATTAGAGGCCCTTGGAGCGCAGCGACTTAGGGACTCAATAGCTAGGCAAGGCGAGAGACTGGCTGGACAAGCGCCAACCGGTCCAGCCCCAAACCAAGTTTTTGGCTTGAGCCCCGATTTCCAAGTCACACACCCCAGCCTTGGCTAGGCCGGGTGCGGACAAAGTGGCCCTTGTGGCCTCAAGGATGGCGGGCGTATGAGTGGCCTTGGAGCGCAGCGAGTTAGGACACCATAGACCGCCAAGGCGGAAGACTCGCCCCTGCGAGGCTGGAGCCGGTCCCGCCACAAGGGTCCACTTTGCCCTAAGCACCCGACCAGGCCAAGGCAGACCGAGGCAGCAACAAAAAAGACAGAGGTCCTTCAGACCTCTGTCCTCCACAAGCTATAGCTTGTCTTATTTACCGAATGACTTAACGCGATCTTGGTCAGCCATGTATTCTTTGTCGCCAGCTGGCGCTACCACGCTACCGAATGGTGCTTGAGCACGTAATTTCCAAGTAGATGGGATATTGTATTTAGCGGCTACTTTCTCGTCAACTAATGGGTTGTAGTGTTGCACGTTCATGCCGATGTTTTGTTCAGCCAATGCCAACCATACTGCGTATAAGTTGATCCCGTGGGCTTGTTCTGACCAGATTGGGAAGTTGTCAGCGTAGAGTGGGAAGTTAGCTTGTAAGCCTTCTACGACTTCTTGGTCTTCGAAGAAGAGGATGGTCCCAGCCCCTGCTGCGAAACCTGCTAAACGACCTTTAGTCCCTTCAAAAGCTTCCGCTGGCGTTACCTTTTCAAGTTCGCTATAAGCAATCTCGTTCCAGAAGTCTTCAGACTCTTTGCCGAATAAGATGACAGCACGGCTAGATTGAGAGTTGAAGGCAGATGGTGCTTCTTTCATGGCTTTTTCTACGATTTCAACAAGAGCATCGTTAGAAACTGGCAGCTCCTTACCGAGTGCGTAAATTGAACGACGTTTTGCTTGTAATTGGTTAAAGTTTGACATATTAATTACCTCTATTCTTTCTATTTTATATATTCTAATCCCCAAGGGATATTTAATTTACTTAGATTATTGAGCGCTTTGCGCAATGGCCTTTTCTAAATCATCTACCACATCTTGCATGGTGATGCGCTTGAGCTCATTTTCCATGGCCGCTTGGATCTGTATCAATTTGCCATCTACCGCTTGGTGAATATTGCGGCCTACCGGACAGTCCTGATGTGGGTTAGGATGGAAATTAAAGAGCCCATCCTTATCGACACTGTCTACCGTGACATAGATATCATAAAAAGTGATGGCATCCAGGGGTTTGGCCAAGCGTGACCCCCCACTGCCTTGACGCGACTCGATAATGCCCGCCGCCTTCAAGCCGGATAGGACCGACCGAACGACCACGGGGTTGACCTGAATACTCTCCGCTAGGAAGTTACTGGTCACGCGCTGCTGGTCTTGTCTCAAATAGATGACGGCCAATGAATGGATTGCAATGGTAAAGCGACTTGATATTTGCATAGACTCACACCCTATTTCTTACTTTCTTACCATGGTTGTGACGACTTAAGGCTGCTTAAGCAACCGTCTGCCTGGTTTACCATTGGCTACTGGGACAACTCCTTAATCTACCCTCCTTTATTGTCAAATGCTAACTTGTAACTTTCTGTGTTACAAGTTTATGTTTAAATCTTACCACCCTGTCTTTTATTTGTCAACCCCATTGACTTAAAATTGTTAGGCTTCATTTTTCCTTGATATAGAGCCCTTTCTAGCCAATTTGACTTAGCCAGAGCGAGTTCAAGGACAAATTTTTTTGAGTCCTGCAGGTTGGCCCCTTCCATTTGCCCTAATCCTAAACACGAACGAGGCCATTTTTCTTGGCCCTGGCCATTCGTTTTTTAGCCACAAGGCCTGACATTTCTGTTATAATCATAGCAGAAGCCCCTTGCAAGGGCTGGCCATTACCAAGCATTCTAGGAGGACCGCTAATCCATGACCCATCTATCTGATATTGAAATCGCCAACTCTGTTAGCCCTCGCCCCATCGAGGACATCGCTGCTTCAGTGGGCTTAAAACCCCAAAACCTCTTCCGCTACGGCCATCACATCGCCAAAGTGGACCTGGCTTCCCTGCCCAAAGAAGCAAGCAAGCCAGGCAAACTAGTCCTAGTGACTGCTATCACCCCTACGCCTGCTGGCGAAGGTAAGACCACGACCTCAGTAGGTCTGGCTGATGCCCTGACCCTGATTGGCAAGAAGGCCGCCATCGCCCTGCGCGAACCCTCCCTTGGCCCAGTCTTTGGGGTCAAAGGGGGCGCCGCTGGGGGCGGCTATGCCCAAGTCATTCCCATGGAAGATATCAACCTGCACTTTACCGGGGACTTCCATGCCATCGGCGCGGCTAACAACCTGCTGGCGGCCATGCTGGACAACCACATCCACCACGGCAATGCCCTAGGCATCGACAGCCGTCGTATCACCTGGAAACGGGTGGTCGACATGAACGACCGCCAGTTGCGTCATATCGTCAACGGCCTCCAAGGCAAGATTAACGGCGTACCGCGCGAAGACGGCTACGACATTACCGTCGCTTCCGAAATCATGGCGGTCCTCTGCTTGGCGACCAGCCTATCTGACCTCAAGGAGCGCCTGGCTCGCATCATCGTGGCCTATACCTTCGACGGCCGCCCTGTGACGGCCGCTGACCTCAAGGCTGAAGGCGCCATGGCCACCCTGCTCAAGAATGCCATTAACCCTAACCTGGTTCAAACCCTGGAAGGCACTCCTGCCTTTGTCCACGGTGGACCATTCGCCAACATCGCCCACGGCTGTAACTCGGTCCTAGCAACCAAGCTAGCCCTCCGCCAAGCCGATTATGTGGTCACCGAGGCTGGCTTCGGCGCTGACCTAGGTGCAGAAAAATTCCTAGACATCAAGTGTCGCCTGGCTGACTTAGAGCCTGACGCAGTCGTGCTAGTTGCCACCATCCGGGCCCTCAAGATGCACGGTGGCGTACCTAAGACGGACTTAGGTCCTGAAAACGTGGATGCCGTCAAGGCTGGCTTGCCTAACTTGGACAAGCACTTGGCTACCATCCAAGAATCCTTTGGCCTGCCAGTGGTCGTGGCCATCAACAAGTTCCCAACTGACACCGAGGCTGAACTCGAGGCCGTCTACCAAGCCTGCCAAGCCCGTGGCGTCGACGTGTCTATCTCCGATGTTTGGGGCCAAGGCGGGGCCGGCGGTCGCGATTTGGCTGAGAAAGTAGTGGCTCTGACGGAAGCTCCTAAGGACTTCCGCTACATCTACGACCTGGAAGATTCCATCCAAGACAAGATCACTAAGATCGTCCAAAAGGTCTACGGTGGCGCAGGCATCAGCCTGACCCCAGCGGCCAAGCGTGAGCTCAAGGAACTGGAAGACCTGGGATTCGGCCAGCTACCAATCTGTATGGCCAAGACCCAGTACTCCTTCTCCGACAATGCTAGCCTGATTGGCGCACCTAAGGACTTCACTGTCACCATTAAGAAACTCAAGGTCTCTGCCGGCGCAGGCTTCATCGTGGCCTTGACCGGCGACATCATGACCATGCCAGGTCTGCCTAAATCCCCTGCCGCTGAACGTATCGACATCGATGCCGACGGCAAGGTGACCGGCCTCTTCTAACCTAATCCGAAACAAGCAAAGAGCCCCTGCCAGATGGCAGAGGCTCTCTTTATTTATCTTGTAAACTTGGCAAGTAATGCAGCAAGGCATGGGCCACGCCGTCTTCTTGATTGGACAGGGTCACGTAGTCCGCCTGGGCCTTAATGGCCTCACTGGCATTGGCTATAACCACCGCCTGGCCTACCACCTGGAACATGGCCAGGTCATTGGTCCCATCGCCAAAGGCCATGAGTTCCTGTCGGGTCAAGCCTTCGCGCTCCTGAATATACTGGATACCCAGAGATTTCTGGGCCAGGCGCGGCGTGACTTCCAGATAAGGAATGCTGGTCTGGTAGAGACCAATTTCGGCTTCTGGATAGGCTGTTGGCAAATAGGCTTTGACCTCTTCCATGAGGTCATGGTCGAAGGTTACCAGCATGAGCTTGAAGACCTTGCGCCAAGGGGCCTGGAAGAAGTCCTCATAGTCCACCAAGACATAGTCTAGACCAGTCAAGTTCTGCTCGTAGGCCACACAGTCATCGTAGCGGTCCACAAACCAGGTCTGATCGTCGAAGACACTGATGCTGAGGTCAGGATAACGACCTCTTAAATCCAGGACCAGGGTCTTAGCTAATTCATATTCCATCCGGACCTCATGAATGACTTGGTGGCCCTCAGGGCTGGCTTGGAAAATATAGCCCCCATTGAAGCCCACGTGGACATCATGCAGGCCCAGCTGGTCGATAGCTTCCCGCATTTCCATAGGCGAGCGGGCTGATACCAGAGTCAGGGGCAGGCCAACTTGACGAATGACCTGGGCCGTCTCCGGGCTAATGCGGCCGTCCTCCCGCAGAATGGTTCCGTCCATATCGGAAAAAAGATGTCTAATCATGGCTGCCTCCTTGCTAGCTTGTGCTTACTAATCGTTGACAGACGCCTTAATTATTGAGAATAAATTTCTCAAAATTGAATATTTTCATAAGAAGCAAGAAGGTTACCATCACGAGTAGAACTAAAACCGCGATAAAGACCACCGTTTCAAAGACACCTAGAATTAAGACCCCGGTGGATTGAGAAAGCAAGATACCGATGATTGGCATTACGATGATCATGGCTACCCCTTGGGCTGACTTACTGTTCTTCAAATATTGTGAACTGCCAATAATCAGCAAGATTGATAAAAAGACCAGCAGAGGCGAAATCACTAGGATTACTAATATCCAGGTCAGATTAGGCAAGATCAAATGCCCAAAATAGCCCCAGCCTAGTGTATTCACCACTAAGGTATAAGCCAGAGAGGAAAGCGTGGACAGGGCCAAGGACGGCAAGGCACAACCTAAGGCTTTTCCTAGAATCAGGATTTTTGGCGATAGGGGCGTGTATAAAAGGCCCTCCAAAGTCTTGTGCTCCTTCTCCCCAATAAAGCTGTTGCTGGCTAATAGCGTCGCAAACATAATAGGCTGCAACATAAATAGCGGTAAGAAGAAGTAGGTCAGGACAGCGTAGAGGGGTATGGTTTCCTTGGTCAGATAAGCTGGATAATCGATAAGCTTAAACTGTTCAAGAAAAGTATTAAGACCCACTATGCTAGCCGACATTTCCTTACTCGTGCCCACAAGTAATATGAGGGTTGGAAGGACAAGGCTAAAGATAATGGCCATGGACAGTAAGGACAGCAGTAAGCCTTTCTCCTTGACTAATTCCTTGTATTCCTTTTTGATTATGACCTTTATTTGATGTCTATTCATGGCTGTCTACCCCAATAATTCTAAAGTATATTTCTTTGACGGTTTCCCTTACTTTATAGACATAATGAATGTCATTGCCTTTTTGAACTAAGCTTCTGACCAGGTCAGCTAGTTGATTATCGCTCTCCACTGAGACGGTAAATTCATCCTGCAGATTCCCCGCTACCTGGCCATGGGCATCTAATTCCTTGATATGATCAGGGTTAAATTTACCTTCAAAATGGACTTGCTTATCTTGGCGACGTAGCTTATCCACTGCATCGCTGATTAGGATCTTTCCTTCAGAGATAATGCCAATACTATCGACCACGCCATCCATGCCATAGAGATAGTGGGTGGACATGATAATGGTCACGCCCTCCTGCTTGAGGGTCTTAATGAAGTCATAAAACTCATCAATGGCAGCTGGGTCTAGCCCTGTTGTTGGCTCATCCAAAATCAAGACCTCAGGATTATGAAACATGGCTCTAGCCAGCATGACTTTCTGCCGATTACCCTTACTGAGACTCCCTACTGGCATGTTGGAATAGGCTTCTAAATGAAACTTCTGCTTCAAGTCAACTAGGCGTTTTTTGATCGTGGCTTGGTCTAAACCATAGATTTGACCCCATAAGGCCAGATTGTCTTCAAGCGTTAGATTTTCATAGAGATTCCCATCATTTTGAACCCCAATACGCAATAAGAGATCAGACCGGGATTGAGCAGTTAGCTCCTGGCCAAAGAGCCTAATGGTCCCCGTCTCAGCCTTCAACAAACCTAAAATGATACGAATCAGGGTAGTCTTCCCTGCCCCATTGGGTCCCAGCAAGGCGAAGACTTGGCCTCTCCCAATACTTAAAGAGACATCTTGAATAACCTCTTTTGACCCAATTTTCTTATTAACTCCATTAATCTCAATTACCATTAGCTTTTCGCGCTCCTCTTACGACATCAATCAAGCAAAGAAAATATATGACGGTGAACTCTGAATTTATTTGAATCTCTTTCCCATACCCTTGGGCACTAATTTTGGCGCCTCCTTTGAAGCTAGCCTAACTAATACTCCGCCTGAGCAAAATACTCCTTGAGCTCGTCAATGGCGATTTCCAAGTCTACTTCTTCTGCCTTCTTGGGCAGGCGTAGCTCTAGGACTTGCCAGTTAGCTAGGGACACAATCAGATAGCGAGTCTTCTGCAGTCGGCCCCACCAGTTGCGTTGGTGGCGGCTGGACTCAGCTGGCCGCATATTCTGGTCGGGCTCTTCCCAGTTAATATCGAAATCCATGGTCAGAATATCATTGAAATGCCAGACCTCTAGTCCATCGCCCCAGAAGATTAGGTGGTTCTGATAGACCATGCAGGTAATCTCGGGCCACTCCCGGTCAGGCTGGAAGTCATCGCTTTCCACTTGGGGATAGTTTTGGACTAGGTAGTGCCAGCACTCCTTATTGTGGCGGCGAATCAGCCAGCATTGGCGGATTAGCCAGAGCAAGCGGGCGATTAGAGGCGCAGCAAATAATATCAGTGCAACTCTAAAAATATACATGAAGACTAGGCTTGCTAGGCAACGGGCAATGGCCCCATAGCGAGAGCGAAGGCCTAGGCCATAGATGCGATGCCTCGGAAAATGACTCTTAAGCCGGGGACGTGGTGGGGATGGTTTTTGCGACATGGTTTACTCCTTGATTTGACAATCTAATGCTAAGCGCTCTTCTAAATAAGCGATCTTAGCAAAGTCTTTATGATTATTTTGATCATTGCGATAGGAATCCTGGGAGGAAGCCCGGTAGATGGCCAGATACTGGCTCATGGTAGGTAAATAGAAGCGGACCCCCTGACAGTCTTCCAGGGGCAGGTCCTCCAAGGCCACGCCGGCAAAGTCTGGCAAAGTATCCAGCACGCCAAACTCTACTGAGCCAGCAGGCCCTTGAAATTCATGCTCGTGCCGGTCTACCAAGACATAGCCCAGATCTTCCATCAGGCCTTCAAGCAGCTCAAAGTCATAGATGCGTAAGTGGTCAGACGCCTCCCACCCCCGCGGGTCACCCGGCACATGGATGTCCAGGTCGCGCGCCTGCCAGGATCGGCCCGTCCGGACTTCAAGACCGACTGAGCCCATTAAGAGGGGCACAAGGCCCCGCTCATTCAAGGCTCTAGCAATGCTTAAAAAGGCTTCAAATAAGGGACTGGTCATCAACTCACTTGGCTCCCTTCTTAGAGGCTGGCCGCTTGGGCTTGAATTTTATCTAGGAAGGCCGCAATTTTCTCAGGCTTGCTGCCACGCACATAGGCTAATTGGCTTTGTTGAACTGGCTTAATGCCCACCATGCGCAGAATATGGCGAGCTAAAACGCGACCATAATCCTGCATGAAGAGGCGGGCGAAGAAGCCTACTGTATCGTGGGTGGTGATGACCCAGCCGGTTCGGCCCTTAAGCAGGGCTTGAGGGATTGGATTATCACTATAATCGTAGGCAAAGCCCTTAACCAAGACGCGATCAACAAAGCCCTTAAGTATAGCAGGCATGCCGCCCCACCAAATGGGATAGATGAAGATTAGATGGTCAGCCCAAGTCACCAAGTCGCGATAAGGGGCCATTTGCGGGTCCTTGTCTAAATCGCGACGTTTATGGTCTTGATCGAAGACTAGGCAGGGATCAAAGCCCTTTTCCTTATGCTCCTGGTAGAGATCTAGGGTCTTGACCTCATGGCGGCCCGCTAGCCCAGCCTGCACTCGGGCTAGAATCTGAGCATTGAGACCTTGATGATTTGGGTAGGCATAAACAATTAAGACTTTCATGGTGATTACCTCCTTATAATCTATGACGTGTTAGTCGGCTTGCTCCTCCTCAGCTAAGAGACGTTGGAAGCCATACTCGTAGAGGTAGCTGGCCAGACGGGTCAGGACGACAGGACGCTGGGCGATTTCGGCTTGAACCCGGATCATGGCATCCACTGAAACCTGTAATCTCAACATGGCCTGGCGGAAGCGCCAGTGGTTGTAGACATTCATAGCAACCAGGAAGACTAAGCAGAGCGAGGTCAGGTTCCAGACAAACTGATCCGGCCTTAGGGCCAAGAGCCCCGTCAGCATGGTTTCTAAGAAAGGCCAGGCCTGGTCCAAGTGACCATTAAAGAATTCCACTACTAGGACCAAGAGCACGAAGCCCAAGACAAAGATCAGACCGTCTTGTAGGGTATCAAGCAGAGCCAGCAGGGACTGGACGATTTTCTTAGCGGTCAGACCACTTAGGTCCTGTTTAATCAGCTCCTGGTAGCGATCGTAGTCGCGCTCAGTCAGGTCGGCCTCTTCCCGCTCCAGCTTAAGGACCAGCTTGTCCCTGTCCTCTGGACTCAGTTTCCTGACATTGGTTGGCTCCATCTTAACACCTCCTTGATAGCTCTATTATAGCACAAAGGCAATTAGGCCCCAAGTCCTCCCCCTTATCCTTGATTTATGAGTCCAGAATTATTAAAATGATAGATGAATAGTATACTGTAAAGGATTTGACTGCGATTATGCAACTGCTTGAAGGCGTCTATGCCCCCCACCAACACAAACGACTCAAAGACATCCTCCTCCTGATCATTGGCATTCTACTCTTTAGTGTCTATGCCGGCCTACTAGTCCCTTATAACGGGATCGGGGCCAGTGGCACTATCGGGATTGGCCTGATTATGCAGAAGTATTTCGGCATTCCCATTGGGACCACCCAATTAGCCCTCAACGTCCCCCTCTTCTACATTGCCTACAAATATATCGGCAAGCAATTTCTCCTACTAACCGGGGCCACTATTTTCGCCTCCTCCTTCCTCATTAACAATCTGCCCAATATGGTAGCCCCAGTTGAACTCCACGATTCTCTAGTGTCCGCCATCTTCTGTGGCATCATCTCTGGGATTGCCATGAGCTTTCTGCTGATTGCGGGTGCTTCAACAGGCGGGACCGACATTACCGGTAAATTCCTGGCCAAGCGCTTCAAATGGAGCATCCCGACGGTCTTCCTCATGCAGGACATCCTGGTCTACAGCTTGATCTGGCTGACCTTCGACATTCAACACGTCATGTATGCCCTGATTATGAGCTTCGTCCGTAACCAGACCATGAAGAACATCCAACGCTTCTTCTCGGCCTATATCCAATGTTCGATTATCTGTCTCAATCCGCAAGAAGTCGTGTCTGCCATCAACTCCCGTCTGGGCCGGGGCTCGACCATTATTGAAGTGGAAGGTGGCTATTCCCACCAGAAACAATACATGATCATCCTCATTATTCAGCAAAATGAGCTGCATACCCTCAAGAAAATTATCGCCCAAACCAGTCCCAAGTCCTTCATCACCATTACCAACATCAACAATATCTTGGGCAACTTCAAGGAACACTCCTACGAATTATAAGACAACAAAAAAGGCTCGCACACACCCTATAAGTTGGATTATTTTATCCAATTTATGGGGTGTCTTTTAATGCAAATAAGCTATTCAGAACTAGTAAAGTATTATAAAAAAGGAGAGCCTAAGCTCTCCTTGTGATCACAACGTTTTATAGAAAGTCTTTTCTAGGGGTCACCTTAAAGCGTGCAGCCAATTCTCTAAGCTGATTATCGCTAATATCTTGTTTTATACGGCCCCCTTGAGCGCCAATTTGACTGTAAATCATTGCCGCTTTTTCAATCACCTCAATCAAGCCGTAGGTCTCATCGAGTGAGTTTCCAGAAGCAAAGAGCCCATGATGGGGCCAGACTACTGCTGAAAAATCGCCCATTTTTCTTGCGGTTGCTTCCCCTATCTCTGTTGTGCCTGGTGTCATATAGGGAATGAGACCCACACCTTCTGGGAAAACCACTAAGGACTCGGCCTGCATTTTCCAAAGTAGTCGCGATAAGTGACGTTCATCCAAATCCTGAGTGAACGTTAGAGCAATTAAGTTAGTTGGATGACAATGGAAGATTACCCGATGGGCCGGATTAATCTTCAGACGCTCAATATGACTCATCAAATGGCTAGGAAATTCAGAAGTTGGTCGTCCGCCATCTTCAAAGCCCCAGACAACATCATAGCTTAAGCCATCATTTGAAATACGAACGAGCCCCAAGTCAAGCAACGGTTGCTTAGTTACATTACGAAAATAGCGTCCCGTCCCCGTTACCAGATAGTATTGTCCAGCTAAATCGGATGCCTTAAAACCCAATTCATGACTTGACCTAACCTCAGAAATATCCTCGTAGCCCACAAGCTCTTCCGCACTTAAGCGGCAGGAAACGTTGCCGCCGTTTCGCTCATCCCAATATCGTAGATAGGACTCATAGGTTACTTCACACATTTTTTTTACAAAGGAAGATTCTATAAATTTCATAGTTGCCTCTTTTCTAGTTTCGTTTACTTAATACTTCTTTTTCGTATTGACGGACATCGTCTAACCAATCCAGACCTACTGGGACCTTGTTTTGCAAGCAGAAATAATTCCAAACATCTGCATAAGGGAAGTCTTTCAGCTCCTCCGTATAAGCCAAACGACCGGTAAAGTCAAAATGATTCTCCATAGCCTTCAAGTCAGCTGTTGGCTCAAGCAAGGCTTTTAAGAGAGCTTTTTGAGTATTACGGCTACCAATTACCCAGGCAGCAATCCGATTAATTGTAGCGTCAAAGAAGTCTAAGCCAATTACTGTCTTATCCAACAAGTCATTACGTACTAGTTCTTTAGCAATATCTTGCAACTCGTCGTCCATAATCACCACGTGATCTGAATCCCAACGCACTGGACGAGATACATGTAGCATAAGACCTTTTCCAAACAAGGCAAGTGAAGATAATTTATTTGAGATTACTTCAGTTGGATGAAAATGTCCTGCGTCTAGAAGAATCATTTTGTCTCGCGTTAGGCCATACCCCATATAGAATTCATGGGAGCCGACTGTATAAGCTTCCGCACCGATACCAAACAACTTACTTTCGACCGTATCTTGAGTACAAGCTTCATCCAGTTGTTCAGAGAAGATTTCGTCAAGAGACTCCATCAAGCGTTTACGAGGAGTTAGGCGATCAATCGGATTGTCCTTATATCCATCTGGCACCCAAAAATTGTTGTAACAGACTTGATTCAATTCTCTCCCCATGTATGCAGCAATCTTTCGACTTCGCTTCCCATGTTCAATCCAATAGTCACGCACTTCTTTGTCGGGGTGTGACAAAGTCAGCCCATCCTTCATCATAGGATGCGAGAAGAAGGTAGGATTAAAATCAAGCCCCACACCCTGCTCCTTAGCCCACGCTACCCATTTTTCAAAGTGCTTTGGTTCAATTTGATTCAAATCCACTTTCTCATCTGTATCCAGATAAATGGCATGCAGATTTAGCTTGTGTCGCCCAGGAATCAAGCTATAGGCCTTTTCCAAGTCTTGGCGAAGCTGATCTGGTGTTTTGGCAGCACCTGGGTAATTCCCCGTTGACATGATGCCCCCCGTCAGTTCACCATCCGGTGTAAGGAAGCCTCGTACGTCATCGCCTTGCCAACAGTGTACAGAAATCTTAATATTTTGAAGCCTTTCGAGGGCGTTATCGGTATTAATACCGATTGCTGCATAGCGTTCTTTAGCAACTTGATAGGCTTGTTTAATTTGTAATTCGTTCATGTTTTTCTCCTTAAATTTGCGGTCTGTAACATTCAAAACTACTAGATGACGCTAGCCAGTGACGAGCTTGCGAGAGATTCTCAAATTCTCCAACACTAACCATTTGTACCAGAATATTTCCAATCGCAGTAGCCTCTCCCGGCCCTGCAATGACTTCTTTCCCAATGAGATTGGCAGTTAACTGATTGAGCAAGCTCACGTTAGAACCTCCACCCACTACATGAAGGTAATCAATCGTCTTGCCACTTAAGACTTCCAATTACTTCAACTCCCTAGCATAAATACGCGCTAGGTTAGAATAGACACACATGACTAATTCTCCCACAGTCTTCGGTATAGGCTGCCCACTTTCACGACAGGCGGCTTGAATCTCCCCAATCATGTTTTTAGGGTTGTTAAAACGATCATGGTTCAGGTCGATTTCTTGTAAAAAGGCATGTACGCTTGCTGCTTGCTCTGCCATTTCCTGATAGGAAAATTGGTAATCTGTTAGACGCGCAATCTCCTGCAAGCACCACATACCTGTGATATTTTTTAAAAGGCGGTAGGTATGATAAACACCCCACTCATTGGTGTAGTTTGCTTGATAGGTCTTAGCATTTACTAGGGGCAAGTCATTCTCTATACCAACATGTGACCAGGTCCCGCACAATAGAGAACCAAGTCCTTTACCTCAGCTATTTGCTTCTTAGCCTTTTTGGAAGAATCGAACAGAAGACCAGTAGCTATTTTTAGTGGCCTTTAAGCCAAGAGTTCTTCGAAGTCCATACCACTAGAATTCTTATCGAACTGGCTGTTATAGAGGTCAGCATAGAAGCCGCCTTGAGCCATGAGCTCCTGGTGGTTGCCTTGTTCGATAATACGACCTTCCTGCATGACCAGGATATAGTCGGCATTCTTAATGGTCGACAGACGGTGGGCGATGACGAAGGAAGTCCGCCCCTCCATGAGGGTATCCATGGCCTGTTGAATCAGTTCCTCGGTCCGGGTATCCACCGAAGAAGTGGCCTCGTCCAGGATTAGCAGTGGCGCGTCCTTAAGCAAGGCGCGGGCAATGGTCATGAGCTGCTTTTGCCCAACTGACAAGGTGACCGTGTCATCCAGAACCGTGTCGTAAGCCTTAGGCAGAGTCATGATATAGTGGTGGACGCCGGCCGCCTTAGCAGCCTCGATTACCTGTTGGTCACTAATGCCAGTCTGGTTGAAGATCAGGTTTTCCTTGATGGTCCCTTCAAAGAGCCAGGTGTCCTGTAGGACCATGGCAAAGGCATCGTGGACTTCTGACCGCTTCATTTGAGCCAGGTCCACGCCATCAATGGCGATGGTCCCCTGGTTGATTTCATAGAACTTCATAAGCAGGTTAACAATGGTGGTCTTCCCTGCCCCAGTCGGCCCTACAATGGCAATCTTCTTACCAGGACGGGCTTGGGCCGTAAAGTCATTGATGATGGTCTTATCAGGCGCATAACCGAAGGAAACCTGGTCGAAGGTGACCTGCCCCTTAATGTCGGTCAAGGCCTGTGGCAGTTGGTGGTCATCCGCCATTTCTTCTTCATTGAGGAATTCGGAGACCCGACTCATGGCCGCCCCCGCTTGTTGCAGGGAGGTCATGCCTTGGGCCAGTTGGGAAATGGGTTGACCGAAGATCCGCACATAGACCATAAAGGCCACGATGGTCCCCATGGTCACGCCACTGCCCTCCTGTAGGGCCAAGACGGCGCCAACGATAATGACTAAGACATAGGCGAAGTTGCCGATGAAAATCATGAGCGGCATCATAATGCCCGAGATAAATTGAGACTTCCAGATGCTGTCATGGAGTTGGCCATTGAGCTTGGCGAACTGGGCCAGAGACTCAGGCACGGCATTGTAGCTGGTGACCACATTGTGACCCGAATAAGTTTCCTCCACAAAGCCGTTGACGGCCGCCAAGTTGACTTGTTGGGCCTTGAAGAAGGCTTGGGCCCGCATACCGATAAACATAATCAGGATAAAGCCCACGAAGACGGAAACCACCGTCACCAGCGATAGGATAACATTAGCGGTGAACATCATAATCAGAACCGCGATAATCATGATGACCGAAGAAATCACATTGGCCAGACTCTGGTTAAGGGATTGGCCTACAGTATCCACATCGTTGGTCACCCGTGACAGGGTATCCCCTTGGGAGTGACTATCGAAGTAGGCCAAGGGTAGACGGTTAATCTTAGTCGCGATAGCCCGGCGCAGACGCTGGGACAGTCGCTGAATCACAGTCGTAATAATGAAACCTTGTAGGTAGTTAATGACCGCCCCGAAGGCATAGAGCCCAGCTAGCAAGAAGCCCACAGCTGAGATGGCCTTGAGGTCCATATTGCCTGACATGCCTTGGCCAATCAGGTTAGTCATTTCTTCCAACTTACGTGGCCCGTAGACCGTAATCATACTGGAAATGGTCGCCCCAATCAGAGCCAAGACCAAGGGCAGTTGAAAGCCTTGAATATGAGGTTTTATCCCCTTAAAGAGGGATGGTTTGGATGTCTTATTGGCCATCTTCTAATTCCTCCTTGGATAATTGAGAGTAAGCAATTTCGCGATAGACTGCATTGTCTTTGAGCAATTCCTTGTGGGTCCCCTGGCCGACCACTCGACCTTGGTCTAGGACCAGAATCAAGTCAGCCTCCATAATGGTGGAAATCCGTTGAGCCACAATCAACTTAGTCATGTGGGCCGTCTCCTTGGTCAAGGCCTCACGCAAGATACGGTCGGTCTTATAATCCAGGGCAGAGAAGGAATCGTCGAAGATCAGGATTTCTGGCTTACGCGCCAGAGCCCGGGCAATGGCCAGACGTTGACGTTGACCACCAGAGAAGTTGGTCCCGCCCTGAGCCACATGCTCGGCTAGGCCGCCTTCCTTGGCCTCCACAAAGTCCTTAGCTTGAGCCAATTCAAGGGCCTGCCACATCTTGTCTTCCGTCAGTGGGCTTTCTAAGCTATCCCCCATATCCAGGTTAGACTGGATGTCGCCTGAGAAGAGGACAGCCTTTTGAGGAATATAACCTACCCGCTTGCGCAGTTCGCTTAAGTCGTAGTCGGCCACGTTGACGCCGTCGACCAGAATTTGGCCTTCTGACACATCGTAGAAGCGTGGAATCAAGTTAACTAGGGTGGATTTGCCTGAACCGGTTGACCCGATAAAGGCCACGGTTTGACCGGCTTGAGCCTGGAAGGACACGTCTTGGATGACCGGCTCAGCTTCTTGGGCATAGCGGAAGGTCACATTTTGGAAGGTGACTTGGCCCTTGAGACTTGGGTCTGGAGACTGGCCTTGGGCTGGTGAATGAATGCTTGGTTCTAGTTCTAGGACTTCATTAATCCGGCCCGCTGCCACCAAGCTACGAGGTAGGATGAAGAAGATAATCCCCATCAAGAGGAAGCCGATGACAATCTGCATGGCATAGGACATGAAGACAATCATTTCACTGAAGAGGCCAACTTTATCAAATAAGTTAGCGGAGGCAATGAGATAGGCCCCGATCCAATAGATGGCCAGGGTCAAACCTGAGGAAATCCCCGACATAATAGGGTTGAAGATAGCCATGAGATTGTTAACGAAGAGGTTGAGACGGGTCACTTCATTGTTAGTGGCTTCGAACTTGGCATCTTGGTAGTCCTCAGCATTATAGGCCCGAATGACCCGAATCCCCATCAGACTCTCGCGGGTAACGGCATTGAGCTTATCAGTTAATTTCTGAATGACCGCTTGCTTAGGAAAGGCCAAGGTCATGAGAACTACGGTCATTAAAATGTTGATTAAGACCGCTACCCCCACTGCCCAAAGCCAGGCCTCGGACTTGCCCACAATCTTGGTCATGGCCCAAATAGCCATAATAGGACCGCGAACGATGACCTGGAGGCCCATGGTAATCAGCAGCTGAATCTGGCTGATGTCATTGGTGGTCCGGGTCAAGAGAGAGGGAATACTGAAACGCTTGATTTCAGCATCCGAATAGCTGAGGACTTGGCTATAGATGTCCGACCGCAAACGGGTGGTATAGCTAGCGGCTAGACGGGCGGCTAGGAAGCCCACCATAACTAGGCTGGCGAAACTAGCCAGAGATAGGCCCAACATGAGGGCGCCAGGGCCCATTAACTGGTCTAGGCCCACGCCTGGTGTTTGTAAGAGTGTGGCCACTTCCTTCATATAACTTGGAACTTCTAAGTCCAAGTAGACGGCTAGGAAGATGAAGGCCACGGTAAGACCCACCATCCCCCATTCACGGGCGCTGAGTCGCTTAATTAATTTAAACATGGTCTACTCCTTTGTATTCAATATGTTCCAGATTTTGTGTCAATTGGTGAATTACCCGATGGAAGACTGCTAGATCTTGCTCACTAAGTCCTTCCAACAATTGGTCGTGGATGGTGGTCAAGAAATGACCGACCTGGGCTTGCTTGACCAGGCCTTGCTCGGTCAGGGTCACATACTTGCGCCGCTTATCGTGGGGATCAGGCTTAATGTCAATCAGCTGATTCTTCTCCATACGCTTGAAGAGTTGGCTAGCCACCGGCTTAGAGATTTTCATTTTCTCTGCTACTTCCATCATGGTAACCGGCCTCTCTTGGTGGTGGAAGAGATAGGTCACTACCCGCCCCTGGGGACCGGCTAACCAATCCATCCCGGCTTCCTTAGCTAGGTTCTGAGCTTGATTTTTAAGGCGATGGCTGAAGACCACCGCGTCATGGATACAACCTTCCATTGGCATCCCTCCGTCAATAGTTATCATGATAACTATTTTAGCATAGGCCCAAGCCCTTGGCAAGTTGCAGCCTCTCGACAAAACTTTAGAAATACTTTAGAATTGCTTGAGAGATATTTGATTTTTAGGTCCTATACTTAGAACTATCAAGGAGCCAAGCTCCTAATTAGCAGAAAGGACGTGTTCAACATGACCCCCATCCTGACCACCCAGTCCCTAACTAAAAACTATGCCTCTGGCCCGGCCCTGACCCAGGTCAGCCTCAGCCTAGAAGAAGGCGACATCTACGGCTTAATCGGCCAAAACGGGGCCGGTAAAACGACCCTACTCAAACTCATCACACGACTCATTCACCCTAGCTCCGGTAGCGTCTCCCTCTTCGGCTCTAGCAGCGACCGGGAGTGGAGCCAGGCCCTGACTCGGGTGGGTGCCGTCATTGAGTCACCAGCCGCCTTCCCTAATCTGTCGGCCTACGAGAACCTACGCTACCAAGCCACCCTCCTCTGCCTGCCCCAAGCCGAGCAAGTCATCCAGGAGACCCTAGAATTAATCGACTTGCAGAATGCCGGTCGCAAGCCCTTCAAGGACTTCTCTCTGGGCATGAAGCAACGCCTAGCTATCGGTCTGGCGATCTTGGCCAAGCCCGACCTGCTCATTTTGGATGAGCCGGTCAACGGCCTAGACCCCATCGGCATTAGCGACTTGCGCGCCCTCCTCCTCCGCCTCAACCGCGAGTTAGGCATGACCATGATTATTTCCAGCCACATCCTAAGCGAGCTCCAGCAACTGGCTAACCGCTTTGGCTTTATCAAAGACGGACGGCTAATTAAGGAAATCTCCAAGACCGAATTCGATAGCCTGTCCGAAGACTATATTGTCCTCAAGACCCATGCGGTGGAAGCTGCCAGCCGTCTGCTAGAAAGCCAGTTCAGCTATCCCTTCAAGGTGGTGGCCGAAACGGGTGAAATCCATGTCTTCGCGCCTGCCAACCAGTTGTCGGCCGTCAATACTGCCCTGGTTCAAGGCCAAGTGGCCCTGGATGAGATTTATTATGCTAAACAGAACCTAGAAAACTACTTTACCCAATTGATTCACGAGGAGGATGCTCACCATGTTAGCCATTCTTAAAGCCGATTTCCGCCGCCTGATTCATTCAAAGGGTTTCTGGACCATGGAAATCCTGCTACTGGCCTTCAACTTCCTCATTGTCCTACTAGCTCATCCTACCGTCCTCAAGTTTATCTCGGGCCTCCAAGGAGTCAGCGGTGCCGAGGGCCTGGAGCAGCTGAGATTGGATGGTTTGACCGCTGTCAGCCAGGCCATTGAGAGTGGAGCTGGTATTCAGATCTTTATGCTCTTTTTGACCCTCTACTTGGTGGGACCTGAACTCAACCACCAACTCTATAAAAATTCTCTGTCCGCCGGCATTTCCCGTTTCAGCTACTACTTCAATAAATGGCTGATGATTTTCCTCTTAACCGGCTTCAACCTCTTCCTCTACACCAGCACCCGCTATCTATATGCCAGTCTCTTCCTGGATATGTCGGGTCTAAGTCCCGAGGTGCTTGGACAAGGAGTCCAAGTCCTTCTGCTCCAATGGCTCTTCATCCAATTCTGGGTGGCCGTCATCCTGACCCTCCTCCACTTGACCCATTCCATCCCCATCAGTCTGGTCTTTTTCTTCCTATTCGGACCTTCCGCCAATTATCTGGCCATGCTCTTGCCAAAAATCACCTGGCTGCGCTACGTCGATGTGCAAGCCGACTTCGCCCTCCTATCAGACCCCAACCTAGCCCTGGCCGTGGGCCTGTCACTAATCCTAAGTACCATCTTCGGCTGCCTAGGCTACCAGATTTTCAAAAGACGTGACTTATAAAGCCACAAAAATAAGCCAGTCCATCAGTATGCAAACTGATGGGCTGGCTTTTTGCTATCTCAATGGTAGGCTGACGCAGACGGAGAAATCCAAGTCCTGACTGCTTAGGGTCAGCTGGCCACCTAGTAATTGGATTACTTGCTGACTAATATAGAGCCCCAGGCCAGAAGAAGACTCGACTTCTGACAGGTTCTCTGAATAGAAGCGCTTGGTCAGGTAACGAACTTGTTGGATGGGCTGGGCCATTTGGTTATCGAGGCGAATTTGTAGCTGGCCTGCATGGAGGCTCAGGCTAATTCGCCCCTGGCCCTTGCCATGTTTAAGCAAGTTGCCAAGCAGGTTCTGCAAGACCCTCACCAGGAGTTCTGGATCGGTCTCTAGCCAGATAGGACCTGGTGCCAGATCCAAATCGACCCTAAGTCCCGCCCTTTGGAAGGCTTCATAGTAGGTCAAGGCCGTCTCCAACAAGAGCTGATGGACATCCACGCGCGAAAAGCTTGGCTTGACCTCGTGCTCCAAGACCCGGCGATAGTCCAAGAGGGCCTCTAGCCGGCCCGAGACCTGCTTGAGTTGCTGGTGGACCTTTTCCAAGGACTGGACATCGGGTAGCTCTTGGGCTTTGACCTGCTTAAGGGCTTGCTGGGTATAACCCGAAGCAATGGTGAGCGGGGTCCGGATATCGTGGGCAATATTGCTGATGGCCTGGTCCAAATCCCGCCGCTCCTGTTGGCTGGTGATTCGCTCGGCTTCCTGGTCCTCGAAGACTTCTTGGACAGCCTGGCTCAAGTCCACTAAAGTTCGACTCTGCTGACTGAGTCGCAGGCGCCCTTGGGATTTGGTCTGGCGCTTGGTCTCAATCTGCCGGGTCAGCTGGCGGACGGTGTAGCTTTGATGAAATAAATAGAGGATAGTCCCCAGGAGACAGAGGCCTAGGCCCAAGGTAATTCCCAACATTAGATTGCCTCCCCTCCTGGTCGGACGCCTTGAGCTAGTCGAACCCCCAGGCCCCAGACCGTCTCAATATAATCCTGGCTATCATCCAGCTGGCTGATTTTCTTGCGCAGGTTGGACAGGTGGGTGTTAAGGGTATTGTCGCCCGGAATGAAGGCATCCTGCCAGACCAATTCATAGAGCAGCTCCTTGGTAAAAATCCGCTGGGGCTCGCCTAGCAAGGTGGTTAGAATGCCAAATTCCTTTTTAGACAGGCGAACCACTTGGCCCTCCCGACTGATCTCAAAGCTATCGGCCTGGAGTTGCAGCTGGCCTAGACGGGTGGTCGCCTGGCTTGGCTGACTGCTAGCGCCCGCCTCATGGCCGGCTGTCCGCAACTGGACGGCCACCCGGGCATAGAGCTCCTCGAAGTCGAAGGGCTTGACCATGTAGTCATTGGCCCCGGCCAGGAGCATCTGACTGATCAGCTTCTTGTCCCCCAAGGCCGTCAGCATAATGACCGGTACCTGGCTAAAGGCCCGAATGGCCTCCAGGACAGCCTGGCCATTCATGCCCGGCAACATATAGTCCAGCAGGACCAAATCTACCGGCTGAGACTGGCAGTAAAGGAGCCCCTCTGTCCCGGCAAAAGCTGAGACCAGTTCATGTTCCTGGCCCAGGGATTGCTTAATCAGGGCATGGATGTCCTGGTTGTCTTCGATAATGAGTATACGCGCCATAGCGGCCTCCTTTTATGGGATGGTTGACAAAGATTAGTCTTGGATTGGAGCTGGACTATCAGCTTGTGGGCCTGCTTGGCCTTGTGATTCAGGTGTATGAGCTGCCGACACTTCTGTTGTAGCAAGTTCTGATTCAGCAGGTTCAATTTCAAGCGCTACTTCTTCAGCCACTTCTCTTACAGGCTTTTCTTCAGCCGCCTCTAGTGTTTGACCTTGGTCACCTTGAGCTGGCGCTCCTTCTAAGACTGGCGCTGGCTCTTGTTCCGGCTTCTTAAGCAAGTAAACTTGGCCGGCAAAAATCAAGCCAACTACCACTACTAGGCGGACTAATTCCACGTCGTCTGTGGCAGGTGAACGCAAGGATAGGATCCAGCCTACTAAGAGAGGGAGATAGATTTTCCAAGTGGCAAAACCACCCAAGAATTCAGGCTTTCTCTTAAAGCTCAGCAAGAGAATGCCCAGATAGTAAACAGCCAAACCGGCATAGCTTAGGTCCACAATATGACTGATGCGCACATAAGGGGTCATAAAGCCACCCAAGGCAATAATGACAAGACTCAAGCCAATCATAATCACATAGTGGCTGTAAATAAAGCCAGCAGCGGACTGGTCGACCCCTTGCGGCACTCGGTCGATTTGAACCTTATAGTGGAGAATGAGGCAGCTAATGAGGATAAGACCTAGTAAGGTGGTCGTTTCCATAGATAGGAAGGTACCCAAGCTGAGGACAACCAAGCCGGCTGAGTACATCATGGTCATGAGCGAAGTACGGTCCTTCAACCGGTCAAAGTCCAGGGCTGGCACTTGGCGGTCACGCAAAAAGTAAAATGGCGCTAACCAGCCAGCTAGAATTGCTACTACCAAAGCAGCGACGCCCCATTCATAAGGCAACTTGGTGCCCAGCAGAAGCAAGACCCCTTGAGCCAAGAAAATCAAGGCATGACTAGCAGCAAAGTATTTGTCCTGGTCGTCCTGGGCCTTGAGCCATTGAAGGCCGTAACGTAGGGCCAGACTGAGGCTGAGGAAGGCCAGGCATGCTGACAAGAGGACCCAGCTATCCTTCCAAGAAGCCGTATTGCCTTTAAAGAGGAAGAGGAAAACGGTCATATCGAAGAAATGACAGACATAGTCCAGGGGCCCTTCCTTCAGGTAACGATTGTTGTAAGCGGCTTGGCTGAACCAGACATAGAGAATGACCGACAGGGTCAGGGCAAAACGCCAGATCAGGTTGGTCTCCAGGGGATACTTGGTGATATCTGCTAACATATAGAGCAGAGTGAATAGGCCGGTAACAAAAACAAAATCATAGAAAATTTCTAAAACTGAAACGCGTTTGGTTTCTAACATGGCATTCACCTCATTTTATTAATTGGTCTTGAGATACTTGAGTCGAAGTAAACAGGGATTCCATTCATCCCAGAGATCCGGGAAGATTTCTATGGCCTCGTAGCCACAAGCCTGGTAGAAGGCATTGGTGGCATCATAAGCCTCATAGTGGCCTGGGGCCACGGTCTTGACCTGCAGATAATGATAGCCCTGGCTGATGGCATAGTCTTCAGCCGCCGCCATGAGCTGACGGCCTAGTCCCTGGCCATGATAAGCCTTGAGGACGCCCATGCAGTGAATTTCCAGACAGACAGGGGAAGTTTCTTGGAGGGTGATAAAGCCCCAGCCCTCCCCTGCTTGAAAGCAAACCCGGTCGCTGGCCTGGTCAATGTATTCCTGGGTGGAGTCTGGCAGACCAAACCATTCAGGTAGGTCGGCTAAGACCTTAGCCACTAGTTGTGAGCGTTCTTGACTTGCTTGCACTAATTTGGTTTCTAACATGGCATTCACCTCATTTTATTGATTGGTCTTGAGATACTTGAGTCGAAGTAAGCAGGGATTCCATTCATCCCAGAGATCCGGGAAGATTTCTATGGCCTCATAGCCACAAGCCTGGTAGAAGGCATTGGTGGCATCATAAGCCTCATAGTAACCGGGCGCTACCGTCTTGACCTGCAGATAATGATAGCCCTGGCTGATAGCATAGTCTTCAGCTGCAGCCATGAGTTGTCGCCCCAGGCCCTGGCCTTGATGGGCTTTGAGGACGCCCATGCAGTGGATTTCTAGGCAGACAGGGGAAGTTTCTTGAAGGGTCACAAAGCCCCAGCCCTCCCCTGCTTGAAAACAGACACGGTCGTTGGCCTGGTCAATGTATTCCTGGGTGGAGTCGGGCAGACCAAACCATTCAGGTAGGTCGGCCAAGACCTTGGCTACTAGTTGTGAGCGGTCTTGACCTGCTTGCACTAATTGGATCATGGCTTGTCCCCCTTTGTCTTTTTCTTAGGCTTGGGGGCCGGTAATTCAGGCCACATGACTTCAAACAAAGCCAGGACATAGCCTGATTCCTCTAGGTCCTCCACCTCAATCATGGGCTTGGCACCCGGATAAGGAATGGCCTGGGCTTGCTTGGCTAGATAAGAGAGCGCGGCAGGCACCGGCTTGACTAGCAGGCGGTTATCGTAGAGACCACCCACTAATTTGCCTTGATAGTAGAGCAGGTACTCGCCCATCATGGCCCGACTGGTAACAGCTGGATCATGCTGGCAAAGGTCTAAGATAAAGGCTAGATAATCCGGACTGGTGGCCATCCTAGTCCCCTCCCTTCAGATAGTCCTTGAGGTAGGCCAGGTTGCCATAGGCTTCTAGCTCCAGAGGCTCGGTCGTCAAGACCATGCCTCGCCCGGCCGGGTCGCTTGGCACTTGGAAGGCCAGACCTAGACGGCCAGGTTCCTGGCCCGGTGCCCAGGCAATGTAGAGAGTCTTGAGGTAGCCGTAAGTGGCATCCTCGGACTGAAGGACGGTCTGGGCATAAGCATACCAATCGCCGACCTTGTAGAGTTGGTTGAGTATTTGGTCCAGATAGTCCTGGCTGACCTGCCGGCTGTCTGGCACCAAATGGGGCAAGAGACGTAACTCCACACTATCTTCGGCGATAGTGGCTAGGTCAATCTTGACTGCCCCCAAACTTCTGAGTCCTTCTAACACCTTATCCCTCCTCTGTCTGATCCTTGGCTTGGTCCAAGGCCTGGAATTTGGCCTTCATGGTTGGGTTCTTGCGAGTCAGCTTCTTAACGCTGACATCGTCCAGCTTGTTATTGGCCAGACGCAGCTGGTTCTCGCTGGTCAACAGAGCCGTCTTCACGGCCTCCATGCGCTTAATAGCCTTGTCGATTTCCTCGATGGCTTTGGCGAAGTTGTTGCTGGCTGAGTGATAGTTTTTAGCGAAGGCTAGTTTGAAGGCGTTGAGGTCTTCTTCAAAATGGGTAATGTCAATATTCTGCTCCCGCATCTGGGCCAGTTCCTGCTTGTAATGGAGGGCATTCATGGCCGCATTGCGCAGGAGGGTAATCATAGGCAGGAAGAATTGGGGCCGGATGACATACATCTTGTCGTAGACATAGGACACATCCACGATTCCGCTATTATAGAGCTCATTGTCGGCTTCAAGCAGGCTAACCAAAATGGCATACTCGCAGCCCTTCTCCCGCCGGTCCTTGTCTAACTCCTTGAAGAATTGTTCATTCTTCTTCTTGCTGGCGGTCTCGTCGCCTTCGTTCTTCATCTCAAACATAATGGAGAGGATTTCGACACCTTGGTCGTCATACTCGCGGTAGATATAGTCCCCCTTGGAACCCGTCCGAGCATCATTGTCCTTGCCGAACTGGGCCTTTGGAAACATGCCCATGCGATTGCGGTTGAATTCATACTCGCAGTGCTGCTCCAGGCTCTCGCCAATCATCTTGGTGGACTGCTTGGCCTTGAAGTCCTTGTAAAACTCAATGGTTTCGTCCTTCTTGCGCAACTCCAATTCGTACTTCTCTTGATCAGCCTTGCGCGACAGCTGGGCTTCCTTCTCCTGTAAGGCCAGCTGGTTGGCAACCGCATCGCGCTCCTTCTCCAACTGAGTCTTGGCCGTTTGCAGGGCTTGTTGGTGCTCCAACTGTGCCTGCTTGAGTTGGAATTCCAGGGCTTGAATGGCCTGGTCCTTGGCCGTCAACTGGCCCTGGAGGGCGGTCTCGGTTTCCTTTTGAATCAGGGCCTTCTCGGTTTCAAATTGTTGGATTTGATGTTGCAGTTGGCTTAGTTCCTGGTCCTTTTGGGCCCGCAAAGCCTGCTCCTGGTTCTGATAGCGTTGCTCGGCCAAGTCTAGGGCCTGATGGAGGCGAGCCTGCACTTCGGCATCGAATTCGGCCGTCCGTACCTGGGCTAGCAACTCGCTATATTGGGTTTCATTAATGGTAAAGTGGGTCCCGCAATGGGGACATTGGATTTCTTTCATATAAAACGGGGACTCCTTTCATAACTTTGTCTTCTCTATTATAACAAAAAAAGCCCCCGGCTTGTAGTGGGAGCTAGGCTTGGACAAAGGGCGCCTGCCTATTATTCGTGAATTGTAAGCGCCAAACTTGGAAGGGCTTGGTGTCAGTTTAGTGAGTCCTCAAGCTCTGGCCTTGCTTAGCCAATCTTGGCTAAGGAGCGGGACCGGCTTGCTGTCTTCCGCCTTGCTGGTCTATGGTGGCCTAAGTCGCTCCGCTCCAAGGCCACTCATAGGCCCAGTATCCTAGGCGCTCCTAGCTAAAGATTGGGCACAAGGCCGCCGGTTGACAATCAAGCGAGGACATAAAAAATGGCGGTATCACTACCGCCATCTGCAACTTGCAACTAAGCAAGTCTATTTTTAATTATTTTTAGCTTCTTCCACATAGCTATGGAAGAGATAAGCATAGTGGTCATATTGATCCGGATAGCCCTTGCGCAAGTTACGCAGGAAAGCCCGTTTGACCGGCGTCGTATAACGGAAATGAATGTAGAAGAGCGCTATAAGCAGTGCACCGGCCAAGCCAGCAAGTGATGAGAGGACAGACCAAAATTCGACACCTGGCTTGCTGAAGTATAAAACCCCTGCCGCTGCAAACAGGACCGCCAGAATAATAATGACCCACTTGAAGTTCTTGTCTAGGCGCGCCTGCACCTCTGCTAATTCTAGAATCACACCTTGTAACTCGCCATCTGTATAGACTCCCTCACGTAGGTTACGCGCGGCGTCACGAGAGAGCACTGTCCGTGTTGCCATAGTTGAATCCACTCCTTTAGTTTTGGATAGTCTCAATATAGCATTTTTAGGCCTTTAATTCAAGATTTGTAGGCTTTCGAGCCCTCTTTCTGGCCAAGATGATTGACCAATTAACCCCATAAAAGCAAAAGAAAAATACAGGCATCACTTGTGCGATGCCTGTATTTTTTCGTCTACCCTTCTAAGGACTCTAAAAGCATTTGCCGCATCTGGGACAGCTCGGGCTCCTGCAGTCGCACTGCCTCATCCGTCATTTCCTCAAAGGGCACCCACCAGACGGGCCCGCGCCCCTGGTGGCCGTAGGTCCCCATATCGCCGGCGCGACGTGGAAATAGATGCCAGTGTAGATGGGCATCGCCATTGCCTAGCAGTTCGACATTCATCTTCTCTGCCCCAAAGGCCTTGGCCACCGCTTCTTGAACCTGACTCATTTCAGCCAGGAAGGCTAACCTAGTCTCAGGGTCTAAGTCATGTAGCTCCCGCACATGCTGCTTGGCTAGGAAGAGCGTGTAGCCCTTGAAGTATTGGTGGTCACCCAAGACCACATAGCCAGTGGACAGTTCCTTGACTAGGTAAGGATTGCTGCCTTCCCTAATCATCTCAATTCGTTGACAAATTAAACACATGGTCTAGGCTCCTTTACTACACTATTGCTTTGACCCAATTATAGCATAAGTCACTCTCCCATTCAAAAAAGCGCCCTAAGGCGCTTTTCTCTTCTAATCCTCCAGCACTTCCAGTTCAAAGCGCATGCCGCCCTCAATGGCATAGAAGTCATGGACAATATGGTAGTTTTCCAGTAGGTTATGGACCATATAGAGACCCAAGCCGGTCCCCTTATTACCTTGCTGGTCGCTGTCCTGGTGACTGAAAATGTCATAGGCAGACTGAAGGGCTTGGTCAGACATAGGCTGACAAGGATTCTCAATTCTTAGCTTCTGCCCCTCACGATAGATGCGGATGGTGCCGCCGGGTGTGGAGTAACGGACCGCATTGCTCATGAGATTGGAGAAGACCTTGCGGAAGGCTGACTCACTCATAGCCAGGGTGGCCTGGTCGAGTTGACAGTCAATCTGCAAGTGCTGAGCCTGAACCAGGACTTCATAGTCAGCCAGCACCTGAGGCACAATGGCCGCCACATCCAGTGGCCCTGTCTCGGCCTGCCACTCTTGCAGCTTGGAGAGTTCCAGAATTTCCTTGACTAGGCCAGATAATTGGTCGACCTTGAGCATGGATTCATCCAAATAAGTGTCCCGGTCGGCATACTTGCCTACCTTCCAACGCATATTTTCTAGCATAATACGCAGACCCGCCAAGGGTGTCTTAAGTTCATGGGAAGCACTACGCAGGAAGTCGACCTTGAGCTTCTCTAACTCCACCATGCGCTGGTTCTTCTCTTCTAGTTCATCAATAACGGCTAGGAGATGGCCGTAGAGCTCGTTGATTTGTCGCTCCATCATGCCCAGCTCATCCTGACGAATGTTAGCAAAGAAAGCCGTCCGGTCCAACTGCTTCATGCGCCCGGTCATGGCCGCCATGCGGCTGAGAGGCCGAGACAGGCTGCGAGCGTAAACGTAGGCTACCACGACAGCTAGCGCCACCGAGCCCCCTAGGGACATAGGCAGTAAGGTCAGGGTCACCCGCGTGGCCTGGCGGACCACTTCGGTAGTGGAAACAAACTGAACTAGCAGGCGTTTCTTATCCCGCGTCACCACTTCCCGCTCTTCGATAATGACCGAGTTCTGGTCACTGTCCTGATTATAGTTGAGATTACGACCGAGGGTCTTGGTATAGCTAGAGCCTTGGGGCTGCATAAAGGCCGTAATACCCTCGTTCTTAGCATAGACTTCCAGGGCTGTCTCCACTTCTTCTTCATCGACTTCGGCCAGGTTTTGGACCATGGCATCGGCCTTGTGGCTCAAGTCGGTCTGGCGATCATTGAGATAGAAATGGGGAAAGACCAAATAAATGGAGAGATGGGCCACTGCCACCAAGGCTAGCAAGATGGAGATGGTCCAGATAAAAATTTTCGGGAATAAACTTAGTCGTTTCATTTTAGCTCCAATTTATAGCCCACATTTTTGACCGTGACAATACAATCCAATCCTAAGTTCTTGCGCAATTGCTTGATATAGACGTCCACTACCCGGTCAAAGGGTGGATCATCCTGATTGGCCCAGACATGGTCGAGAATTTGCGCCCGGCTGAGTACTTGGCCTTGGTGGTCCAGCAAGAGCTTGAGAACTGCCAGCTCCTTAGGCTTGGTATCCGCCACTTCCCCCTTATAAGTCGCTTCATAGCTGGAGAAGTTGACCTTGCTGTCCTTGTATTCCCAGATGTCAAACTCGCCATAATGCCGCTTAAGCAAGGCTTCAATGCGCTTAGCCAGCAGGGCCAGGGAGAATGGCTTCTGAATATAGCCATCGACCAGCAAGTCGAAGGTCTTAATTTGGGCTTCTTCATCAGCTACCGCCGTCAACATGAGGACCGGCACTGTACTAGTTTTACGGATTTCTGCTAAGACTTCAAAGCCATTTTTCTTAGGCATCATAATATCTAAGAGGACCAGATCCACGGATACCTCCCCAAAGAGGTCCAGGGCTTCTTGGCCATCAGCCGCCTCCCAAACAAAGTAGCCTTGACTGCGGAGAAATTCGCTGACTCCTTCGCGGATGGCTGCTTCGTCTTCTACAATCATCAGATTCATGGGCGCACTTCCTTTCTCATTAAGATTTTAAGTCAATTATACCATAGAAAGTAGGATTAGCCTGCGCAAACCCTACTTTCCATGGTAAAAAATATTATGGACTTCCTAGCCTACACTTGAACCAAATTCTGAACATTATCTATAAATGGAAGTCCCTTAGGTGGAGAATACAGGGGTATCTAGAACCCCTCATAGGCCGGTCAAGGCGACATTGTTTGGACTGAGTGACGAGAGTATGTAAGTGACAATGACGGCGACTTGGCCGGTCTATGAGGAGTTCTCGATGACGAGAACTCACCCACATTTTTGGCCTATTGATGGTCGGCCAAGAGCGATTTAGGTTGCTTACGCATGAGGGTAATGGAAGCTAGAAGTACAGCTACCAGGATGACCACCAAGCCTAAGGCTACTACCCAAACCATATCCATGGCTTGTACTTGGACGGATAATTCGGTCAAGGTCTTGTTGAAGCTATCAATAGCCGCCCCGCCCCCAAGCGTGGTGTTCTTAGCTTCAGCTGCCAATTGTTGACCGATGCTTTGGTTGACACTGCCCAGAATGGTATTCCCTACCCATTGACTGACAGGTCCTCCTAGGAGGAAGGCCCCCACAAAGCTTGCTAGACTGACCATGAGGACTTCAACTAGGAATTGAGCCAAGATTTGTGGCTTGGTCATACCTAGGGAGAGACGAATCCCCATTTCCTTACGACGACCGTTCATCCAGAGGAAGAGGATCAACATGAGGACGACACCTGAGAAGATCAGGCTACCCAAGAGTAACTTGTCGGTCATGCCATAGACTAAACCAATTGATTTTTGCAAGGATGGGAAGTTTTGGCTGCTCTTAACCAAGCTGTATGCCCGCCAGTTAATGGACAACTTCTTAGCTTCAGACATAATCTTGTCTAAGTCATGGTTACCGTCGACGAAGAAGCTAGCATCTTGATAGATAGCCGTTTCATCGGTATAACCATAGAGCTTTTGCGTGGTCCCTAAATCGGTCAGCAGGTTGTTTTGGTAGAGCTCTTGGATGGCCGTTACCCCACCCTTGTTCTTCCCGCTAAAGGTCCCTACGATCGTAACTTCAGTCGTTTCATTGGCTTGCTTTTCATTATCGGCATCATAGATGTTGGACTTGAGCTTGAGCGTGTCCCCTACCTTGAGGCCGTTCTTCTTAGCAAATTCTTCGTGGACCATGGCCACGTTCTTGTCCTCAGGCTTAATGTGACGGCCTTCAACTAGCTTGAAGGTTTCGGCACTAAAGCGATCGTCCAAGGAAGAGTCATTGGTCCCTGTCAACATGGCTGCCTTACCGAAGCGACGTTGACGGTCGGCATCAATTCGTGGCAGGCCGTCTTGGGAAACCAGTTCCTTGTCGACTAAGTCGGCCACAATCCCCATACGTTTGACTACTTGGCTAATGCCATCTAGGCCTTGAATGGCCGCGATGTCCTTACCACGCAAGTTCCCACTCCCGCGGTTGGTCCCTTGGTTGTTACGGCGATCGATTTCCATAGAGAAGGAAGAGCTGATGCCCTTGAAGGTTTCTTTGGAGGCCACGTCGGTTGCCCGCTTAACAGCCAAACTACTTAAGGAAACAGTGGACATGACTAAGAGAATAAGGAAGATAATCAGAGTCTTAAATTTTTTACGCCAGACATAGGCCCAAGCATTATTCAATAAACGCATTGTGCTTCCCCCTCTCTACTTCACTTTATGTCCGTTAGCTGCTTTCAGCTTACCATGACTGAGTTCTAGAACCGTATCGGCTGCCTCTGCCACTTGCGGGCTGTGCGTCACGACGATGACACATTTGCCTCGTTCATGGGCAGCTTGACGTAAAATGTCGATGATTTCTTGGGCGGTCCCTTCGTCCAAGTTACCGGTTGGTTCGTCAGCTAAGATGATTGGCGCCTCGCTGGCCAAGGCCCGGGCGATAGCCACCCGTTGTTGTTGGCCCCCAGATAACTTAAGCACGTTACGATGAATTAAGTCCTGGCCCAAGCCTAGTTGTAAGAGCAAGTCTTCGCTAGCTTCCGCATTGGCTAGGCGCACATTTTCTAGTGGCGTCAAGTAGTCAATCAGGTTGTAGTTTTGGAAGACCAAGCAAATATTGTGGCGGCGGTGGGCGCTATAAGACTCTTGGGCAATATCCTTGCCTTGGAAGAGGACTTTACCTTTGGTTGGGCTATCTAAGCCTGCCAAGAGGGATAAGAAGGTCGACTTACCAGCCCCGGATTTACCCACAACGGCATAGAAGGTGCCAGCATCAAATTTAGCGTCTAATTCCTTGAGGACACTCTCTTGTGCCCCTTCATAACGATAGTAAATGTTGTCTAATTTCAATAATGTCATCATGATCACTTCCTTAACTGAGTTGTCCTAGGATTTCCTTAGGTTTTTTGGTGAGAATTAAGCCGGCACAAGCCATGACCGCCACTACTATAATCACAAGTACGACGCCATAACTTGTTGCGACTAGGCCGGCCTGCCAGCTTGGCGCAGCGGCCGCGAAGAGTTTGCGGACCTGGTCTGGCAGGTCATTGGAGACTAAGAGGCTGGAGAAGAAACTGTTAGCCAGTGGATAGGCTACTGCGGCTGCGATGGCCCAGGCCCCAATGGATAGGCCCCAGAGCTCTAGCAGGATTTGGCCAATGATTTGTCCCTTAGAAATCCCAATCGAGAGCAGAATGCCGAATTCATGCACCCGTTCCCGCAAGCAGAAGAGCAAGACTAGGAAGAGGGTAATCACACTGACCAATAAGACCGCGCCGGTCATGATGGTCATGAGGGACTTGAAGCTAGCGATAGGCGCTGCCACCTGTTCAAAGGCTTGACTATTGGCTGTCAATTGGGTTTGGTCCCAATCCAGCGACAAGGCCTTAACGCGGCTAATAACTTGGTCTAGTTCCTTGGGGTTTTTCACCCGATACTGAGCCAGACGCACTTGATAGTCGTCTGCTTGCCGCCCGTAGAGGGCCTGACTGCTAGCGTAGTCGGTGTAGAGCCGGTTTTCGGTCAAATCGGAGCTGAGCCCGGTGAAGGTCTCACTGCGTTTGCCGCTATAAATCCCGACAATCTCGAATTCCTTGGCCTCCCCGTCCTTGGCTTCCCCACCTTCTGTTAGCTGGGTGCCCTTGAGGCTAATCTTATCGCCTAGCTGGAGCTTGTTGGCTTCGGCAAAGGCCTCGTGGACCATGACCTTGTCTTTGTCATCTGGCGTCAAGTGGCGCCCTTGGCTCAGGGTCAAGGCCCCGCTCGCAAAATCTAAATCGGTCTGACTGTCTTGGCGACCTTGAATGGATAAGAGCTGATTAAAGATATCGTCGCCTTGGTCACGTTGCACGGCTTGTTGGGCCTGAATGACTTGGCCGGACTCAAACTTGGCCAGCCCTTCCGATTGGTACTGAACGTCTGCTATTCCCTCTACTTGAGCCACTTGACTGATGTCCGACTCTTTCATCCCTGCCTGCAAGCCCTGACCTTGGAGCTGGAAGCCCGCATTGGAGAGGGACAGGAGTTTATCTTGAACTTGTTGGGTACTAATCTGAATCGCGAAAACAGCTAAGACAGCGGTCGTGATCAGAGATAAGATGAGGAAAAGCAGCCCAACTCTGACTCGCTTACGGCTGACATAGGCCCAAGCACGCTGATACCATTTCATACGAGTCACTTCCTTTCTGCTGATTAAGAACTAACTATAGTATGCAACCCCTGTGTGAAGTTGATATGAAATTGTGAAATAAATTTTTGTCTTCTTCAATAAATGAAAAATCCAGCCCCTGACCTGGCTTGAGAACAGGATAAGGTCTGGGTTTTGGGGAGATTAGCCGATGGCAAAATAACTTTTTATATCTTTCTAATACTTTGCCACACAACGGTAAAACCACCCTGCCATCAGTTCGGCCGCTGATGGGGGGTGGTTTTTAAATAGAGGGGTTAGATTTAGTTGCTTGAAGTTGTTTCGTCTTTCTGATCGCTGGCTGCATTAGCACTTGAGCTAGAAGAAGACTGGGATGAGCTTTGGTCTGAGGATGATGAGGCCTCACTTGCCTTGTCCTCTTCAAAGTTAGTTACTGGCAGGCTCTTGTCCTTGTCAGCGTCTTCTAAGACTTCGGAGGTGAAGGACTTGTTGCTTTCCAAGATGCTTGGGCCACCATCTTCCCCGGCTTGGGTAATGGCCTTATACTTGTCGCCTACGCGGGTGTCAACCTTGCCATTGAACTGGGCGTGAGCTAGCTCGATGGCTTGTTTAGCTAAGATAGCGGGGGCGAAAAGTGGTTCTGCCGGGTCATCCCCACCGAAGACGGCATTAGTCTTGGATAGGCGGGCAATGATATCCGACACTTGTTCCCGCAAGTCATAAGACAATGGCTTGTCTTGGACGTGTTGGGTCAAGAAGTAGAGATGCTTCATGGCTTCAACCCCAGGACGGTCGTTGGCATCCTTGAGGGCTGCCACATAGGCAGCTAAGCGGCTTAAGCCCACCGCGTCTTGGGCTTCGATGGCCTTGTTGGCTTGTTCCCGCAATTGGTCAGCGGTCACCCCATAGTTGGTCAAGTTCAGCTCGCTAATGGCCTTGAGGATGCTCTCATGTTGGGCATTCAATTTGGCCAGGCGTTCAGACAGTTTGTCGCTATTGTCTTCAATTTGGAAGATGTAGCGGGCGGCAAAGCGGTCTAAGAGTTGGAGGAAGCCTTGGGTCGAGTTGCCCTTGTCCTTGAGGCTTTCTTCAATATCTTGCAAACCGGCATCGATCCGAGCTAGGGCCACTTCTTGGCCGGCTAGACGTTGGCTAGCTACTTGGCGCAGGGTGGCGATGTAGGCTTTGACAGTGGCCTCATCCAAATCGCCTGGCACATGGATACTTGGCAGACTCGCTAATTTGTTAGCGACATAAGCCTTGGCCCCTTCCACATTGCGAATGCGGATATTGTGGCTGTGGTCGCCATGTGGCACCTCGAAGTAGCCATCGCGAATGCGAATAATACGTTGAGGAATGCCCATGCGTTTAGCAAGACCTGCTAGTTCGCGGGCAAAGCGTAACTCAGGGTCAATGCTTGGATCCTGACTAGGCACTTCCAAGGTCCAGAGTGGCACTACCCAAGGATGGATGTGCGACTTGTCTTGGCCCTGTTCCGTATTTTGAAAGGCAAAGACTTGGCCCCGGTAGTTGCCGGCATCATCATAGACAGCCTGCAACTTGATGGTGTCCCGCTCTACCCCATAGGCATAGCTGATGTAATCCAAATGAGGCTGCAACTCAGGCGAGTCTAGGGTCAGGAGAGAAGTTGGCCCTTGTGGTGTGCTTGGTTGGGCTGGCTGGCTCGGAGCCGGACTTGGCGTCGCTGGCTGATCCACTGGCAGACTTGGCGTCGCTGGTTGACTTGGTCGAGTCAGTTGGTCGGCTGGATGACTTGGTGCTACAGGTTGGCTAGGGCTGGCTGGCCGGCTAGCGACTGGACCATTAGGTCTTGGGCTGACTGGCTCATCGTCGAAGGACAGATTGCCTAAGCCTTGACCACAATCCAAGACATCATGGAAATGGTCGCCGTGAGGAATCCGCACTAGGCGGCAACCCCCTGGTGTATGGGCATTGGGCACGGTTGGCGCGTTGGCTAAGTCGCGTTTAGAGATAAAGTGGAAATGGTCGCCGTGACGGACTACATAGCCATCTGCATTCTCTTCGACAATATCGGCTGGGTTAAACACATAGTGATCGTCCCCACCCCTTCTTGACCCGCTAGCCCCTGCTTGGGCCTGGTCTTCGTAGATGGCGTCCACTGGTGGCTTACCGTAGACAAAGTGGTAATGGTTGCCATGCTTCTTAAGGTAACCGTTAGAAAAGACCTTCCCCACGATGACCTTTTGTTTACCCATTTTTTCCTTGAATTCTAGCTCGAGCTTATCCAAGGCCAAGGATTCTTTTTCGGCTTGGGCTGCGGCCAAATCGCTGGATAATTGGCCCTTGTCGCTTTCCGCTTGGGACATGGCCGTTTGGGCCTCTTGCAAACGGGCTTGAGATTGACTGAGTTCTTGATTAAGGCCCCACAAACCGGCCCCGGCGCTTAAAAGAATGGCGCCATTAATCCCCCATAAGAGGATGCGTTTTTTAGTCATGAATGATGACTCCTTCGTATATATAATGGTAATTCTTACGTTTAGCATCTTACACCCAATCGTAATGATTGTCAATAGTATAATGAAAAAATATTGCACTACTTGTTAAATAGTGTGCCAGCATCAAAAAAGCCCCCTGCTATGAGGGAGCTAGGTGATAAGATTAGGAAATACCTACCATATCTAAGTAGAGTTGGTGGGCATAGCTATCGGTCATGCCTGAGATGAAGTCCGTGGCCAAGAGCAGGCGCAGGTAGAGCTTCTCCAGTTCCGACTTACCTTGCGCAAAATAACGGTAGGACCGTTTCTGGCTCTCGGAAATAATGCCAATCTTCTTAAGGTCCACATAGTCTAGGCGACGCGCTGTATCGTAAGCTACAAGTGGCGGCACGAAGCTATCCAGCAGATAGGTCAGGGTCGAATAGCCCGCTATTTCCAGGCGTAAAATGGACTTGTGGTCGTAAATCCGGCCTTCAGAAATGGACCGCAGTTGATGATAGAGTGGCGCCACATCCGAGTCTTTGAAGAGGTCAAAGTCGTAGGTCCCAGCCATCAAGTCAGCATAATGGCTCACGAAGGACTGGGTGGCACCGGCAATTAAGACATTGCGCAGGTGCTCGAAGAAACGGTTGATGCTGAAGATTTCTTCATCAATGGTCTCCAGAATATGGACCACCTGACGCGAAGCCTGGCTGTCCTGGGCTGACTGCTTAAGACTAGCTAGCAGGTCCGCCTTGACCATGGCGAAGGTCAGGACGCCCTTGCCCAGGGCGTCTTCCATATCGGCCACCAGATAGGCAATGTCGTCAGCCGCCTCTAGGATGAAGGTCAAGGGATGGCGTTGGCTGCCCGCTCCCGTTTGGCTGGTAATGGCTTGGAAGAGGTCGGCCTCCGCATGGAAATAGCCCACCTTCTTATGGATGATAGCACCGGTCTTAGGCTGGTGAGAAGCCCGCGTGTATTTGAGAATGGTATTGAGGGTGGCCACGGTTAAATCAAGGCCATCAAAGCTACCCTTGAAGTCGTGGAGCTTGGCCGCAATCCGCAAGGCCTGGGCATTCCCCTCAAAATGATAGAGGTCATGAACATAGTCGCTGGCCAGAAAGTCCTGGGCCAGTTGGGGATCCAGCTGCTCACTCAGAATGGCGGGCAGGCGTTTCTTGAACCACTGGCGGATAATATCCTCGCCAAAGTGACCATAAGGCGGATTGCCAATATCGTGCAAGAGACTAGCGCACTCAACAATACGGGCGATGTCGGCCTGACGGACAATGAATTCCTGCTGACTGACGGCCAGCTCAGAATCGGCCACGCCTTCTAGTTGATCGGCCAGACTAAGGGCAATCTCCGAAACCAGGGTCCGGCCAATCATGGCCACCTCCAGGGAATGCGTCAGGCGCGTATGAATAAAATCCATCCGCTCCAGGGGAAAGACCTGGGTCTTGTCCTGTAACCGCCGGAAAGACGGGCTGGTCACAATTCGTTTGTAGTCATCATCAAATTCATTACGATGCTGGGTCGCACTACCCGATAGACGGGCAGTAGATAAAAGATCTGTCCATTGCATAAGCCGGACCTCCTTGTCTGCTGACTGGGGGATGTTGGGGTCTTAAAGTGGGCGTCAGCCAGCCTATTTTGCTTCCTTATTATAACAAATTCTCAAGCCGGCATAAAGAAAGACACCCGGGTGGGTGTCTTGGGTTTAAGTATTTGTGTAACTAGGCTATATGAAATTTTTATTGGTCTAAGGCTTTTCTCAAGGATTCGATGGTGGAGTAGCTTGCTACTGATGGATCATGCGCAATGCGTCTGCTTTCGTCGATTGCTTGAGCAGTTAGCGACTTGTCTTGTCGGCTTAAATCCTGAGGCGCTTGCTGATTTAGCTGGTCTGAATGACTAAGTATATCTTTATGGTAGTAGTCTTTATTGCTCATGACAACCTCCTAATCAATAGAACCATGTTTTGAGACTTATAGAAGCTAGTGACAACTTAGTTGTTAGCCTTCAAAAATTCGCCTATCCCTGCTGCAATTTCTTCGGGCGCATAATCATGCACATAATGCCCCACATCCAAGCGTTTAATGGTCGCATTAGGCACTTGCCCAAAGCTATCTTGCGCCATTTGGTACCAAGCCTCACTAGAGAAGCTAGTCCCACTCGCATTAGACACATAGAGTAAAATAGGGACGCTTGGCAGAGGCTTGTCTAAAACTTGCTTAGCATTGCTTGCTGACATTTCAAGTTCATTGCCAATAGCAGTCGTCAAGGCCTGCTTATAAAAGAGCGCCTTGTAATTAGCTATTTCTGCTTGCGTCAGATGGCCTGATTGAAGGGCAGGAGCTGCCTTCTCTGCTGGATAAAGAAAACGCCCATAGCCTAGCCCAAGTAACATTTGCCCAACCTTAACTACAAAAGTTGGAACCTTTACTTTGTCATAGCTCTGAGGCATGGCCATATCGAGGCCAACAATAGCAGAAACTTCTGCTGGATGTTCTTGGGCCCAGTAGAGAGCCTCCAAGCCAGCCATGGAATGAGCCACTAGAACATAAGGGCCTTGAATACCAGACGCTTCTAGTGCTTGACGTGTCTGTCTATTCACGGTTTCTAAATCTCTAGGACTATCCCCATCATCACTAAAGCCATAACCGAGTCGCTCGACTATGACAATACGATAATCCGACTCTAATTGCGTCGTCAAGGCCTTAAAGTCCAAAATAGGCGATGTTGTGCCCCCTCCAGCTAACAAAACTAGTGTCTTGCTACCCGAACTTGTCACATAGATATTTAACTGCTTACCCTCAACCTCAACACGATTACCAATCGGCGATACATCATTAGCTTCTCTGGATAAGGCAAGACGATGATTAAGATAGACACCTAATGTAACTAGCACTATGGCTAAAAGCACATAAGCTAATAGTTTTCTTAGACCTCGCCAAAATCTCATCACTTAGCCTCCTCCACTTTTGATCACATGCTTACCCTACCACTTGAACAGGACTAGGTCAATAGATAAGAAGGTTTACTCCGATGCTCAGTTATCGCGAGCCTTAAACAATGTAATGAATAATTTCTTAAAGCATCGCCCCTTATTGCACTTTTAAGAGGGAGTCTGTTCTTGACTATCACTGGAAGTCCCATCAACTAAGTAATGCCGTAATTTTATCTTAGCCCTTTTATAAATCTGCACTGCACTCTTAGCTACTCTTCTCAGTATGTACAAAAGAATCATCAGCAAACAAGATACAACTAAGAATGTGATAGCACTAATAATAAGTGGATTGCCTTGAAAGTCACATTTTATCTTTTCTAGCAGTTCTTTGAACTTATCGAATAACTTATCGAAAAATATGACCGTAATGGCATAGGATAGTACTAGTATTATCACTCCCCAAAGTAATAGCTTATTCTTTATATTCAAAGCACTATAGCTCTTATACAGTCTACCATATCTACTAATTGGCAACTCACCTATAGCATCCGTTATAATTATATCTAATATCAAAAATACTACAATAGTAGTTAAGCCCGTATACAAGGATAAGGTGACCTTATTCCAGAATTCGGTATTCCCATATAATAAGCTCTTAAAGAGTGACTGAATTTCGTTAGTCAGCATTAATCTCATAGCTTGAACTAATACTATGGAAGATATCAAAGTATAAAATCTGTATTTTATCCTAATTAATCTTTTATATGAACTAGAAGCAGAGTCTTTTAAAAAATACCTATTAAAGATGACATCTTGTGAAAACAATATGTCAGTAAACATTTTTCCGAAAACTACAAAAATTAAGTTTAAAGTAGCGGGGTCGGCCGAAAGAAATAAAGAAAAAAGCACCATCATAAAGGATGTAGTACTAACAAAAGGCATCCAAGGCAACATTTCCTTAAGTATTAAATTCAAAAAATCTAACAGAATCATCCAAGTCATCCATATAAACATGACGGACCAAATCCCCATCAACAATTCTTTGGCATCATTTTTTCCTAGCTCAGTACTTTTTATTATAAAAAAAACTATGTATTTATATGAAAAATAATAAAATCCAATTCTTATGAGAAAACGCATTATAAACCTTAACGGCTCACTAACATCTCGCCAACTCTGTCTTCTCTGGAAAACAACACGGTAGATTGAGTTTAGTAACAAAATGAAGCCTATTCCCATCAGAATGTGCTGATACGTTTTATCTAATCCAAGCAGGAAATACCTTCTCACTACCACAATTAGTACGGAGCCCAGAAACCAAGCCATACTTTTCTTATCTAATTTAGACCATCGTTTCTTTGTCTTATCCCACATACTTATACCCCCTTCTTCATTTTATGATACAGATTAGATTAAGGCCAGCTACCTAAATAGCTGGCCTTACTAATTTGATAAATCTTCTAGTCATCCACGCCCAGAATCTCGTTGATGTTGTTCTTGTAGAGAATAGCCTTAGCCCCGTAGACTGCTTGGATGCCGCCTTGGACTTCTAAGACATCGACGGCACCGATGGCCTTGAGGGTTGGCTTGTCGACCTTGCCTGGATCTTTGACTGATACACGCAAGCGGGTGATGCAGGCGTCGACTTCTTCAATGTTTTCAGGACCACCTAGGGCTTCAATGATTCTAACTGAATCTTGCTTGAGGCTGTCCTTGGTGTCGACCACTGGCTTGGCATCCTCGTCCAAGTCCTCTTCCAGACGGCCTGGCGTTGGCACGTTGAATTTGGTGATGAACCAACGGAAGACCACATAGTAGAGGCCGGCCCAGATTAAGCCAAATGGAATTTGTAAGAGCCAGTTGGTCTTGTCATTCCCTTGCAGGATCCCGAAGAGGGAGAAGTCGATGACCCCACCTGAGAAGGTGTTCCCGATAGAAATATTGAGGATGTCAGCGATGAAGAAGCTGACCCCATCCAGGAAGGAGTGAATCACATAGAGGAATGGACTCACGAAGAGGAACATATACTCGATTGGTTCCGTAATCCCGGTGATAAAGCTGGTCAAGGCAACCCCGAAGAAGAGACCTGCGTATTTCTTACGACGGTCTTTTGGCACCAAGTGGTACATAGCCAAGCAGGCAGCTGGCAAACCGAACATCATGGTTGAGAAGCGGCCAGCGAAGAAGCGAGTGCCTTCGGTGAAGAGACCCGTGTGGTTTGGATCTGCCAATTGGGCGAAGAAGATTTTTTGTGCCCCGGCTACGGTTTGACCCGCTACTTGAGCCACCCCACCTAACTCAGTGTACCAGAACATTGGGTAGATCATGTGATGCAAGCCGACTGCCCCGCAGAGACGCATGAGGAAGCCGTAGAGGAAGGTCCCAAACGGACCCGCTTGGGAAATGTAGTCCCCAGTTGATACCAGCCATTGTTGGAATGGTGGCCAGATTAGGAAAAAGACGCCCCCTAAGAAAATTGAGGCAAAAGACGTCACGATAGGCACAAAGCGGGAGCCCCCGAAGAAGCCCAAGACCTGTGGCAATTGAATATTATGATAGCGATTATGGAGCCAAACTGCACAGGCACCGACCGCAATGGCGCCAATGACCCCGGTGTCGATGGCCGAACCCTCTGCCATATAGAGTTTGACTAAGGCACCGATGGTGGCTTTCATGACCAGGTAACCGGTCACCCCAGCCAGGGCTGCCGTCCCCTTGTCCCGCTTAGCTAGGCCGATACAGAGGCCCACACAGAGCAGGAGGGACAGGTTGGCGAAGACAATTTCGCCGGCCGAACTCATGACTTGGAAAATAGCTTGTAGGCTTGGATTATTCAATACGGGATAGGTCGCCACCGTGGTCGGATTAGACAAGGCGCCCCCAATCCCCAGCAATAGCCCGGCTGCCGGCAGAATGGCAATCGGCAGCATAAAGGCTTTCCCGATTTTTTGTAACAACTTAAACATGGTACAAAGACCTCCTTTGATTGTTAGGTGCTTCAGAAGTCTCGCATCGGAATCCTCCTGACTCACTCCTGTGGTCCCACCTTTTGGGGGACTCGCGGCCCTTCCTGGCCTGGCTACCTCCTTTCCTGGTCTGACATGATCTTGCATAAGTTGCGATGCGAATGCGCAGGGTTGAATGTAACCCTTTACAAGTTTATTATAATCGGATTGAAAGGAAATTTCAACTTGGAGGGGAGACTTGACTGGTACGCCACATAGGTATATACTTGGTATATACATTAGAAGAGGTGATTTTATGGAGTCACAAGCACAATACCGGACCACACTATCCCAATGGGGCAATTCTAAGGCCGTGCGCCTACCTGCTTCCATTCTCAAAAAGTTAAATCTATTGGACAATCAAACCCTTCTGATCTCTGTCGAGGATAACAGCATTCGACTAAGTCCTGAACACAAACAACCTTCCACCATCCATGAGTTGTTTGCTGAATGGGATCAGGACGATGTTCGAGAAGGCGAACTTGATTGGGGCCAGGCGAAAGGTCAGGAACTAGAATGGTAATCAAACAAGGCGATATTTTCTACGTTGACTTCAATCCCAGCAAGGGCCACGAGCAGAAGCATCGTCGCCCGGCTCTCGCTCTAAGCCATAGCCTCCTGACTAAGTTCAGCGGCTTAACCATCGTGGCCCCCATCACCACCACCAGTCGCAACTTTCCCACCTATCATGAGCTGACTAGCACTCGTACCATCCAGGGCAAGGTCATGCTAGACCAGACCATCGCCTTAGACTTAGCGGCACGAGGTGTTGCTAAGGTCGAGGAAAGGCTATCTCAAGAAGAATTGAAGCTCATCTTGGATAAGTATAAGTTGTTGTTTGATATGGAGGATTAAGAATAAACAAAACGCCATGGCTCGGTATGATTACCTAGCCATGGCGTTTGCTTGGTTTAATGCGACTTAAGGTCCATAAACAAATGGGCTTGATCCTGAAGACCATGTCCTAGGCGGATAATCCGCAGCTTATGTTCTTTGGGGTATGGCGCATAGTAGACAATATAGTGACCAATGATTTTCCGTCGAATGCCTATAGCTGGCAAATAGGGATTGCGCACCCGCTCCCCGCTTTCTGGGAAAACTAGCAAGTTTTTCAAACACTCATGGAGTGCATCAAGAAACTTTTTAGCAGCTTGCTGATTCTTAAGTTCCTTTGTCAAATAGTCCAGAATCACTTCTAAATCTTCTTCTGCCTTCTGAGTGAACTCATAACTATAGGTCATAACGCTCCCTCATATCGGCGATAAGGGACTCACCGTCTCTTAGGCGTTGCTCTCGAATATCTTCAAGCCCTTGATATAGAAATTTTGCTTCTTCCATTTGACGGAGGGTCTTCTCATAGTATTCAATGTCCATGACGACTAGTCGTCCATAGCCATTCTTAGTGACGAAGACTGGGCCTTGTTCCTCTTGACAATAAGCTTCAACCGCCACTGTATTTTTTAAATCGCGCATGGGAATAATTTTCATCAACGCCACCTCCTTTTGATGGCTATATTATACCATAAATTTAGACACATATATAGTCATTTATAGCAAAAGGCCCCCTGATCTAATCATAAGGGGACCTTTTCTTCTTATAACTGATAGACCATAATATGTTCATTTATTTCCTGGTTAAAGCCAGTCTCTTCAAATCCTAGACCTAGCAAAATCTTTTTCATGGGCTCGTTACCGTCCACGTAATCGGCCACCACCTTGGTCATCTGGGTTTGCTGCTTGGCCATTTCCAGTACTGCTTCAATGGTTTGTCGGCCGTAGCCTCTGCCTTGGAAGGCTTGGTCAATCAGGAAGCGCCAAATAAAGACCTGTTGCTCCTCTGTATCCAAGTCATACATGATGAAGCCAACTAGGTCTTCCTTGGCATAAATGGCTTTGGGATAGGTAATGCCTTCGTCACGGTAGTACCAAGCATCTGCCAAGGATCGGACGACCGGAGATACAAATTTGGCCGCCTCTTGCTCAGGAGAAATCTTGAGCTCTAGCACCTGAAAATAATTATCGCCAGTAATCTCTCTTAAACTAAGGGTCATGATATTCTCCTTTCTCGGCCTTACTTGACTAAGTCACTCAAGAGATAAGCATCCACCAAGCGCTCGGTCGCCTCCACGGAGTCCACATGGGTCCGCTCATAGGAATGGCTGGACTCGATGCCGGCACCGCAGAGGGCGTGCTTGACTTCGGCACCCGCTGACATAGCGGCCGAAGCGTCGGATCCATAGAATGGGTAGATGTCTAATTTGTAAGGAATGTCCTTGGCCTTAGCCAGTTCCACCAGGTGTTGGCGGAATTCATAGTGATAAGGGCCACTGGCATCCTTGACACAGATAGAGACCGTATACTCGTCGGTCTGCTGGTCGTCACCCATGGCGCCCATGTCAACCGCCAGATACTCCACCGCTTTGTCTGATAGGCTAGAGTTGGCCCCATGCCCTACTTCCTCGAAGACCGAGAAGGCAAATTGGGTCGTCACCGGCAGGGTGATGCCCTCTTCCTTGTAACGGCGCAACAAGTTAAGCAGGATAGCGGCGGACACCTTGTCGTCGAGGAAGCGCGACTTGATAAAGCCGGTGTCGGTGATGGTGGTTCGTGGGTTGAAGGAGACAAAGTCACCCACTTCAATACCTAGGGCGCGGGTTTCTTCCTCGTTGGTAACCTTGGCATCTAAGCGGACTTCCATGTTGTCTTGGGTCCGTTCAGCCGTCCCCGCATCACAGTAGACGTGGGTAGAAGTTTGGTGAATGAGAATAGTCCCAGATACAGTTTTACCGGTGGCCGCCACATGGACGGTACAGTTCTCCCCTTCAATCATGTTCCAAGGAAAGCCACCCACCTTGTCCAGCTTGAGCCGGCCGTCGCCCTTGACCGCGCGCACCATTGCCCCCAAGGTGTCAACGTGAGCCGTCACGATGCGGTGGTGGTCATCGTCCTGGCCCGGCACCGTCACATGTACGAGTCCTTTGGAAGTGCGCACCGGTTGGTAGCCCATTTTTTCCAGAGTCGATACCAAATAGTCCTGAACGCCACGCGTGTAACCCGTTGGCGACGCGATAGCTAGAAGTTCTTGCAGATAACTTAAGGTTGGATTCATCCTAATGCCCCCTTGAAAATTGTTTACACCTTCATTATAACACAAGTTTGGATAGGCGCCCTATCTTTTTGCGTGACAAATGGGGCGGGTGCCCGCAGTCACGTCGTGTTGGAGCCCCAACACGACATCGCCCTCCTCCAATGCGACGTGGCTGCACCTTTTGGCTCCTTTTTCGCTCAAAAACCAAGTTCATCGCCTCCACCACGTCGCGTTGGAGCCCCAACACGACATGGCGCTCCTCCAACTGATGGACAGCACTTAGAAGATTTACTCTATCTAACACGGGGCAACCAACTATACACAGAAGATGGAGAAGAGTTGTATATTGATCCAACTTCTCAGAAAAGAACACTTCATAACCAATATGAAC
>ERZ772962.89-NODE-89-length-49814-cov-6.917442_pt1 | contig 49814 bp, 50 predicted proteins | sample MGYA00580676_ERZ772962 | MGnify/ENA primary metagenome ERZ772962 (study PRJEB29015, sample SAMEA2738049) | human oral metagenome | biome: human oral; feature: human-associated habitat; material: saliva | place: China | collected 2230 ...
TTAGGCACAAAGATGAACCGTTTAATTAATTACTGCAGCATACTGTTGACACCCGTTCTTGTGGTTATCGGCAGCACAGCTGTTGCAAATGTGAATTATTGGGATGATAAGGATGGAAGTGGTTGGGTAATTCATGGACACGAGAACGCCACCAGTCCTGGTGGGTTTTCGTCTGTGGCCGAGCCAGCCGGGCCCAGTGGCACCAAGTCAACGGCACAGTGACTACTACTGAGACCTCAAGCCCGTTCAACCTCTACTACGCTGACTCCTACGGCACCACACCATAAGGGGCTCTGAGCTGCTGGTTCATAAGTTCCAGTTCATAAGAAATTCTCACGACACCACGCCGTAGGAAAAGTGATTTTCGAGGCGAGCCAACCACTGGCTTAGTTTCAACACATCACCACCCCATAGAGGAAGTGATGGTTCAAGTGCACTGAAATAGGTCTAGACATAGAAGCTACGCAATGTCTATAACCAGGCAAGGCTTAAAGCCCGGCCAGATCTGAAGCTATCTACGCAACCCCTGAAGCTAGACCAGCACTGAAGCTAAGCCAAGCCCGGGATCAGGTCATCCGCCAGACAGGGTCACGTCCTACCTAAGCATCTGCATAAGTTTGTATAGGTCTTTGACCTAGCTCGGAGTTTGGCCCTCACAAATACTGACAAATCGTCCGTTCCCTATAAAACCCCATGGAATTTTTATAGGGAACGGACGATTTTGCCTGTGTTTGCCTGTATATGTCTGTGTTTGCCTGTGTTTGTCTGTAGTTGCTGGAGTTACTGGCGGCCGGAGTAGTTGGGGGCCTCAACTACCATCTGCACGTCGTGCGGGTGGCTTTCCTTCAGACCAGCAGAGGTGATGCGCACAAATTGGCCGTTAGCCTTAAGCTCAGCGATAGTGCGGGCACCCAGGTAGAACATGGACTGGTGCAGACCACCGATCAGCTGGTAAACCACGGAGGCTAGCGAACCAGAGAAGGGCACCTGGCCCTCAATGCCTTCGGGAACAATCTTGTCGTCGCCGCTGACATCAGCCTGGAAATAGCGGTCCTTAGAGTAGGACTTGCGCCCACGCGAGCTCATGGCACCCAGTGAACCCATGCCACGGTAGCGCTTCCACTGCTTACCGTTAACGAACACCAGATCACCAGGAGACTCAGTGCAGCCAGCCAGCAGGGAGCCAACCATTACAGTGTCAGCACCAGCCACAATGGCCTTAGCAATGTCGCCAGAATACTGCAGACCGCCGTCGGCAATTAGCGGCACATCAGCAGCCTTACAGGCCTTAGCGGCCTCATATACGGCGGTTACCTGCGGCACACCCACACCGGCCACCACACGGGTGGTGCAGATGGAGCCCGGGCCCACACCCACCTTAACCGCGTCCGCACCAGCGTCAATAAGGGCCTGAGCCCCCTCAGCGGTAGCCACGTTACCGCCGATAATGTCGATGCCGTGGAACTGCGGGTCGTTCTTGAGGCGAGTGATCATGTCGCAAGCCAGCTTGGCGCCACCGTTAGCGGTGTCAACCACCAGCACATCCACACCGGCGTCAGCCAGCGCCACGGCGCGCTCCCAAGTGTCACCCCAGTAGCCCAGGGCGGCACCCACCATCAGACGCCCAGAAGCATCCTTGGTGGCATGGGGGTACTGTTCAGTCTTAACGAAGTCCTTGACGGTGATCAGACCAGTTAGACGGTCATCGTCGTCAACAATCGGCAGCTTTTCAATACGGTTGTCAGCCAGCAGGGTCTTGGCTTCTTCGCGAGAGATACCTACATAACCGGTGATTAGCTTTTCACGCGGGGTCATACAGTCAGAAACGCTTAGTTCTTCCCAGCGCTCGGCGGGGACAAAACGCAGGTCACGGTTGGTGATAATACCTAGCAGGCGCCCCTGAGCACCCACAACGGGCAGACCCGAAACCTTGTACTGACCGCACAGCTTGTCTAGTTCAGCGATGGTGGCATCCGGGCCAACAGTTACCGGATCCGAAACCATACCTGATTCACTACGCTTTACGCGTCGCACCTGCTGAGCCTGATCCTCAATGGATAGGTTGCGGTGCAAAATACCAATACCGCCCTGACGAGCCATAGCAATGGCCATATCAGCTTCAGTTACGGTGTCCATGGCCGCTGAAATTAGCGGAATGTGTAGGGAAATGTTACGTGTCAACCGAGCGGTAGTGTCCACTTCGGAGGGGACGACGTCGGTCAACCTAGGCAGTAGGAGGACGTCGTCATAGGTTAGACCAGTGGGGGCAAAGATGTCGCTATTGGTGATGGACTCGTTCACCTTTCTAAGGTTATGCCTTTGAGGTTAAGGTTCCAAGGTCTCACAAAGGTGGCTTTTTCCACCTTATAAAGCTGCGGCTTCTATCCCCCGGTTTAGCGGGCACCCCACCCCCGGTTTTGTGAGCGTCCTACCCTTGGTTTAGCGGGCACCCCGCCCCCCGGTTTTGTGAGCGTCCTACCCTTGGTTTAGCGGGCACCCCGTCAGCGCTTTTAGCGGTCAGCTCAGGCTTTAACGCTGGCCCTGGCTTTTGCCATTTGACGTGCACAAATAGCTTCCGCACAAACAAAACGACCCGCCCCTACCGGGACGGGCCGCGCAAGCTGGGAAGGTTACTTGGTAACCACAGCTAGGATGTCGCGAGCGGAGAGAATTAGGTACTCTTCGCCGTCGTACTTGACCTCGGTGCCGCCGTACTTGGAGTAGATGACCAGGTCACCCTCAGCGACGTCCACCGGAACGCGCTTGCCATTGTCGTCAATGCGACCGGGGCCTACTGCCACAACCTTGCCCTCCTGGGGCTTTTCCTTGGCGGTGTCGGGCAGGACTAGACCGAAAGAGGTGGTCTGCTCGGCCTCGACGGTCTGAATGACCACGCGGTCTTCGAGCGGCTTGATGGAGACGGACATAACGACTCCTCCTTTACGCATAGTATGCCCCACAGCTGCCACACCTCTGCCGTCGCGGGGGTCAGCGGCACAGCGCGCTGGAGGGCATGTGGAACATGCCTTAACGATGAATAACTTACGACGCCATTAGCACTCAGTCAACGCGAGTGCCAAAATCTCTCCGAACTTTCGCCCACGGTGGAGTTTGCGCGAGCTGCCTACAGTACACGGTGGAGTTTGCATTAGCTGCCTACAGTATTAGCTGCCTACAGTATTAGGTCAGGCGCACCTATGACATTATTACGGGCCACCTATGGCATTATCTAGGCATGGACGCTACCACCTTCGCACCGCTGTTGACCCCTGAAGGCTGGCAGCTCCTAGCCAACCTTCCCGATTACCAGCCCGATCAGGCCTTGAAAGTGGCCGTGGCACTGCGCAAGCAGGGCTACTCCCCCGAGCTGATTGCGGCCGCCCTAACTCAGCAGCGTTTACGAGACAAGGCCCAAGCCAAGTTTGGCCCCTACGCCCAGCGCATGCTGTTTACTCCCGACGGCGTAGAGCAGGCCAGTCGTTTGCAGGTAGCCGCCCTGCACGCACAGCGCTTCGTTAAGGCCGGCGTCAAGCATGTGGCCGACATGGGTTGCGGGATTGGCTCTGACACCCTGGCCCTGGCTGAACTAGGCTTGCAGGTCAGCGCTGTTGAGATGGATGAGGCTACCGCCGCCCTGGCCACAGTAAACCTGATGCCTTATGAGCAGGTGCAGGTAATTAACGCCGACGCTACCAGCTTGGATTTAGCCCAGCTGGGGGTGGACGCAATTTTTGCTGACCCGGCTCGGCGCACTAATGGGCGACGTATTAGTGACCCTGAGGCTTGGTCACCAGCGCTGAGTACGGTGCTTTCTTGGCGTCAGCAGGTGCCTAACCTGGGCGTTAAGGTAGCTCCCGGCATTGATTATGCGGCTTTACCCCACGACGCTCACGTGCAGTGGATTAGTGATCACGGTACGGTTATTGAGGCGGGTATTTGGTGCGGTGATTTGGCACTGGAAGGTAGCGGCCGTAGCGCTTTAGTTATTGACGACGACGGCGCCCACCGCCTGCTGGATACGGAAAGTGTCCCTTCTACTTCCCCAGCCCAGCTTGGGGCGGCACCTGAACTAGGTGAGTATCTCTTTGAACCTGATGGGGCGGTGATTCGAGCAGGTTTAGTAGCTAAAGTTGCCGAACAATTAACAGCTGCCCCAATAGCCCCACAATTAGCTTATTTAACAGGTAATTGTGCATTATCCGGTGATTTAGTGCCGTTTGTCAGGGCTTGGAAGATTGTACAGGTTTTACCTACTAAACCCTCAGCTTTGAAAGCCTGGGCTAAGCGCGCCGACATTGGGGCGTTAGAGATTCACAAGCGTGGGATCGACGTCGAACCTGAGGCTTTGCGTAGGCGTTTGCACCTGCAAGGTGCTAAACAAGCAACAATAGTATTAACTCGTCAGGGCGCTAAGGGGCGCGGCAAAGCTATCGCTTTATTGGTTGACCCAACAAACTGACTTAATTGTCTGACCTTACATTCATAATTGGTCATGTAATCAAATCGAGTCATCACTTCCAGGTTGCTCTCAGTTAAATTTCAGGTTGCTTGGTTAAGGTCTTTACCTAGCGGCCAGCATATGCACACCCAATATAAGTAATTGAATATTTTCCGCCACACACAAGTTACCTGGCTCTCAATTCAAGGTTTTTAAAACCGTGAATAGTGAGTTAAATATACAATTTCGTGACAATTGCGGTGGTTTTGGTTACTTATATTCCTTATGCTGTTGACGCTCCCCCTTAGAGATAGTTAGCCTCAAACTATCCCCAACTCGAATCTGTCGAAGGTAAACATAATGAGCGATATTTCTCGCCGCACAACCCTTAAGGGGGCAGCTTGGAGCGCCCCCGTGCTCGTAATTGGCGCGCAGGCTAGTGCCGCCACCACCTCTCGTGTAGTTGAGCCCAAGCTGTGGTGGAACAACACCTACGCCTCCACCCAGTGCCACCAGTACGCTGACAACCCGCGCAGCTACTCCTTCCTGATTGGTAACAGCTTGCAGTACGGTAACCGCGCTGCAGGCAACAAGAACGACTACGGTTTCCGTATTGCCAACGTTAAGTGGCAAAACCCCAACGGCAAGATCTACCCCACCGAGACCACCGCTCTCACCGGTAACGCCGCTGACAACCCCGGCCCGCGTCGTCAGACCAGTGGCATGGGTAAGCCCGCTTACATCACTGAGGTAGCCAGCATTGACTGGATCCACAAGAACTACATCGTAAAGTTCGACACTATCGAGCACTCTGGCTTGGCCGGTAGGAATACCTACTACCAGGACAGGGCTTGGTACGACTGGGCCGGTAACGAGAACAAGGCTGCAGTAACCCAGCGCATCAGCGAAACCAACGGTTGGCCGCTGCCCACCGCAGTGGACGTTAGCTCTCTGCCTGCTGATGTTGTGGCTGACGCCTACGCCAAGATCCGCGCCATGGGCTTTGAGCACCCCGAGAACTTCGTGCCTTACCGCAGCGTTTACCGCGGTAACTTCTACTTCAATGCTAAGGGCACCATCGGCGGCACTCAGCCGGAAGACAATGTAGCTGTAGCCCAGTACATCGACTCTCACGCTGAGACTCGTACTATCAAGAACGGCGTATCCACCATTACCGGTATCCCGCGTGTGTGGACCTACTACTTCACCCAGAACGACCCGTCCCTGCCGGCCGGCAAGAGCTACTACTGGACCAGCGCCATGTGGCCTTTCGGTGCCGAGGGCTGGAAGCGTGACGGCTACCCGATTCCTGCCGACTGGAAGTAATCTGCTGAAGTATCTAGGCAGCTACTAGCGTCTATTTGAAATAGCCTCTGCTAAACATAGTGTGGTCCCTGCGCGCAGCGCAGGGACCACACTAGTTTTAGCGTTTACTCCAGTTCAAAAGCACCGGTGTAAAGCTGGTAGTAGACCCCGCGTTTAGCCAGCAATTCATCGTGACTACCGCGTTCAATAATGCGCCCGTGGTCTAGCACCATAATCGCATCAGAGTTACGCACAGTGGATAGGCGGTGCGCAATTACGAATACGGTGCGGCCTTTCATCAGGTTATCCATACCGGCCTGCACTAAAGCTTCAGTGCGGGTGTCAATGGAGCTGGTGGCCTCATCCAAGATCATGGCGGGCGGATCAGCTACTGCCGCACGGGCAATAGAGATAAGCTGCGCCTGGCCTTGCGAAAGGTTAGCGGCGTTACCGGTCAACATGGTGTCATACCCCTGGGGTAAACGCCGGATAAAGGAGTCTGCGTTAGCCAGCTTAGCTGCCGCAATACATTCCTCATCGGTGGCGTCTAGGCGCCCGTAGCGGATGTTGTCCATCACCGTGCCGGTAAACAGCTTCACGTCCTGCAACACCACACCTAGTGAACGACGCAGGTCAGACTTGTGAATCTTGTTGATATTGATGCCGTCATAGCGGATCTTGCCGTCATCAATGTCGTAGAAACGGTTGATTAGGTTGGTGATAGTGGTTTTACCGGCGCCGGTGGCCCCCACAAAAGCGATCTTTTGGCCCGGCTTAGCCCACAGGGAAATGTCGTGGAGGATTTCTTTCTTACCGTCATAAGAGAAATCCACGTGCTCCATCACAATTTCGCCGCGCAGCGGCGTGTAGGTAACCGTGCCTTCAGTCTGGTGGGGGTGACGCCAAGCCCAGTGCCCGGTGCGCTCCTGGGTGGGGGTTACCTCACCGTTAGCATCCACCTTGGCCCGCACTAGGCCCACATAGCCTTCATCAGCTTCAGGTTCCTGGTCAATTAGCGCAAACACACGCCCGGCCCCGGCCATACCTAGGGCAATCATGGGCACCTGCATGGACATCTGCCCAATGGTTTGCGACAGGTTACGCACCATGCCCAGGAAGGAAACCACCACGCCCACGCTGACCACGTCAATCCCGGTCAGAGTCAGGTTAGGTAGTTCCTCCAAGATTAGGATGCCGCCAATAATGGCGATAACCACGTACATAATGTTGCCGATATTGCCCAAGGCCGGCATTAGTACGTTACCGAAACGGTTAGCTTTCTGGGAGTTTTCAAACAGTTCGCGGTTGTACTTTAGGAATTCTTCCTTCGCGGCCTGCTCATGGTTGAAGACCTGGACTACCTTCTGGCCATCCATCATTTCTTCAATGAAGCCTTCTTCATCGGCCAGTGAGCGCTGCTGTTTAACCATGAACTTGGCGGATTTACCGCCCAAATCGCGGGTTATAAACATCATCAGGCCAGCAATCAAGAACACCACCAGAGCCAGCCACACCGAGTAGTACAGCATGGTTAGCACCAGTACCACGAGGGTTAGTCCGCTTTGCAACAAAGTTGGTAGCGACTGGCCAATGAACTGACGGATCGCATCAGTGTCATTGGTGTAGGTAGACATGATGGCACCGTGCGGGTGGGTGTCAAAGAACCGCAGCGGCAGGGTTTCCATGCGCGCAAACATGTCGTCACGCATGTGTTTCAAGGTGCCCTGAGTGACGATAGCCATCATGCGGGTGTAGATGTATGCAGCCAGCACACCAGCCGCAAAAATGGCTCCCATTAGACCCACTAGCTGCACTAGCTGATCTTGCACCGGCGCCATAGAGCCGGCCGCTAGCCCCGGGGTAACCACATTGTCGATGATTTGCTGCATGAAAATCGCGCCCACTGCGCTGGCGATAGCCGCCACCACAATGCATATCGCTGAAACTATCAGGCGCAGCCGGTAATACTTAAATACGTAGCGCAGCAGCCGCCCAAAGGGGTGGTCGATTGACTCCAGTTTCCCCTCGCCAGCTTCTTTATCAGCTGCTTTGTCCTCTGCCTTAGCTTCACGCTCTGGCTGGTTGACAATGGCCTGGGCTCGGGGTGATTGGCTCTGTTCAGCCAGTTCCTGTTCCATCTGCTCGGCGCCCGGTTCTAGTTCCTGCTGGTCACTCATATCAGGCCACCTCGCTTACACTGGCAGAGTTCTGGGAGTCATAGATTTCACGGTATTCGCCGCCCAAAGCCATCAGCTCCTCGTGCGTGCCGCGTTCCTTAACACGCCCATCATCTAGCACCACAATCTGGTCAGCGTGCTCAACTGAGGACAGACGCTGGGCAATGATGATCGTGGTGGTGTCAGGGATTTCGCTGGCAAAGGCGCGCCTGATTAGGGCGTCGGTTTTAGTGTCGACGGCGGAGGTGGAGTCATCCAAAATCAAAATCTTGGGTTTCTTCAGTAACGCCCGCGCAATACACAGACGCTGCTTTTGCCCACCGGAAACGTTGGTGCCCCCGCGTTCAATCTTGTAGTCGTAGCCTCCCGGTAGCTGTCGCACAAACTCGTCTGCTTGGGCCAGTTTGGCGGCGTGGATCACCTGCTCGTCGGTGGCCTTTGGGTTACCCCAGCGTAGGTTTTCGGCAATGGTTCCAGAGAACAGCACGTTTTTTTGCAGTACGACGGCGACGGCGTCGCGTAGCGTCTCTAGGTCATAGTCGCGTACGTCCACTCCCCCTACCTGCACACTGCCGTCGTTAACGTCATATAGGCGCGAGATCAGCTGGATCAGGGAGGTCTTGGATGAACCGGTGCCACCCACGATTCCCAGGGTGGAGCCGGAAGGAATGGTCAGGTTGATGTCGCTGAGGGCGTTAGCTTCGGCGTCGTCGCTGTAACGGAAGGAGACGTGTTCAAAGCTGACGCTACCGTCAGCAACTTCCTTAACCCCACGCTTAGGCGAGGTCAGGGTGGGCTTGTGCTTAAGCACCTCAGCGATACGGTGAGCAGACTCGGCAGCCATGGTGGTCATCACGAAGATGAAAGCCAGCATCATCATTTGGCTCAGAATCTGAATACCGTAGGTGATCAGTGCGGTTAAACCACCCTTAGTTAGGCTGGTGGCGCCGGAGCTGACAATCATGGAGGCACCCAGGTAGTCCACCAGCATGATGGCGGCGAAAATGAAGAACATCATCACCGGACTGTTAAGCGCCAACACGATTTCGGCGTGGGTGAAGTCTTTACGCACATCTTGTGAAGCGCGGTTGAACTTCTTGGTTTCATAGTCCTCGGTAACGAAAGACTTAACCACGCGGATAGCCGCAATGTTTTCCTGCACCGAGTTGTTTAGCGCGTCGTACTTTTTGAAAATGCGCCTAAACAGTGGGAATACATACCGCACAATCCCGAACAGGATAGCCGCCAAGAAGGGCACCATGATTAGGAAAATCAGTGCCATATCCGAGTTAATACGCCAGGCCATAACCACCGAGAAAATAATCATCAGCGGCACGCGCACGGCGATACGGATCAGCATTCCGAAGGCGTTTTGGACGTTAGTTACGTCCGTGGTCATACGGGTGACCAGGGAGGAAGTGGAGAACTTGTCGATGTCGGCAAAGGAAAATTCCTGCACCTTAAAGAACATGTCTTGACGCAGGTTGCGCGACAGACCGGTGGCGGCTGTGGCCGCAAAACGCGCTGAGAGAATACCGCAAGCCAGCGAGGCTGTTGCCAAGGCCACCAAAACCAGCCCCAGGTGGACTACCGGGCCTAGGCTATGGCCGTCCAGCTTATCCACCAAACTGACCATGATCAGCGGAATTAAACATTCAAAAATGACTTCGCCGATAATAAATAGCGGCGTGAGGATCGATGCGCCCCAATATCGGCGCAAACTACGCAGCAGCGTGAATATTGTGCTCATTAAATTCCTTGCTAGAAAGTAACAAACACATGCTACGCGCCACACCGGTGGCCTCTCTAGCGACTAGGCCACCGGCTTATAGCGAAATTAGTTTAGTTTTGTACTATCAGGCCAGCCTGCAAACAAAAGGGCGGCTGCAACCTGTTTAAGGTTCCAACCGCCCGGTCGGCGTGAGTACTAAGCCAGCGCGCTCACTAAGCCAACGCAGCCACTAGGGCATAACGGTTTGCGACAGGCTCATGCCCGAGTCGGGGGCAAAGTCCAATGACGACGGCGCCACCCCGGCCCGCACTAGGGCGCTACCCATGGCGGCAATCTGGGCCCCATTATCGGTGCAGTAACGCAGCGGGGGCAGGCGCAGGGTAATACCGGCGGCGGCGCAACGCTCAGCAGCTAGGGCACGCAGATGCGAGTTAGCGGAAAAACCACCACCCACCACCAGCGTGTCACAATCAGTGTCTAGGCAGGCCTGCACCGCCTTAGCGGTTAGTGAGTCATTAACTGCCTCAGAGAAAGAAGCACAGATATCGGCGGCTGGAATGGCCTGGTCCTGGGAGCGTAGGCTCTCCACATAGCGGGCCACCGCAGTCTTTAGGCCAGAGAAGGAGAAGTCATAGCGGTGACGTTCCTTGTCTTTGGCCGCAGACAGACCACGTGGGAAACGGATCTTGGTGGCGTCACCGGTCTGGCTGAGCCTATCTACATGCGGGCCGCCGGGGTAAGGCAGCCCCAGCAGGCGTCCGACCTTATCGAAAGCTTCCCCAGCGGCGTCGTCGAGAGTGCCACCCAGCTCACGCACGTCGGTAGCAATATTGTTAATAGCCAGAATGTTTGAGTGGCCGCCCGAAACAATCAGGCCCACAAAACGCTGGGGAAAGGGACCGTCAACTAGCTCGTCCACAGCCAGGTGACCAATTACGTGGTTAACCCCGTAAATGGGTTTATCTAGCGCCACCGCTAGAGCCTTAGCCGCGCTAATACCCACAGTTAGCGAACCAATCAGGCCCGGACCTGCGCTAACAGCAATGGCATCAACATCATGTAGATCAACGCCCGCCTTCTCTAAGGCCGCGTTAAGGGTAGGAACAAAAGACTCTAAATGCGCGCGCGAGGCAATTTCGGGGATGATGCCCCCATAACGCGCATATTTATCCATGGAAGTGGCGGTTACATCCCCCAGCAACTCACGGCCTCGTACCAGGGCTACACCGGTCTCATCGCAGGTGGATTCCACACCTAGAACCAAAGGATCGCTCACAGTCCTAGTTTAGTCCCCTGGCGCTAATACCAAAAAACGGTTCCCGGCCTACTTGCGTAGTACCGGGAACCGGTGGCCGTCTCAAATGAGACGAATGGTGGCGTTAAGCCAAACTCAGTGGACGCGTACGCCCTTGAAACGGGCCTTACCCATGTCGCGGTTGAGCTGGCTGATCACGTCGATCGGCACGCTCTTGGGGCATACAGCGGCGCATTCACCAATGTTGGTGCAGCCGCCGAAGCCCTCCTCATCATGCTGATTGAGCATGTTGATCACGCGGATGTAGCGCTCAGGCTGGCCCTGAGGCAGTAGACCCAGGTGAGTGATCTTAGCTGCGGTGAACAGCATGGCCGAGGCGTTGGGGCAAGCAGCCACACAAGCACCACAACCGATGCAGGCGGCAGCCTCGAAGGCACGGTCAGCCTTGGGCTTTTCGACGGGCACGGAGTGTGCCTCCGGGGCCGCACCAGTGTTGACCGAGATGTAACCACCGGCCTGGACGATACGGTCCAGGGCGGAACGGTCCACGATCAGGTCCTTGAGTACCGGGAAACCGGTTGCACGCCAAGGCTCAATGGTGATGGTGTCACCGTCAGAGAACGAGGGGTCCTCAGCGATGTGGCGCATGTGTAGCTGGCAGGTGGTCGAACGGATCGGGCCGTGGGCCATACCGTTGATTACCAGGCCACACTGGCCACAAATACCTTCACGGCAGTCAGAGTCGAAGGCTACCGGCTCCTTGCCCTCCTTGAATAGACGCTCGTTAAGCACGTCTAGCATTTCAAGGAAGCTCATGTGCTCCTCGATGCCGCTTAGCGAGTACTCTTCAAAGTGACCGGCGGTGTCCTTGTTCTTTTGACGCCAGATCTTCAGCTTGATGTTCACTTGTAGCTCCGCTGCTTCAGTTCAATGTCGTTGTAAACAAGGGGTTCCTTGTGCAGGATCGGGGGCTGGTTTTCACCAGTCCATTCCCAGGCGCCCACGTAGAGGAACTCGTCGTCGTGACGCAGGGCCTCACCCTCGGGGGTCTGAGATTCTGCACGGAAGTGGCCACCACAGGATTCGCGCCGGTGCAGAGCGTCAATACACATCAGCTCAGCTAGCTCGAAGAAGTCCAGTAGGCGTCCAGCCTTCTCTAGGGACTGGTTGAGTTCCATCTTTTCACCCGTGATGCGGGCGTCCTTCCAGAACTCTTCCTTCAGCGCGCGAATCTGCTTTACAGCCTTCTTCAAGCCGTCTTCGCGACGCTCCATACCGCAGTACTCCCACATAATGCGGCCCAGGGCCATGTGGAAGTCATCCACCGAGCGGCTACCGTCCAAAGCCATCAGACGGTCAACTCGGTCCTCAACATCCTTGCGTGCCTGAGCAATCTCAGGGGCGTTGGGGTCTACCTTGCCTTCACGCAGCATGTCGGCCAGGTAGTTGTTGATGGTGTCAGGCAGAACGAAGTAGCCGTCAGCCAGACCCTGCATCAGGGCGGAGGCACCCAGGCGGTTAGCACCGTGGTCGGAGAAGTTAGCTTCACCAGCCACAAACAGACCCGGGATGGAGGACTCTAGGTCGTAGTCAACCCACAGGCCACCCATGGTGTAGTGGACGGCGGGGTAAATACGCATCGGGACTTCGTAGGGGTCGTCACCGGTGATGCGCTCGTACATTTCGAACAGGTTGCCGTACTTAGCAGAGACGGCTTCCTTGCCTAGACGCCCGATAGCCTCGGAGAAGTCCAGGTAGACGCCACGACGCATGGTGCGCTCGTTGCCATCGGGGTCAGTTTCCTTAATGGCAGGTCCAACGCCACGGCCTTCGTCACACATGTTCTTGGCCTGACGTGAGGCGATGTCACGGGGCACCAGGTTACCGAAGGCGGGGTAGATACGCTCGAGGTAGTAGTCGCGGTCTTCCTCAGGAATCTGACGCGGGTCCTTCTCGCAGTCTTCAGCCTTCTTGGGTACCCAGATGCGTCCGTCGTTACGTAGCGACTCACTCATCAGGGTCAGCTTGGACTGGAAGTCACCGGACTGCGGAATGCAGGTGGGGTGAATCTGGGTGTAGCAGGGGTTAGCAAAGTAGGCGCCCTTGCGGTGAGCGCGCCAGATCGCGGTACCGTTGCAGCCCATAGCGTTGGTGGACAGGAAGAATACGTTGCCGTAACCACCGGTGGCTAGCACGACGGCGTCGGCCAGGTGAGTCTCGATCTCGCCGCTGACCATGTCACGAGTGACAATACCGCGAGCCTTGCCGTCAACCACGATTAGTTCAACCATCTCGTGACGGCGGAACTCCTTAACCGTGCCGGCGCGCACCTGGCGTTCTAGCGCCTGGTAGGCGCCGATCAGCAGCTGCTGACCGGTCTGACCACGGGCGTAGAAGGTACGCGATACCTGCACACCACCGAAGGAACGGTTGTCTAGCAGACCGCCGTATTCGCGGGCGAAGGGCACACCCTGAGCCACACACTGGTCGATGATGTTGGCGCTGACCTCAGCTAGACGGTAAACGTTGTCTTCACGAGCGCGGTAGTCGCCACCCTTTACGGTGTCGTAGAACAGGCGGTAAACCGAGTCGTTGTCGTTGCGGTAGTTCTTAGCAGCGTTGATACCACCCTGGGCCGCAATGGAGTGGGCGCGACGGGCAGAGTCCTGGTAGAAGAACACCTTGACGTTGTAGCCCTGCTCGCCCAGGGAGGCAGCAGCAGCGCCACCGGCCAGGCCGGAGCCAACTACAATCACGTCAAGCTTACGGCGGTTCGCCGGGTTAACTAGCTTAGCTAGGAATTTACGCTGTTCCCAACGCTTTTCGATCGGAACATCATGCGGGGCCTTGGTGTCGGCGATATCCTCGCCAACCCGGTACAGGCCATCGATAACTTTACTCATTTATCTTCACGCTCTCTCAGTGTCCAGCGACTGCGCCGTGCAGTGCAGTCCACGAACCAGCAGCAGGCGCGTCTACCCAACCAAACAGGATGGCGGTAGGCACGGCCATAAAGGCTACGAACAGGGCCAGGGCAACCAGCGTGGCGATCAGGCGCACGCCAGGAATTACAGAACCACGGATAGCACCCAAGGTCTGTAGGGCGGACCAAACACCGTGCCAAGCGTGCAGCGCCAGCGCAGCTAGGGCGATGAAGTAGATGGCGTAGGTCCAGGGGGCATCGTGGAAGCCGAGGTACATGTTCTTGTAGGCGTCACCGTGCACGTAGTGACCACCGGGGGTGGCGTTCAGCGTGGTGAACTGCAGGATGTGCCACACAATGAACAGAACCAGGATCACGCCACCCCAACGCATGGTGCGGTTTGCGTAGCGTGAAGCTGCGTACTCTGCGTGAGCCTTCTTAACTGCGTACTTCTGGTTACCGCGAGCCTTGTTGTTACGGTGCCACAGGTGGAAAGCAGCGCCGGCGTGCCCAACGAGACAGGCGACCATAATCGCACGCAGAATCCATAGCAGACCCTCACGAGGCAGGATCGGCATGAACATGGTACGCAGGTGAGCGGCATAGCCGTTGTAGACGTCCTCACCCTCAAAGTACTTGAGGTTGCCGTAGGCGTGGAATAGAACAAAGAAGAGGAAGAACAGACCGCTGTACGCCATGATCCGCTTCATCGCGACGGTCGTACGTCCAGCAGTCTGCCTCTTGGGAGAAACATTTGATTTGGCCACGTCACAAGGCTATCTAGCGCCCACATGCCTTAAGTCCTAAGTGGTCCAGAAAGCGCTTAATACGCCTTCTGCATATAGCTATTTACGCTGATATAACGCGGTTTAGTGGGGGTCATGCAAATGTTTGCACAAGTGTCAGCGACCACTGAGAAGCAGAGCACTTGGGGTTTATTAGGGCACACGTGATTTACTAAATAAACCTGCAGCCTTTTTATAAGGGTTTAACCGGTCTAAAAAGTCTCTAGCTGCCTACCGGCCCCACTTTAGGTGCGGCTAGTTTTTTGCGCATCACGACGGCGTCCTCGCGCGGGTGACTGTAATAGCCGCGCCGCTTACCTATCGCCTTAAAGCCAGCTCCCTTATATAACGCAATGGCTCCGTCGTTAGAAGCCCGCACCTCCAACAACACTGCTTCACACTCACGTTCAGCAGCAGCGTCGAGCAAAGCTTTAAGCAAAGCTCGCCCCACCCCCTGACGGCGAAAGTGGGGCAAGGTGGCGATAGTCAGTACGTCAGCGCTATCTCCCAGCCACACCCCGGCGTAGCCAGCCATAGCTGCGTCAACCTCGGCTACTACATAAATCCGGTCGTCAAGAGACTCCATTGCGCCCAGTTCACTGGCCAGTAACTGGGGGCTCCAAGCCTCGGCCGAAAAAAGCTGACGCTCAGCTTGGGCCACCCAGCCCAGATCGGCTTTACGCATTGCGCGCAGGCGCAAAGTGGGCATCAAATAACTCGCTTAGGAGCCTTGGGCATCTGCACGTCGGCGTGACGCAGATACAGCGGCTCGGTGGGTTGGTCGATCCCCTGCTGGTGGCGCCGCCAGGCGATACGTGCCAGCTGCTCCAGGATCGGGTCTTGGCTGTCAATTTCGGTGCCGGTCAGCTGCTGCGGATATAGGGCCACACCGGAGCCAGTTACGTAGTCAACTTCACCCAGCTCCAGGGCCGCTGCGGGGCTTAGCACGTGCAGCTGACCTAGGCGTTCGACGTCGTCGGTACCCTTAACCCGATAGCGGGCGGCATAAACTTCCTTGCGGCGCGCATCATTAGCAACCAGCAGGCACTTACCCTGCCCCGCCTGGCCAAGACGGTCAAAAGCAGCCCGAGCACGCGCATCCAAAGAGCTAACCCCCCACAGAGGCAGGTTGTGCACGCGCGCAAAAGTCCGCGCTGTCACCAGACCGGCACGCAAACCAGTGAAGGGAGCCGGGCCGGTAGCCACGGCAATGGCGTCTACCGCCTCGCCCGCCAAAACCTGGCTAAGCATGGGGGCTAAAGATTCGGCGTGGTGGCGTGCGTCAGTACCCACCTGCTGACGCACGGTGGTAGCGACGCCGTCGCTAAGCTCAATTAATGCCAAAGCGGACGCTAAAGAAGAGTCGATGGAGACAATACGCACGGCTTAAGCCTATTCCTTTTCGGTTTTAGTTTTCTCAATAGCAGCTGCCGTTTGCGAAGCCGGCACTGCCGTAGCTGAGTGCACCGACACCTGCGGGCGAGCCCTGCCCTTAGCTGGAGTTTCAATCACTGCCTGACGCAGCTTACGTTTACCAGAGCCGCCCTGAGTCTCCAGGTCCCGGTATTTACTAGTGTGTTTTTCCAGGACAGCCAAGCTAATTAAACCCAAGCAAGCCAGTACCACCATGGTCCAAAGCGCCCAGCTAGACCAGGCGGAAGTGTTTTCATCGGCAGACGCAGTGGGCGAACCAGAGTGCCTAACATCACGTATAGAAATATAGGCAGAAACCGAAATTGAACCGCGCTGCAATTTATTGGCTTTAGCTCCCAGCGGGCGCAGCTGGCCATCCTCCAGTTGATACCAGGCGGCATCTTGAGCTTCATAAACCGGGTATTGACCGGTGCCCAGGCTTGCAAGTGAACGCGCCAAAGCTGCGTCAGCTATCTGCACTGCCGTGGTTTTAGCGTCGGTAGCGTTTATCAGCAGCACAAATTTGAGCTCCCCACCCAGGCGCACCAGCGTGTACCACTGCTCCGGGCTACGCACCACCTGCACAGAGCCATTGTCAGAGCGCGAAACATTCCACACATGCGCAGGCGTAGTGAATTCCGCCTGGGTGCGCTGGGTGGCGCTAAGAGCATTATTGGAGCTCGATTTGAGCCACTGCTCTAGGTAGTTTTGGTCCACCTGGGCCCGAGCCGGGCCTGCCAGCGCCAATAGAACTAGCGTCACCAGCGCCAGGCCTGCCGCCAGCAAAGAGCCTGACCAATACCCTGTAAAGACTCGCGGCAAAAAGCTGGTCAATGCACCTGGCAAAGAACCCGGCGCTTTTGCCGCGAGCGCGAGTGAACTGAGCTGCCTGTGGCTAGTCGCCTGCCAGTTCATGGCTTAGAGCTGGTCGAGCGCTTTTTCCCAGCGCGGACCGTAGCCGGTAAGGGTGATGGTGCGGGCGCCGTCGTCGACGCCGCCCAGGTCAGTGATGCCGCTAGCATCGGCACCTGCCAGTCCCCCCTGCGGACGTTCCACCTTGATTTCTAGGCGATTGTCACTGATGCCTTCTACCATGCCCTCGCCCCATTCAACCAGGGTGATGGATTCTTCCAGGGAGGAATCCAAATCCAGGGTTTCGAGGTCTTCGAGGCTGGTGAGGCGGTAGGCGTCTACGTGCACCAGGTCCGGGCCGCCGGCCAGGGAGGGGTGCACGCGCGCCACGATGAAAGTGGGTGAAGATACGCGCCCACGTACGTTTAAGGCTGAGCCGATGCCTTGAGCCAGAGTGGTTTTACCGGCACCTAGCTCGCCTGAAAGCATCACCAGGTCTCCGGCTTGCAGCAACGGGGCTAGCCGGGCGCCGAATTCCCTTGTGGAATCGGCATCCGTGGTGTGGGTGACGTATGTGCTCATTGGGGAATCTCCGCTAATTTGTAGGAGCCTTGGGAAACGTAGTAGCGCGGTAGGTGGGCGCCGCGTAGCTGAGTGACCACCTCATAGGAGATGGTGCCGCAGGCGGTAGCCCAGTCTTCAGCGGTGGGGATGGCCGGGTTAGCCGGGCCGTTTAAGGGAGCGGGATCGCCGAAGAGGATAGCCAGGTCGCCAGCGCGCGCGGGGGCGGGTCGGGGGGTGCCATCCGGGTTGCTGGTGGGACCTAGGTCTACAATAACTTGATCCATGCATACGCGCCCAACAATGTGGGTGCGTTGTTTGCCAACCAGGATGGGGGCGCGGTCGGAGGCGCTACGCAAAATGCCGTCACCGTAGCCTAGCGGCACTAGCCCTACCCAGCGGTCGGTGGGGGCCTGCCAGGTGGCGCCGTAGGAGACGCCTTGACCGGCCTTAATGTGCTTGACCTGGGTGAGGCGGGCTTCTAGACGCATGATCGGGTGCAGACCTAGATCCTGGGCGCGGGCCACGGTGTGGTCGGGGCTTAGACCGTATAGACCAATACCGAAGCGGTCCATGTCTAGGGCGGCGGTGTCGGGGTGCCACAGGGTTCCAGCGGTGGCCGCCAGGTGACGCACGGGCACGTCAATGCCGGCGTCGGCCAGGATTTGTAGGCCTTGACGGTAGCGTTCTAGCTGCTGGCCGGTGGCGGGGATGAGGATTTCGTCTGCGCGGGCTAGGTGCGACCATAGCGCCACTACCTTAATGTGTCCCTGGCTTTGGGCTTGGACAGCGCATTGGGCCAGGTCGGCTAGGTCTTCTAGGTTGGCGCCAGCGCGGGCCATGCCGGTATCTACTTTTAGGTGCACGTAGGCACACTTGCCTTCAGCTTTGGCGGCGGCGATGATGGCCTGCAAAACTTCCACGGTGGAGGCTGATAGGTCTAGCTGGGCCCGTAACGCCTGACGCAGGCCAGAGTCTGCCTGGGCGGCCTCTTGCGGGCTAAGCGGCGGCATGATCCAGGTGAAAATCCTGGGGGTTTGGGTGGTGGCCAGGGCTGGGTTTTGGGCTAACTCGGCGCCATCTACCGGCTTTACCCCGGCGGCGTCGAGGTATTCACGCAGGCGTAGGGCTTCGTGTAACTGTGCCACGCCCAGCCAGGTGGCGCCTTGACGCATACAGGCTAGTGCCATGGGGCCTAGGCCGTGTCCGTAGGCGTTGGCTTTGAGGATAGCCATCCAAGTCCCGCCGTGAAACTTACGAAGTTGGGCCACATTGGCGGCTAGGGCGTCGAGATCGATAATGGCGCGGGCGGTTTGTGCTCCCGTCCAAGGAATTTGATAGCTATTAGGTTGCTCAGTCACGGCGCTATTGTCCCACTTTTAGCCGCCATCAGCTCAGTTTGCTGCAGCACTGGCGTACAGGGCCCAGGCATTGGGGATGGCTGCGGCTATTTCTGGGGCGGTTATGGGATGGCCGACGACGACGCCGGCGGGCTGCGGGCCACTTGCGCCGGTGGGCTTTGGGCTGGTTGCTTCAGCGGCCAGTTGTCCGGCTAGGGCGTGTAAGCGCGCAGCCAGCTGCGCAATTGCGGGGGCTAGGGCAGAGGCACTAGCGACAGTGGTGCCCTGGCCCTGAGCGTCAGCAGAGTGCTGGCTGGTCCCAGCGGCGTCGGCACTAGTAGCACTGCCTAAAGCGGCTATGGCGCCCACATGCCTCGCGCCGGCGCGTACGTTTAGGGCCAGCAAGCCACCCATCAGACCCGCCAGCACGTCCCCACTACCGGCGGTAGCCAGCCAGGGCGTGGCCGCAGGCAGGTGGTGGACTTGGGCCTTGGCGTCTACCACCACGGTGCGATTGCCTTTAGCTAGCACGCAGGCTCCGGTTAATGTCGCCAGTTGCTGGGCTCCTTGGATGCGCCGCTGCAACGCGGGGCTAGTTTGAGAAGCAAACTTGCCAAGGGGTTTATCCGCCTTGTCTGCCAGTTTTCCCGCAGTTTCACCTGTATTCGTGCCCGCGAACAGGTTTAGGCAGCGAGCCAGCTCCCCATCATGAGGGGTGAGGATGTGATAGGGGTGTAGACGTAGTTTGCCCTCTTTAATCAGGGCGCAAACTGGTTCTAGGGCGCTGGCGTCAATTACTGCCGGGGTGTTTTCTAGCAGCTGGGCCAGGGCGTCCCAATCTGCCTTCTGGGCGTCCAGCCCCGGGCCAAGCACTAGGGCGTCGCAGGCTCCGGTTAGGGCTGGGCCATCGGGAACAATTTGTGGGTGGGCGGCTAGCACCAGGTTTTCTACGCGCTCAGGGGCGTTTAGGCGGATCATGCCCACCCCGCTATGACTGGCTCCAGCCACGCACAGTAGGCCCGCGCCAGGAAAACGCTGCGAACCAGCGATTATGCGCACCACGCCGCGTGAGTATTTGTGACTGTCAGCCTCGGGTTTAAGCAGGTAGCGGGCCAAGGTTGGGTCATATGAGCCAGCCTTAGAGCTAGCTTCTACGGCTCCGCCACTAGCCCACACCTGGGCCATGGCTACCCCGTCGTGGGCTAGGCTCACCCGCCAGCGGTGCAACCCTAAACGCTGCGCCCACGCCGCCACCTGGCCGTGTAAACGCAGTTGGGGGGCCTGACCGGGACGGCTGGTGACCTCAATATCGCGAAAATTCAACCCCACGGGGGCACTGGCTTGAGCAGGAGTGGCCAGATCCGCTGGAACTAGCCCCTCCCCCGCCACGCCAGCGCCGTCGTCGAGCCCAAAAACCCTAGCGCCGCACCCAGCCGAGCCAGCAGCGCCGTTGTCGCCACCAATTAAGGCGGCCTGAGCGGCAGCTTGACCCAGCACCTTCAAGGCCGCCTCTTTAGCGCAAAAGCGCGCCGCCAAAGAAGGCAGCGCGCCCTTGCAACTATTAAGTTCGTCAGCGCTAAACAAACGCTGCATTAAAGCGGCATTAGCCTCGATACGGTCACTAAAGCGTTCAATATCCACCACATCGATGCCGCTATACATGCCTTGAGTCTAGCGGTATTACTCCACCGTCACAGACTTGGCCAGGTTACGCGGCTGATCCACGTCATAGCCCTTAGCCTGAGCCAAAGCGGAGGCGAACACCTGCAAAGGCACCACGCTCAGCAGCGGCATCATCAAGGTGGGGGCGGCGGGCACGCGGATCACGTCATGAGCGAAGGCGTCCACAGCGTGGTCTTCTTCCTCAGCGATCACAATGGTGCGGGCGCCGCGAGCGCGAATCTCCTCAATGTTGGAGATGACCTTGTCGTGCAGCACAGGGCGGCGCGGGGTAGGCACAATCACGAATACCGGCAGGCCTTCCTCTACCAGGGCGATAGGGCCGTGCTTGAGCTCGCCGGCGGCAAAGCCTTCGGCGTGCACATAAGCCAGTTCCTTGAGTTTGAGGGCGCCCTCTAGGGCTACCGGGTAGCCCACGTGGCGGCCCAGGAACAGGAAGGAGTTGTTGTCAGCCAGTTCGCGGCCCAGGGCACGCACCTGCTCTTCACTGTTATCTAGGAAACGCTGGATGCGCTCAGGCATGGCGGACAGGTTAGCCAGGTAGTCAGCCACCTCTTCAGGCCACTTGTTGCCGCGCAGCTGGGCCAGGTATAGACCCAGCAGATAGCAGGCGGTGATCTGGGCCAGGAAGGCTTTGGTGGAGGCTACGGCCACCTCGGGGCCGGCGTGGGTGTAGAGCACGGCGTCGGCTTCACGGGCAATGGTAGAGCCGTAGGTGTTAACGATTGCCAGTACGCGCGAGCCCTGTTCGCGGGCGTGGCGCACAGCCTGGATGGTGTCCATGGTTTCACCGGACTGGCTGATGGCAACGGTTAGGGTTTTTTCGTTCACGATCGGGTCGCGGTAGCGGAACTCGTGGGCGAGTTCGATTTCTACCGGGATACGGCACCAGTGCTCGATGGCGTACTTGGCTACGTGTCCGGCGTAGGCGGCGGTACCGCAAGCAACCACGATGATCTTGTCCACGCTGCGCAGCACCGAGGGGTCGATACGCATTTCGTCTAGCTGCAGTTCGCCGGCGGCGTCCATGCGGCCGCGCAGCGTGTCGGCCACGGCGGTGGGCTGGTCGTGGATTTCTTTGTTCATGAAGGTGTCGTAACCGCCCTTGACGGCGGCGGAGGCGTCCCAGGTGACCTCCCAGCTGTGCGGCTCGGTCACTACCTGGCCGGCGGCGTCGGTAATTTCAATGCCAGCGGCGGTGATCAGCACGATCTGGTTGTCGCCCACCTCCACGGCCTGCTTGGTGAAGGCTACGAAAGCGGCGACGTCGGAACCAACGAAGTTTTCGCCCTCGCCCACACCCAAAACCAGCGGGGCGGAGCGACGCGCGGCCACGATAGTGCCGGGGGCGTCAGCGGCGATGGCTAGCAGGGCGTAGGCACCCTCCAGGCGCGGGGTCACCTGGGCCATAGCTTCACGCAGTTGCAGAGCCGGGTCGCCAGCGGGGTTGGCTTCACGCAGTGCGCTGTAGGCGATGTCTAGCAGGTGGGCAACAACTTCAGAGTCAGTTTCAGACACTAGGGTGCGGCCGAGGCTTTCTACCTCTTCACGCAGGGGACGGAAGTTTTCAATGATGCCGTTGTGTACCAGGGCAATGTGTCCGGCCACATGCGGGTGGGCGTTAACGGTGGTGGGGCTGCCGTGGGTGGCCCAACGGGTGTGACCAATACCGGCGGTGGCCGGGGCCAGGGGGTGGGCGGCGATCTGCGCCCGCAGGTTTTCTAGCTTGCCGGCTTCCTTACGTACGGATACACCTTCATCCGTCAGTAGGGCTACGCCAGCGGAGTCATAGCCACGGTATTCCAGGCGGCTAAGACCATCTAGTAGTACTTCTAGGCTACGTTCACTTAGGACCGCTGCCGGTCCAACATGTCCAACGATTCCACACATAAACTTGATTGAATCATGTATTTAATGCGCAAAACAATGATTGAAAGGCGCGACTTTGCTTACTATTCTCACAGCGTAGCGGCCATATGACCCAGGCCGCTTAGGTCTGAGCTTTATCTTTGGCTGGTTTGTAAGCCAAACTAGAGCCGTGAGCGATTTTGCTAACCCCCTAGATTGGCTTCCCATATGGCATAAGAACAGCCCGTTTATAGAGATTAAACGTGAAGCTTGGGGCCGCATAGCCGCTAACGCCCCCCTGCCGCTAACTGAAGCCGATCTGGAACGTTTGCGTTCTTTAGATGACCCCATTGAGCTACCTGAGGTAGATGCGGTTTACCGGCCTCTATCGGCACTTTTAGAGACTTACATTGAATCCACGCAGATGCGCCGCCAGGCGGTGGCGCGCACTTTAGGGATTGAGCCTACACATGTGCCCTTTGTAATTGCGGTGGCCGGATCGGTGGCGGTGGGTAAATCCACTACCGCCCGTCTGCTGGCTCACCTGCTGGCGCGGTTTGAGGCCACCCCCAAGGTGTCTTTGGTGACCACTGACGGTTTCTTGCTGCCTAACAGCGAGTTGGAGCGGCGCGGGTTGATGGCCCGTAAGGGTTTTCCGGAGTCTTATGATCGGCGCGCCTTGCTTGATTTTATTAGTGCGGTTAAATCTGGCGCTCCCTTGGTGCAGGCACCCCTTTATGACCACACGATTTATGACGTGGTACCTGACCGTAAGGTGGATGTGCGTCAGCCTGACGTGCTGGTGCTGGAGGGCCTAAATGTGCTCCAGCCGGCCCCGCGTGCCTCTAACAACCAGGCGGTTATGGCGGTTAGTGACTTTATTGATTTTTCTATCTATGTTGACGCCGACGCCGCCAATATTCGCTCTTGGTATTTGGAGCGGTTTTTGACTTTGAAGCACACGGCTTTTACTCAGCCTAACTCTTACTTCCGTAAATATGCTGATATTGACGACGACGTCGCTTTGGCTGGGGCCGGCCAGATTTGGGACACCGTCAATCTGCCCAATTTGATTGAAAACATTGAGCCCACCCGCGCCCGAGCCACCTTGCTGCTACATAAGGACGCCAACCACCACATGGACTATATGCGCCTGCGCAAAGAGTAGGCGGTGCGCGGACGCAAACAAACCAAAGGCCGACCCAAAATTTCGGGCCGGCCTTAGTGTCTAGCTGCAGTGCCTAGCTGCGCACTTTAACGCATTTGCTGCTTTTAGGGCGGTGAGCGCTGGCGCCTGAACGCGGCAGCGCGGCGAACGCCAGCGCGTTGAGCACGCTAAGTGCGCAGCTAGGTTTTAGGGTGTCACAGAGCCAGGTTGTCCTTAACCACCTGGGCCAACTCAGCTGCGACGGCGTCGGACTCTTCCTGCGTGGCAGCCTCAACCATTACGCGCACCAGCGGCTCAGTGCCCGAGGGGCGCAGCAGCACACGGCCGGTCTCCCCCAGGCGGGCCTCAGCCTTAGCCACGGCGCTCTGGACGGCGTCGTTAGTGGAGGCGGCGTGCTTATCCACGTTGGGGACGTTAATCAGCGACTGGGGTAGGCGCTCAACTACGCTGGCCAGTTCCTTGAGGGTCTTACCAGAGCGCTTGAGGCGAGCCGCCAAACGCAGCGAGGTGAGGATACCGTCACCGGTGGTGGCGTGGATGGAGTCGATGACGTGACCGGACTGCTCACCACCAAGCACGTAGCCGCCAGAGAGCATCTTTTCTAGCACGTAGCGGTCACCCACACCGGTCTGAACAGTGCGGATACCGTGCTTGCGCATGGCCAGCAGCAGACCCAAGTTGCTCATAACCGTCACTACCAGGGTGTCGGAGGCCAGGGTGCCGTCAGCTTTAGCGCCAATGGCGAGGATACCCATGATCTGGTCACCATCCACCAAGGTGCCCTCAGCGTCAACGGCCATGCAGCGGTCGGCGTCGCCATCGTAGGCCACACCCATGTCCGCACCTACGAACTTAACGTAGTTCTGTAGCTGCTCGGGGTGGGTGGAGCCGGCCTGGGCGTTGATGTTTAGACCGTCGGGAGAGGCGTTGATAACCAGCACTTCAGCGCCGGCGGCACGTAGCGCAGCGGGGCCCACCTTGGAGGCAGCGCCGTTGGCGGCGTCCACGGCGATACGCAGGCCAGACAGGTCAGTGCCAGTAGAGGCCACCAGGTGGTTGATGTAGGCCTGGTCAGCTACGGTTTCACCCTTGATTACGCGGCCGACGGCGGCGCCGGTGGGGCGCTCGTGCTCGGCGGTGAGCAGGGCTTCAATACGGTCTTCGACGGCGTCTTCTAGCTTGAAGCCGCCACGGGCGAAGAACTTAATACCGTTGTCGGGGAAGGGGTTGTGGGAAGCGGAGATCATAACGCCCAGATCGATGTCATGGGCGGCGGTGAGGTAGGCGATGGCGGGGGTGGGAAGAACCCCGACGCGGGTGACGTCAACGCCGGAGGCCGCCAAACCTGCGGAGATAGCGTGGTCTAGGAATTCTCCTGAAGCACGGGTGTCTCGACCGACGATGGCGCGCGGACGCTTGTTGCCCTTAGCCGGCGACTTTTCCGTTAGGACACGGGCAGCAGCTTCACCTAGCTGCACCGCCAGGGTGGGGGTGAGTAGGTCGTTAGCTAGGCCTCGCACACCGTCAGTACCGAATAGACGAGCCATTGATTTCCTCCTGCAAAAGCTCAGTGAATAAGGCAATTATCCCACAACCAGTTAAAACGCAACACACCCCGCCACCAACAGGTGACGGGGTGTGGGCAGATAAAACGCGATCAGCGCTTGGAGTACTGCGGAGCACGGCGGGCCTTGTGCAGACCGGCCTTCTTACGCTCAACAGCGCGGGCGTCGCGGGTGAGGAAGCCGGCCTTCTTTAGGGTGGCGCGGTTAGCCTCACGGTCGATCTCGTTCAGGGCGCGGGCAATGCCTAGACGCAGAGCGCCGGCCTGGCCGGAAACGCCGCCACCGTGGATGCGAGCGATCACGTCAAAGCGACCCTCGATGTCCAAGATGGTGAACGGGGAACGCACTAGCTGCTGGTGCAGCTTGTTGGGGAAGTAGTCCTCCAGGGTGCGTCCGTTTAGAGTCCAGTTACCGGTGCCGGGCACTAGGCGTACACGAGCAACGGCCTCCTTGCGGCGGCCTAGGCCGGCGCCGGGAGCGGTGATGGACTGACCACGGCCTTCGCCGGTGGTCTCGGTTTCAGTGGTGTAGCTGGCGGGAGCGTTCTCCTCGTCCAGTACCTCAATGTCGATGGTGGTCTCAGCCACGATATGTCCTTTACGTTATGAGGCTCGTGCGCTGAGCGCTTACTGAGCGACCTGGGTGATCTCGAAAACCTGAGGGTTCTGGGCCTGGTGCGGGTGCTCGCTACCAGTGTAAACCTTCAGCTTCTTGAGCTGGGCACGGCCAAGCTTGGTGTGGGGAATCATGCCCTTGATGGCCTTTTCTACGGCGAACTCGGGACGAGTAGCCAGTAGCTCACGGTAGCTGGTGGCGGTCAGACCACCGGGACGACCAGAGTGACGGTAAGCGAACTTCTTGTCAGCCTTACCGTTGGTCAGCGCGACCTTGTCAGCGTTAATGATGATGACGTAGTCGCCGGTGTCCGCGTGAGGGGCGAACTGGGGCTTGTGCTTCCCACGGAGCAGGGTTGCGGCCTGAGCCGCTAGACGACCCAGCACGACGTCGGTGGCGTCAATGACGTACCAGTTCTTCTCGACGTCGCCGGGCTTCGGTGTGTACGTACGCACGGGCGTTTGCCTTCGTTTCTACTTGGCGGTGGGCACACTTAGCTGATGTTGAAGCGTCACAGCTTTTTGCATAACCCACCGTGGTCAGGTGAACGTTGCTGGAGCACGTAGCGCGTGGGGCGAGTGGGAGCGCACCGCAAGCGCGCACAGACGTGCTGCAAGACATGACTACTTTACCCAAGGCATACAACTAGGTCAAAGATTCTTACCCTACCCACCCCCGTGAAGCCCACCACTACAGGCAAACACAGGCAATTTCATCTACAAACACAGGCAATTTCATCCCTTCCCTATAAAAAATTCATGGGGTTTTATAGGCAACGGACGAAATGTCAGTTTTTGTGCGCCCGCACCAACAACGACGCCATTGCACCCCTTTACCCACGCACTTCAGCTGCGCAACAACGCCGCCAGAGTACCTTCACTGCTCTGCTGCAGCCCCCGCAACAACGACGACGGACCACCGCCACCAGCGCCGCCGTCGCCACAAAAACGCCTCCGGGCCGCCGTCGCCACTGCCCCAACAGCAGAGCCATCTAATTAGTCATCAGCAGCGCTGGTGCGCAAAACCCGCGCGGCCTGCGCCTGCTCAGCCCAGCGGCGCGGCTCAGGGTAGGTGATAGCCTCCAAAGTCAGCCCATGAGCAGGTGCCAACGGAGCCGCCAACTCCCGCGAGCGCCGCGCCAACAGCGCCGCAGGCCACTCCTCACTATTGCGCCCCTGCCCCACCGTCAGCGTGGCCCCCACCAGGGACCGCACCATGTGGTGACAAAAAGCGTCGGCACTAACTTCAAACACGGCCAGACCAGCATCAACACCGCTTTCGGGCCGGCTCCATGCGGCCGAGAGCAGGCTGCGGATAGTGGATGCCCCCTCGCGCGGCTTGCAGTAAGACAAAAATTCATGTTCCCCCAGCAACGGCTGCAGCGAGCGGTTCATAGCCTCCAGGTCCAGCTCCTCGTCAGTCCACAGCACGCTGGAACGCAGGCGGGGGTCGTGCCGCGCCACGCCGTCGGCCACGCGGTAACGGTAGGTGCGCCGCAGGGCACTAAAGCGCGCATCGAAATCGCCGCCCACCTGACTCACCGCGCCCACCACAATGTCTGCGCCGTTGCCCGCGCTCTCCCCCAGTGCCACCATCCCCGGCTGCGGGCGCGCAGTGACTTTGGGGTTTGCGGCCCGTTTGAGTAAGGCTTGGGTCCGACGTCGCAGCGCCTGGGCAGGGTCGACCCCGTTGCGTCCAGCTAGGGCTTGCCAGGCTTCAGTGTCGACGTCGAAATGCACCACCTGGTGGCTGGCGTGCACCCCAGCGTCGGTGCGGCCAGCAACGGTGAGCTGTACAGGGACGCGCAAAATGGTAGATAGGGCCTCGGTTAGCTCGCCTTGCACGGTGCGCAGGCCAGGTTGGGCGGCCCAACCGCGAAAGAAGGTGCCGTCGTAGGCCAGGTCCATGCGCACACGCACCTTGGGGCGCAGGGCAGCTGCCAAATTGGCCGCCAGCTGTGGCGTTTGTGCCCCATTCTCAGCGCGCGCCCATTCTGCGAGCGCCCCAGAAACCTCAGCGCACACCCCTTCTGCGAACGCCCCAGAAACCTCGGCGCCCACCTCGGCCCCACTGGCCGGCTCGCCAACGCAATCACGGTAACCAAACATGCACCCATTTGAGCACATCAGCGCTAGGGTAAGGGCGTGAGTGACGTAACGACCCTGAGCGTGGACTGCGGCGGCGGAGGCATTAAAGCCAGCGTGCTAAACAGCGCCGGCAACATTATTTCGCCGGCTCTGCGCACCCCCACGCCTTATCCGCTCCCCCCTGAGCGCCTGGTAGAAACCATCGTTGACCTGGCCAAGCAGCTACCACGAGCACAGCGCATCACCGTGGGTATGCCAGGCATGATCCGCCACGGGGTGGTGATCACGACGCCGCACTACATCACCAAGTCTGGCCCGCGCTCCAAGGTGATGCCTGAGTTGGTGCCGCTGTGGGCACGCTTTGATATGCGTCAGGCTTTGCAAAACCAGCTAGATCTACCAACTTTGGTACTAAATGACGCCGAGGTGGCCGGCGCGGGCGTGGTGACCGGCCAGGGTCTGGAGATGATCGTGACGCTGGGTACCGGTTTGGGTAACGCCATTTTCGACAATGGTCGCCTGGCCCCGCACGTGGAGGTTTCCCAGGGCCCGATCCGCTGGGGCCTAACCTATGACGACTACATCGGCGAGCATGAGCGCCTGCGCCTGGGCGATTCGCACTGGTCACGCCGTGTGCGCCTGGTGGTTGATGCGCTGCGACCGATGTACGTGTGGGACCGTCTTTACCTCGGTGGCGGCAACTCGCGCCGGATCACTGCCTCTAACCTGGCTAAGATCGGCGAGGACGTCGTGGTGGTCCCTAACGAGGCAGGCATGACCGGCGGGGCGCGCTGCTGGGATCTGGCTAGTACCAGCGACTAATCCCCCAGGCTGCGGCTTTAGCTGTCCTGCCGGCTTTAGCTGGCCTCAGCTGGTGCCGCCGGCTTTAGCTGTCACTGCCTGCGTCAGCCGGCTTAATTCGTCCTTGACCTGGCTTTAGCTAGTGCCGCTGGCGTCAGCTGGCTTAATTAAATTGGCGGGTTCGCTTAAATGCGGGCCCGCTTTTTGCTGCAGTTTTTATTTACGATGACGACGGCGCTCGCGGCTGCTGTTAGCGCTAGCGGCCACCGTTATGGCAAGCGTCAAGCCTGCGGCTAACCGGCTTATTGGGGAATGACCTGAGCTTGGGGGTTGCCGGCAGGGTCGAAGGTGTAGGTGGCGTCAATCCTTACTGAAACTTGTACGCCACTGTCTTGGCTGCCTAGGCCGCTAACCCGAATCACCCCGACGGCACTGAACTTGTCGCCGTCGATGTCTAATAAGCGACTGGGCAGAGACTGCAACGTCAGCTGGGAGGCAGAAACGTTACGCACCTGGGCCGGGCAGGCCTCACCGCCAGATCCTTCAGCGCAGGCCTGCACCTGTTCTTGAGCCCAGCTCAGAGCCCATTGTGAGAGTTCAGAGGTGGGGTTAACGATAAGCGTTGCTTCATGCTGGGACTCGGTAACCACCAGTTCACGCTGGCCAGTGGGGGTAACGGCGAGGCCCGCAGTTAAATATTTGGGGTTTACTGTGCCAGAGATAAGGGAATATGAACCCGGATAGGCCAGGGCTTTAACGTGACGGTAACCGTTTTTGTCTGCCCCAGCTAAGGGCAGCGGGACGGAAATGGCGCCGACTGTAACTCGGTTTACGGCTGAGGGGATGGAAATATCCACGCTGTGAGCCAGTGAAGTTGTAATAGCCCATTTGCCGATGAAGGGGCGCTCAACTTTGCTGGGTTTAACGCTGACCACTGCCTGCTGTGGTGCGCCGTCGCCCACTATGTAGCGAACGGTGATGGCGGTGGTGTCGCCGCTAACCATGCCGGTACTGACGGAGACGAGTTTGAGTTTGCCTTCAGCGCCTTCAGCGGCTTGGGATTTGAGTAGGTTAACCCCAGTATCACCGGGGATCTTGACGGGCACGGCCGCTGTGGCCGCCTCATATTTGCCTTGTTCTAGTAGCTGCATGTAGGTGCGTACGGCTGCTTCGGCACCGGTGTTCACTGGGTTGATTAGTCGCGGCAGGGCGACGACGCCTATCACCAGCACTACCACTAAAGCTGCCGCAACCGCATAGACCTGCCAGTTAAGCCAGGCCGGAAGTGAGATGCTGCGGGTTCTACGAGAGCTCATGGTTCTAGAGAAAGGTGCATATCGTCAGGCTAACGATACGCGAGTATATCTGATTAACCTCTAGGTTAACTGAGCTATCCAGATCCGTTCAGGCATGTCCACGCTGTGACCAGGGCAGGCATCCGGACGTGCTAGCCTCTGCCCGAGCGCGGCCAAGCAAACGGATTCACGGTTTACTTGCTACTCAAATAGCCCCCAAACAATTTCTGGCTGTCCAGAGGCATCAAAGGAAATGTAGGCAGTTAGCTTGCCTTCAACATCTTTAGTTCTTCCAGATTCATAAACATGATAATCAGGCTCAGGATAGCTATAGGTAGGTGTTATCTTATAGGCAACAGTGGCTTTAACGACAAAGATAGTATTCCACTTATAAGTTTCACTATGTCCATAAAAAACGTTAAGAGATTCATAAGGCGAAATAGAATCCAGCTTGCCTGGCAGTGATTTCACTTCAATCTTGTCAAGATCACGCCGTCGCAACTCAAAGGGGCACGCATCATCCGACTGATTTGAAGAGGAGGCACAGACTTTAGCTTTTTCACGGAACTTAGTTAAAGCCCAGTTCTTCAGCTTCTCTGTAGCTTCAACATTAGCAGCTACCAGCGTGTAAGAATCGTTAAGGTAGTTAGAATCTTTGCAAGCCACTGTAAATTGCTTACCGGACATGGCAGCAGTAAAGTACTGAGGACTTGCACTTTGTACCTCAATAGTGTAAACCCCTGGGTAGACTAAGTAGTCAAATAAACCATTATTTGCCAAATTAGAATTTACAACAGCTGAACCGATTTTGTAAGACCCGAAAAATCCACTCCCAGGAGTGATGATTAAGTGAGTGACTAGTGGGGTGAGTATTTTCCACTCATTTGCTGGCCGACCAGCCCCACCCTTTTCTAAATCCAAGACTTGATCTGCAGTTTTATCTTTTACTTGCAAATTCACATAAACTTCTGCGCTTATCTCATCACTACTTTTCACAAATATAGAATTAATTTTAACAGCGCCCTTAACGCCACTATAAGCTTTATCAGTTAATAGCCTACGCTTATCACCATCAACACCAGGATCTACCAGCTTGCTAGCCGCGTCATATTTTCCGTCAGCAATCAACTGCACATACTCACGCACGACAGCCTCAGGAGTACGCTCAGTGCGCTCAGAGTTAATCGCTCTTACCGAAACCACACCTACAATCAGCGCCAGCACCACTGCCAGCGCTGCTGCTAGGCAGAGCTTTGCCTTTTTGGTTAACGGCCTACGTAAAGCGGCCGCAGGCTTTGCGGGAGCTCCTTTTGGAACCCCTTCTTGTCTAAGACCTTCAGGCGGAAGCTTGAAGCCTTCAGTGTGCCAACCGCTCTCTGTAGCCATAATCAAAACATCCAGTTTGTTAGACCAATGATGCATTCGAGTATAGCTGACCACACCCCTATTTGGGGCGCCAATAAGGCCAGAGATAAAACTTCCAGGGTCCAAGACAACCCTTCCGACAGTCCACATGACTGCCGAAAGGCCCTAGCTTAGCGATTTACCAACCAGTCCAGCTGATTTTTGGTTGCCTTTGCTCATCGAAAGATATGGAAGCGGTCGCAGTGTACTCCATATCGTTAACCTCACCAGCCGAAGGCCCAGAGTAGCCATACCTCACTGTAATTACAGCGTCACCTTTAGCCTCAATCAGACCATTTTTCTCAACATATTCAATGGACTTCAGCTGGTCGGGCAAGGTTTTTACTTGCACCGAGGCAACATCATTACCTCGCACCTCAAGCGGACAAGAGTGATCTCGCTTGGCACCTGCAAAAGAGCCACAGTCCTTAACTTTGTCTTGAATCTGCTGCAACGCCCAAGCCTTTGCAGCCTCTGTAGGCTCTACGGCAGCATAACTATCAAAATTCAAGTTAACGTAAGTCGGCGCCCCAAGGGCAGCGGTGCTGGTACGGGACTTGACTACGGCCACAAACTTATTATGTTTAGGCGCAACTTTAACATATTGGGAGTTTATACTTGTCGGCTCAATATTATAAACTCCTGGATACATCATGTAACTTACCGAGCCATAATGATCTTGTGATTTCATATTCACAATGGCTGAGCCAATTTTGTAGGAGCTCAAATATGCGTGCCTATAAATTTGCACCTGAACTAATAGTGGAGTAAGGATCTTCCACTTACGTAAACCAAAATTATTTGTATATGACTCTACCTTAAGCTCAGCTTCCATAGGATGACCGCTTACTAGTAGATCCACGTTAACAGTTGCAGAATCATCGTCTTTGTCGTACTGCAACCCACTTATAGAGTCAAATTTTACTGCCCCTTTGACCTTACTATAAGCCTTACTTGTTAGCAGCTCACTCTGGGTACCAGTAACCCCTGGGTCCACTACCTTATTAGCTTCGTCGTATTTACCGTCAGCAATCAACTGTACATAGTCGCGCACGGTAGCTTCAGGAGTACTTTCAGAGTTAATTACTTTTATTGAAACGGCGCCAACAGCTAGCACTAGCATTACAACCAACGCTGTCAATAGTAAAACTGTGGCCCTGCGCTTAGACCGTTTACGCGCAGATACGCGCATATTGCCGCGCCTAGACCTCCTAGACGGAGGCATAGATGAGCGCCCTGGCCTCCTGGATGAAGGCGCAGATGAGCGCCTAGTCTCCCTAACGAGACGATTTTCAGCTTTCATAATCAAAAACGCCCAGATTGCTGGAGTAGTACGAACTTGAGTATAGCTGACCACACCTTCATTTGAGCCGTAAATAAGGTTAAAGATGGCTGTGGGATGCTGTTTTACAGCATCCCACAGCCATCGTTCAGCATGGTTAACTAAGCCTTACTACTAAAACATGAACTAGGTTCACGCTTAAACGCTCAGCTTGGTTAATCAACTGGGTTAACCGTTAGGTAACCAACTGGGTTAACGTCAGGTCACCAACTAGCTCGTCAGTCTCCGGTTTGGTTAACCGTCAGACCGCCAACTGGTTTAACAGTTTGGCTTACCAGTCTGGTTTACCAGCGTTCACTGAAGTTTAGTAGTAGCTCCACCCAATTTGTGGCTGCCCCTTGTCATCAAAGGTGATGTAACCGTTAACCTCGTAGTCCACGTCTTCACGTTTGTAGGTAAAGAAAGTGGAATCCTTGTGCTTATACGTGATGGTACCGGTACCCTGCACCCGAATCCTGTTGTCGTAGTTAGAGTATCCGAAGGCATCGAGACTGGTGGGCAGCGACTTTACCTCCAACACCTCAAGATCCCCACTGCGCACCTCATAAGGGCAGTCACGATCCATATTGGTAGAGGTAGAAGCGCAAGACTTAACCTTGTTGCGCACCTGCTCCAAAGCCCAGCTCTTGAGCTTATCGGTAGGCTCTATCTTAACCTCGAGCCCTGAATAAGTCTGCGGCAGATATTTACCGTCGCCAACGCTACTGCCATCAGTAGCCACCACAATCTGCTTCTTAGACAAAGAGGTCTTAACGTATTGAGGGTTACTACTCTGAACCTCAACGTTATAAACACCCGGATACATCGGGAAGTACATTGGCGCAGCACCGTCCTCCGGTGGCGGTACAGTCACAGCAACTGAACCAATCTTGTAGCCCTTCACTCCAAACCTACCAGGGAAGTTAACCGCGTTAGTCAGCAGCGGGCTCATAATCTTCCAGGTTTTCAACACCCCGTACTCGTTATCGCCCTGCTTTACACTCACATAGTAGGAGCTGCGTTCACCGTTAATGCTTAAAACAACCTCAACGGAAGAAAGCTTAGATTTCTCGCCGGTATCCCTCTGAATCACCGACTCCACCTTGACTGCATTCTTGACGCCGTCGTGAGCCTTATCGGTCAGCAGCATCCGCATGTTAGTTGCCACTCCCGGGTCCACTACCTTATTGGCTTCATCGTACTTACCGTCAGCAATCAGCTGGGCATAGTTACGCACGGTTTCTTCAGCGGTGCGGCCGGAGTTAATCACGTTCACTCCAACTACGCCAATGATTACCACCAGTACTACTGCCAGCACCGCCGCCAGAGAGACCTTGGCCTTCTTGCTCAGCGGTTTACGCGGTGCGCGCGGGTAAGTGGTTGTGTATGGGTTCATTGGGGCCGACGCCGGCGCACTAGCCACCCCAGGGGCGCTGTAGGCGGTGGCACCAGAGGCCACACCAGCACTTCCAGTCAGCGGCAGCTGCTGGTCAGAGGCCACATTGGCGGTGGGCATAGCCACCGCAGCCGGGTTAGTTACCGGCACTGAACCAGTAGCGGCGCTAGGCGCAACCGCAGGCATTGAGCCAGTAACCACGGGAGCCGAAGCAGCCACCGGCACCGCGCCAGGCACAGCCGGCACCGCACCGGGCACAGCCACGGTCGGCGTCGTCCCTGCAGCCATAGCAGCCGCACCAGCAGCCGGCACCAGCACCGGACGGAAACGCAGGTTGCGCAGGTAACGCGGGGCAAACTCAGCAGCCAGGGAAACCAGCGCCGTGTAGATCACCAGGTTAACTATGCTTACCGGGGCCAGGCCGACGTCACCCTTACCGCCATAGCCCAACGCATCCATGTTCAGCGAGAAACGGGCGTAAGCGTAAATGCTGTAACCCCACAGCACCAGCGCGGTCGGCGCGGCATAAGCGATGTAAAGCCAACGAACCGGCCCGTAATTGGGGCGACGCAGCACGGCCACAGCCACGGTGGCCAGGATAAACATAACTACCAAGGCCGCCAGCATCAGGCTGATAGCGCCGCCGTCGAACGCAGACATGTCACCCAGGCCGCGCGAGGAACCGCTCCATTCACCCAAACCACGCAAGGTGATACCGATGTAGCCAAGTGCGGCCACACCTGCACCAATAACCCCCAGGTTTAAGGGCATGGCCAGAGCAAGCGCCGGCTTGGCATCCTTAAGCATCAGAACAATGGCTCCGAACAGGAAGCAAACCGCAATACTTACAACGAAAATGACTACTGCATCAAAGATACCCTGATAAGCAATAGAGCTACGACCAGTTACCAGCAGGTGCTTATAGGTCGCAAAACGCCCTACCACCAGTGCCAGGAACACCAACACCAGGGTGTTGAAGAAAACCGCAAAGGGATCAGCCGCAATGTGTACATCTTTGGTATCCACAGCAGCAATCAGGAAGACAACCATGGACACCACGGCCACCCCAAATGCCTCAATTCCGGCACGGGCAGCTACTGCCGCGATATCTACCGGGATAATCTCACCGGCGCGGCGGAACTTAGCCAGCAGGGCAATCGCAATGAAAATCACCAGGTGACCGATGGAGGGCAGGATGCGCAGGCCCGCTCCCCCAGCGCGCATACTGGAGTAGCTGGCAGTTAGATCTGCCTTGCCGCCCAGAGCCATACCGGCAAGCGGACCCAGCAGGCTGGGCGCGTCATCGCTGCTCATAAAACCATCGGCTAGGTCTGTGAGCACAGAGTTAGCGATTGCACCAACAATAAAGGCAACGACCAGCGTAATCACTAGGCCTACTACCCAGGTAATAATTCCGGGCACGCGGAAGCACTGGGTGATGTAGGCGTTACGCGCAGCAGTGCGCGGGTTTACCGGCCTGGGGGCGCCCTGCGGGGCCATACCCGCTTGCGGAGCCATACCCGGCTGCCCAGCCATCACGCCCGGAGCCATTGCGGGCACACCAGGCGCAGAAGCAACCACCGGGGCTGACATACCAGCTGGCATACCGGGAGCCGGCGGGGCCCCAACTGGAGCCGCAGGTGCCGGCGGGGCTGGGGCAAACTGGCCCGGAGCTGGCGGCGCAGCAGCTTCTGGTGCAGCTTCCGGTTGCGCCGTCGCTACAGGCTCCGCCGACGCCGCCGAGCCAGTTGCGTCCTTAGCTGGCGTCGATTCAGCCTTAGCTGCGCTAGTATCTGTTGAAGGCGCCGAAGCTGCAGAAGCTGATACATCTGCAGCCGACGATGCAGGAGATGGCTCAGGGACAGCCTGGGGATTTGGTTTGGACTCGCTCATGAGACCTCCTTAACAATCATGTAACTGTACATGCGTGTTACATAATAGTCTCTGTGAGCTGAATTTTTAGCTAAATTCACGCACGAAAAGTAGCGGTGCTTAACAAACCCAGCGATTACGCTAAACACCGCTACTTTTTCGAGTTCGAATGCAACCAGATACATTCAAACTCTTATACCTGGGGGATCAGTCCAGGTACCTTCTAAGCGCTTAGCCTCCCTCAAGGCCTTGATGCTTAGACCAGGTCCGTGCCTGTTTCCCAGAGCAGCTTGGCGGCACAAGCCACCCGGTTACAGACAATCGCAGCCAGCCCGTTTAGGCCAGCTGATAGTAAGCCACTACTTGATCAATAATGGACCGTGCTTGCTCATAAGTGGGAGATTCCGCAAAGACGCGCAGCAAAGGCTCAGTGCCAGAGAAACGAATTACCACCCAAGAGTCATCGGCGAAATAAACCTTGCACCCATCCAGATAGGAAACATGGTCTACGGCCTGCGTAAACTCGGGCAGATCATGGCGCTCATAGATCTGCTCTAGCAGCTGGGCTTTACGCTCCATAGTGAAGCCATAATCGGTTTCAACCATTTCCAGCTGACCATATTTAGCCACAATATCGGCGTAGATTTCGCTTAAATGCTTACCTTTCTTAGCCACCATTTCGACTAGTAATGTGCCCGCATATACGCCATCTTTACCGGCAATATGTCCCTTAACAGTTAAACCACCAGAGGATTCACCACCAATAATGGCGTCATGTTCAGCCATCTTGGAGCTAACCCACTTAAAGCCTACGGGCACCTCATAGCACTGCTCGCCATGAGCGCGTGCCACTCTATCTAGCAGGTGGGTTGTGGCCAGGTTGCGTACTACTGGCCCGTGCCAGCCCTTTTCTTCCAGCAGGTACTCATAGAGCAGCACTAGGATTTCGTTGGGATGCAAGAACTTGCCGGTATTGTCGATAACCCCCAGGCGGTCGGCGTCGCCATCGGTAGCAATACCCATGGCCGCGCCACGCTCAAGCACCTCGTTAGCTAGGGCATGCAAGGTCTTTGACGACGGCGAGGGCAGGCGCCCGCCAAAAAGGGTGTCGCGGCGCTCGTGAATGGTCTCCACATCGCAGCGCGCGGTCATCAAAATAGTTTGCAGGCAGGTGCGTGAAACCCCGAACATCGGGTCTAGCACGATCTTGAGGTGGGCGTGGCGAATAGCCTCCACATCCACCGAGTCAAGGATTGAGTCAATGTACCAATTCATTGAGGTTTGGGTGCTAATCAACCCAGCGGCTTGAGCCTCGCTAAGCTCAATGAGTTTGATGTCGTCTGCTCCCAAGGCGTTAGCGGCGTCTTGTAGGGGCGTGGTGATTTCTACTTCCGCGTCCCGCCCACCGGCAGTGAAGACTTTAATACCGTTGTAAATTGCAGGATTGTGAGAGGCGGTAATGGCCATGCCGTAGGCGCAGCCTAGATCTTTTACCGTCCACATGATCATCGGGGTGGGGGCTGGACGGTCAATCAGGTGCACGTGAATGCCGTTTGCGGCCAGTACTTGGGCGCTCCACCAGGCAAATTCTGGCGACAAGAAACGCTGATCATAGCCGATTACTACGGGCTTATCGACTACCCCTTGGGAAATGATGCGCGCCGCTAAGGCTTGGGCTACGCGCTGCACATTTAGCTGGGTGAAGCCTTCAGAAATAATTGCGCGCCAGCCACCGGTACCAAAATGAATCTGTGGCTCTTGTGCAGTGTAGGTTTTTAGCTCCTCGGTCATCATTGACACTTCCTCGGTTGGTCCGATTGCCTTAGCTCAATTCTAACCGATCAGTTCTGCTCATAAAAGCACATAAACAATCAACTTTGAGCATTCTTGTTAAGGTCTCGGCCACACGCCCGCTTTTTAACGACGACGACACTCCCCCGCGCGCCCGGTACCACAGGCCCTTCCCTCACGCACCCGGGCACCGCAGACCACCAACCAAAAACTCCCCTAAACAAAACTTGGGGCCGACACCAGCGGTGTCGGCCCCAAATCTAAGCGTTAAGCTCAGGCTTCGGTGGTCTCCTCGGCCTTGTCCTCAGCCACAGCGGCCTTAGCAGCCTTGGTGGCGGTGGCGACGGCGTCGTCCACAATGGACTTAGAAGCAACAGGCTCTAGCACCAGGGAGATCTGGGCCATGGGGGCGTTGTCACCCTTACGGTTGGGCAGCTTCACAATGCGGGTGTAACCACCATTGCGACCCTCGAACTGAGGAGCCAGGTTGTCGAACAGGTTCTTGAGAACCTGGGCGTCAGTGATCTTGCGGGCCACGGTACGGCGAGCGTGTAGGTCGCCGCGCTTGGCCTTGGTGATCAGCTTTTCTGCGTAGGGGCGTAGCACCTTGGCGCGAGTCTCAGTGGTAACAATCGACTCGTAAGCGAACAGCTGGGTAGCCAGGTTCGCCAGCATGTGGCGCTGGTGCTGCGCCGAACCGCCGAGGCGGGGACCCTTAGTGGGGCGAGGCATAGTATTGTCTCCTAAAATTTACGAGCGTAAAGGCTCAGGCCTGCTCGTCGCTGAAAGTTGGGGTAGCGTCGTAGTTGTCGTCCGAAACCAGGTCCACCGGGGAACCCTTCAGGGACAGACCCAGCTCAGCTAGCTTGTCCTTGATTTCGAGGATCGACTTGGCGCCGAAGTTACGGATGTCGAGCAGGTCAGCCTCGGAACGGGCAACCAGCTCGCCTACCGTCTGAATGCCTTCACGCTTGAGGGCATTGGAGGAACGAGCCTGCAGTTCTAGGTCATCAATCGCCATAGCCAGGTCCTGCTGCTGACTTTCGTCAGCCGGCGAGGGGCCTACCTCGATACCTTCAGCCTCAACGTTTAGCTCGCGGGCAAGACCGAATAGTTCAACCAGGGTCTTACCGGCGCTAGCCAGAGCGTCACGCGGGGTCATGGAAACCTTGGTCTCCACGTCCACGATCAGACGGTCGAAGTCAGTACGCGAAGACACACGAGTTGCCTCCACAGCGTAGGAAACCTTCTTCACCGGCGAGTAAATCGAGTCCACCGGGATGCGGGTGATTTCAGCCTGAGGGTCCTTGTTCTGGTTAGCGGTGACATAGCCACGACCGCGCTCAACGGTCAGCTCAATCTCCAGCTTGCCCTTCTCGTTCAGAGTGGCAATTACCAGCTCGGGGTTGTGCACCTCGACGCCGGCAGGCGGGGTAATGTCACCGGCGGTAACCACACCGGGGCCAGACTTACGCAGGTACATCACGACCGGCTCGTCGTTTTCAGACGAAAGCACGATCTCCTTGATGTTGAGGATAATCTGGGAGACATCCTCTTTAACACCAGGAACAGTGCGGAACTCGTGCGGCACTCCCTCGATACGGATCGAGGTCACGGCAGCCCCCGGAATGGAGGACAGCAGGGTGCGGCGCAGCGAGTTACCCAGGGTGTAACCAAAACCGGGCTCTAGGGGCTCCAGGATGAACCGGGAACGGCGGTTCTCCTCGACTACCTCTTCACTCAGCACAGGACGGTGCGAAATCTGCACTTAGATTTCCTTTCAGTTTCGACGCCCGCTATATGACGTCGCTACCAATTGATTGATGACTACATTAAGCGGCAGTCTCGCTTGGAATGTAAGGAAACGACAGCGCCTTTAAGACGCCGTCGTCACTTAAAAATCAAACGCGGCGGCGCTTGGGGGGACGGCAGCCGTTGAAAGCCTGGGGGGTGACGTCCGTAATGGAGCCAACCTCAAGACCGGCAGCGGTCAGCGAACGAATGGCGGTTTCACGGCCGGAACCCGGACCCTTAACGAACACGTCAACCTTCTTCAGGCCGTGTTCCTGGGCGCGACGGGCAGCAGCCTCGGCGGCTAGCTGAGCGGCGTAGGGGGTGGACTTACGAGAGCCCTTGAAACCAACCTGGCCAGAGGAGGCCCAGGCAATAACTGCACCGGTGGTGTCAGTTAGGGAAACAATGGTGTTGTTGAAGGTCGACTTAATGTAAGCGTGACCGTGGGTAATGTTCTTCCGGTCCTTGCGACGCGGCTTACGCACAGCAGTGCGGCTCTTGGGAGGCATAATTCCTTCTTCGCGTGAGGTTTAACTGGGGGCTGATTACTTCTTCTTACCAGCAACGGTGCGCTTGGGGCCCTTGCGGGTGCGCGCGTTGGTCTTGGTGCGCTGGCCGTGCACGGGCAGGTGACGGCGGTGACGCAGACCCTGGTAGCAGCCGATCTCGACCTTGCGGCGAATGTCAGCCTGGATCTCACGACGCAGGTCACCCTCAACCTGGTAGTTGGCGTCGATGTGAGAGCGCAGCTTGACGAGGTCTTCCTCAGTTAGGTCCTTGACGCGGGTGTCAGGGTTGACACCGGTGGCCTTGAGAGTCTCATCGGCGCGGGTACGGCCGATCCCAAAAATGTAGGTAAGTGCAACCTCTACGCGCTTCTCGCGCGGGAGGTCAACACCGGAAATGCGTGCCACTTTTGTGGTTCTCCTGTGTTTTCCCGGAGGTCGTCACCTATTCCTCCACCCCTTTGCGGGTGCCCCGGCCTCCGAGAACCGGGGGTGCGCTATTACGCGTGGGATAGGTGCTGTACGGACCGCTTAGCGGTCTGAGCGCAGGTTCAGCCCTGACGCTGCTTGTGTCGAGGGTTCTCGCAGATAACCATGACACGGCCGTGGCGACGAATCACCTTGCAGTTGTCACAGATCTTCTTGACGCTCGGCTTGACCTTCATGATCTTCCTCCGCCGCTCCTAAAACTAGGAGCGGGTTGTCACTTGTACCGGTAGACGATGCGTCCGCGGGTAAGGTCATAGGGGCTCAGCTCTACAACCACGCGGTCTTCGGGGAGGATACGGATGTAGTGCTGGCGCATCTTGCCCGAGATGTGAGCAAGCACGACGTGACCGTTATCCAATTCCACCCGGAACATCGCATTTGGAAGGGCCTCGACGACCGAACCCTCGACCTCGATGACTCCATCCTTCTTAGCCATGTTCCTCCGTCGGCTAGATGTTACGCAGCGCCGCGATTTGACGACGCCGGGACCACCCTTACTGTTGGTAGCGCCCCGAAAAGGGCATAAATAGGTGAATCCAGAGGGTTAGTTTACCGTTCAAAAGTGATACAAAGCTAGCCTTGCGCCAGCGAAAAACTGGTGGTAGTGCTCACGCAGACAGCGGGGTGGGAGTAAAGCCGAAAGGCTCCAGCCCAGATACTCCCCCATCACGTGCGGTCAGCACCCACACTCCCTTAGGGGTAAGCGCCACCGTGTGCTCCCAGTGAGCTGCGCGTGAGCCGTCACGGGTGACCACAGTCCACTCATCATCCAGGGTCTCGTTGCTGGCACGCCCGGCTGTGATCATGGGTTCAATCGCCAACACCATGCCCGGTTGTAGCTTCACGCCTTTAGAGCTGACCGAGTAGTTCAGTACGTCGGGGGCCATGTGCATCTTGGTGCCGATCCCGTGGCCCACATACTCCTCCACGATCCCCAGCTCGTGACCGGTTTCTTGGGCGGCGTCGAAAACTACCGACTCAACGGCGTCACCGATCAGGTTGATACGCGCATCCTTCCAGCCGCTAGCCCCTGCCTCAGCCAGGGCGGCAATGGCGGCCCACAGCGCCTGCTCGGTGGTGCGGTCCAGGTACTTGTCCGTTTCGCTAGCGTAGTTGCCGACGACGGCGGTAAAGGCCGCGTCCCCATGCCACTGCACGCCGTCGGCCTCCACATAGGCACCACAGTCGCAGCTAAGCAGGTCACCGTCTTGCAGCACCCGCTGGCCAGGAATGCCATGCACAATCTCCTCGTTCACCGAGGTGCACACCGTGGCCGGGTAGCCGTAGTAGCCCAGGAAGTTGGACTTGGCTTTACCCTTTTCGATGGCGCGGGCACTGACCTCATCTAGCTGCGCGGTGGTCACCCCAGGGGCAATAGCGGCTTTAAGGGCGTCGTGAATGTCAGCCACAACCAGGCCAGCTTGACGCATATGACGAATCTGGGCGGGAGTTTTAATTTGAATCTTGTCGCGGCCAAACATGCGCGCGCCTCTTTTCTACTCTAGACAGCAGCGGCTGGGGCCATATGAGCACAAAAACCGCCGCAGTCAGCCTAGTAGCTAGCTGCGGCGGTTTAAAGTCAGCTTCAGATCTGGCGGCCTAGCTTTTCTGACAGAGCCGCGTAGATACGCTCAGTGACCTCGTCAATCTCACCAATGCCGTCAACCTGCACTAGCAGGCCCATGTCGCGGTAGACATCAACCAGGGGCTGGGTCTGGGCGGTGTAGACCTCCAGGCGGTGACGAATCACCGGCTCGGTGTCGTCGGCGCGGTTCTGCTCGGTGGCGCGCTTAAGCAGACGCTTGACAATCTCTTCAGTGTCGGCGGTGATCTCCACGGCCACATCCAGGCTCAGGCCGTCGGCGCTGAGCATGCGCTCAAGCTCCTCAACCTGGTCCAGAGTGCGCGGGTAACCGTCCAGCAAGAAACCCTCGACGGCGTCGTCCCAGTGCAGGCGGTCGTGCACCAGGCCGTTGGTGACCTCATTGGGGACGTACTCGCCCTTGTCAATGTAGCTCTTGGCAGCCTTACCCAGCTCAGTGCCTTCAGCAATATTCTTGCGGAAGATGTCACCGGTGGAAATAGCCGGGATGTTTAGGCGCTCGCTAATACGGGCGGCCTGGGTGCCCTTGCCGGCCCCGGGAGGACCAAGCAGAACCATGCGTACACTCATGACAAGAATCCCTCGTAGTGTCGTTGTTGGAGTTGAGAGTTAATTTCCTTAACCGTCTGCAGACCCACACCCACCATAATCAAAATGGTGGTACCACCGAAGGGCAGAGTGGATCCCAATCCCATTGCAGCCACTGCAATGGTGGGCAGCAGTGCCAGCACAACCAGGTAGATAGAACCGGCTGTGGTGATCCGGTTGACGACGTAGCTCAGGTAGCGCTCAGTCGGTTCACCGGCGCGGATACCAGGAATAAAGCCGTTGTATTTCTTCATATTGTCGGCCACTTCCTTAGTGTCGAAAGTGATCGCGGTGTAGAAGAAGGTGAAGAACAAGATCAAAACGGCATATACCGAAATGTAGAAGGTGTCGGTGGGGCCAAGGTTACGACCAATCCACTGCACCCAACCGGCACGCTGGTTACCGAACTGGCTCACCAACTGTGGCAGGGCCAGAATCGAGGAGGCGAAAATTACCGGAATAACACCCGACATGTTGATCTTGATCGGAATGTAGGTAGAAGAGCCACCCATGAGGCGACTACCCACCATACGCTTGGCGTACTGCACCGGAATACGCCTAGTAGCTTGCTCCACGAAGACCACGGCCAGCGTAGCTGCCAGCACCAGCGCCAGCACCACCGCAAACTTACCGAAGCCGCCGTTACCACCAATGATAGACCACATGTTCTGCGGGAAACGGGCCACAATCGAGGTGAAGATCAGCAAGCTCATACCGTTACCCATACCGTGCTCGGTGATCAACTCACCCAACCACATGATCAGGCCGGTACCAGCGGTCATGGTGACCACCATCATGGTCATGGTCAAAATGGAGTGGTCCGGAACCACGGGCACGGTACAGCCACGGAAAAGCTGGCCGTTAGCCGCCGTCGCCACAATCGTGGAAGACTGCAGCAAACCCAAACCAATAGTTAGATAACGGGTGTACTGCGTCAGCTTAGCTTGACCAGATTGGCCTTCCTTGTGCAGCGTCTCAAAGCGAGGAATAACCACTCGCAGCAGCTGGATAATAATCGAAGCCGTAATATACGGCATGATTCCCAGCGCGAAGATACTTAGCTGCAAAAGTGCACCGCCGGAGAAAATGTTGATTAACGAAACCAACCCGGCGTCCTGAGACTGGCCAATACACTGACGCACATTCCGCATCGAAACACCCGGTGAAGGAATCACCGAACCTAGACGGAATAGCGCCATGATAAACAGGCTAAAAAGCAGTTTACGGCGTAGGTCTGGCGTAGTGAACGCCTGTTTGAATGCTGCGAGCACTCGTACATCTCCTGGTGAATGGGGGCAGCGTCGCCACAGTAATGCAGCGCCGCAGGTTTAGCTTACCTGCACCAGCAGGCCAAAAGCCAAAATCATAAACCCGCTTAGCATAGTGATCTTATACCGTGGGACATTTAAAACGGCCCACACAATGTCAAAACACCAAGTGCCAAAGCCTTAACGGCCATTTCAAGGCACTTAGCGCCACCAATTAAAGCACTGCCCCGCCGGGACTTACATCCCAGCGGGGCAGGACTTGGCGCTTAAAACTTGAGTCAGCGGGCGGTGATAGAACCGCCGGCAGCCTCAACCTTAGCCTGAGCGGAGCCAGACCAAGCGTCAGCCACGATGTTCAGCTTGACGTTAACGTCACCCTCGCCAAGAACCTTGACGAGACGACCAGCGCGCACGGCACCGGCAGCAACCAGAGCCTCTACGTTTACCTCGCCACCCTGGGGGAACAGCTCGGCAATGCGGCCTACGTTAACGGGCTGGTATTCCACGCGGTTGCGGTTCTTGAAGCCACGCAGCTTGGGTAGACGCATGTGCATCGGCATCTGGCCACCCTCGAAACCGGCCTTAACCTGGTAACGAGCCTTGGTGCCCTTAGTACCGCGCCCAGAGGTCTTACCCTTGGAGCCTTCACCGCGACCCACGCGGGTCTTGGCCTTCTTGGAACCGGCAGCCGGACGCAGGTGGTGAACCTTAACTACGGTCACCTTCTGCTCCTGCTCGGTGTTCTTGCTATCTGCCATGGTCAGTTGACCTCCTCGACGGTGACCAGGTGGGCCACCGTAGCGATCATGCCACGGACGGTGGGGGAATCCTCGCGCACAGTGGTCTGGCGGATCTTGCGCAGACCTAGCGACTTGAGGGTCTCACGCTGACGGTGAGTGCCACCAATACCGGACTTAACCTGGGTAATCTTGAGCTTCGCCATCACTCATTCACTCCCTCAGCGGCCTTCTCGGCTTCCTTCTTCTCAGCCTCAGCACGCTTTTCAGCCTCACCCTCGGCGCGGGCACGCAGCATGGACTGCGGGGCCACGTCTTCCAGGGGCAGGCCACGGCGAGCCGCGACGCCCTCAGGCTGCTCTAGCTGCTTGAGTGCATCAACAGTGGCGTGCACGATGTTGATGGAGTTCGAAGAACCCAGAGACTTGGACAGAATGTCGTGAATACCGGCGCAGTCTAGCACGGCGCGCACCGGACCACCGGCGATAACACCGGTACCGGGAGAAGCCGGACGCAGGAGTACGACGCCGGCGGCGTCCTCACCCTGGACTACGTGCGGAATGGTGCGGCGGATCATGGGGACGTGGAAGAAGTTCTTCTTCGCAATCTCCACACCCTTGGCAATGGCGGCGGGAACTTCCTTAGCCTTGCCGTAGCCGACACCCACAGTGCCCTCACCGTCACCAACCACTACCAGAGCAGTGAAGGTGAAGCGACGGCCGCCCTTGACGACCTTGGACACACGGTTAATGGTGACGACGCGCTCGATGTACTTGTCGTCGTTGCCGCGGTTACGGTCGCGGCGGTCATTGTTACGGTCGCGGCGGCCGCGGCCCTCACCCTGACGTTCCTTTTCATCACGCTGGGCCGAGCCGTCGGACGACGCGGACCTGCCTCGCTGCGGTGCAGCCATCAGATATTCCTCTGCTTTCCAGTCGTCTTAGTGCTCATAGGGACAGCCCGGCTTCGCGGGCGCCCTCGGCTACAGCCGCAACGCGGCCGTGGTACTTGTTACCACCACGGTCAAAGACAACCTGTTCGATGCCCTTGGCCTTGGCGCGCTCGGCTACCAGCAAACCGACCTGGTGGGCGGCACCAATCTTGGCGCCTTCCACTTCCTGACCTGCTAGCTCCATGGTGGAAGCAGCGGCTAGGGTGTGGCCAGCAACGTCGTCGATAACCTGGGCAACCACGTGACGGTTGGAACGGAATACCGCCAGGCGGGGACGCTCCGGAGTACCGAATACGTGCTTGCGCACACGCTGGTGGCGGATCTTGCGGGCAATAGCCTTGCCCTTGCCCCTCTTGAGAGCGTAACCCATGGTCACTTACCAGCCTTTCCGACCTTGCGGCGCACGTTCTCGCCGGCGTAACGAACGCCCTTACCCTTGTAGGGCTCCGGCGGACGAATCTTGCGGATGTTGGCGGCGACCTCGCCCACCTGCTCCTTGCTAATGCCGGAGACGATGATCTTGGTCGGGCCGTCGATAGCGAGGGAGATACCCTCAGGAGCCTCGACAGTCACCGGGTGAGAGAAGCCCAGGGCCAGCTCTAGGTTCGAGCCCTTAGCCTGTACACGGTAACCGGTACCGACGATCTCAAGGCGCTTCTCGTAACCCTGGGTAACACCCACAACCATGTTGTGGATCAGGGTACGGCTCAGGCCGTGCAGAGAGCGAGAGGTACGCTCGTCGTCGGGGCGGGTGACGACAATGGAGCCGTCTTCAGCGCGGGCGATAGAGATCGGCTCGCTGATGGTACGTGAAAGGGTACCCTTGGGGCCCTTCACAGTGATGTCCTGACCGTTAATGGTCACGTCCACACCTGCCGGAACAGGAACGGGGAGTCGTCCAATACGAGACATTAGTTATCCTCCGTTCTCACCAGATGTAGGCGAGGACTTCCCCGCCGACACCCTTGTTCTCGGCCTGCTTGTCGGTTAGGAGACCAGAGGAGGTGGACAAAATAGCCACCCCGAGGCCACCTAGAACCTTGGGCAGGTTGGTGGACTTGGCGTACACACGCAGACCAGGCTTGGAAATGCGGCGTACACCCTGAATGGCGCGCTGACGGTTAGCCCCGTACTTCAGGGACAGGGTCAGCGTCTTGCCTACCTCGGCGTCAACGACGGCGTAGTCGGCAATGTAGCCCTCGGACTTTAGGATGGAGGCGATGTTGACCTTGAGCTTGCTCGAGGGCATCGACACCGAGTCGTGGTGGGCCTGGTTGGCGTTACGCAGACGGGTTAGCATGTCTGCGATCGGGTCTGTCATAGTCATAAGTGGGCCTGTCGCCCTTCCTCGTCGTGGTTTCCTCGCGGACCTACGACGTAGAGATTTACCAGCTGCTCTTGGTTACGCCCGGGAGCTCGCCCTTGTGGGCCATCTCGCGCAGGCAGATACGGCACAGGCCGAACTTACGGTAGACCGAGTGGGGACGGCCACAACGCTGGCAGCGAGTGTAGGCACGTACAGCAAACTTCGGCTTACGGTTCGCCTTCTGGATCAGAGCGGTCTTTGCCATGTCACTTCTCCTTGAAGGGGAAGCCGAGCTTCTTCAGCAGAGCGCGGCCTTCCTCGTCGGTCTTGGCCGTGGTAACCACGGTGATGTCCATGCCGCGTACGCGGTCGATCTTGTCCTGCTCAATCTCGTGGAACACGGACTGCTCGGTCAGACCGAAGGTGTAGTTACCGTTACCGTCGAACTGCTTGGGGCTGAGCCCACGGAAGTCGCGGATACGGGGCAGCGAGATGGAAATTAGGCGGTCCAGGAATTCCCACATGCGGTCACCGCGCAGGGTGACGTGGGCACCAATGGGCTGACCCTCACGCAGCTTGAACTGCGCGATGGACTTGCGTGCCTTGGTGATCTGAGCCTTCTGGCCAGTGATGGCAGCTAGGTCGCGGGCAGCGCCCTCGATCTGCTTAGAGTCGTGAGCGGCCTCGCCCACACCCATGTTGACCACTACCTTGGTGATGCCACCCACCTGCATAACGTTGGCGTGCTTGAACTCAGCCAACAGAGCGGGGCGCACCTCCTCGGTGTACTTAGTCTTTAGACGGGGAGTGATCTTCTCAGTCATGCTCACACGTCCTTCCCGGACTTCTTGGCGTAACGCACGCGGATGGTGCGCTTACGGCCGTTGGGGCGCTCGCCCTCCTCAAGACGGAAGCCAACGCGGGTGCGCTGCTTGGTCTCGGGGTCAACGAGCATAACGTTAGAGGCGTGGATCGAGGCCTCAACGGTCTCAATGCCGCCAGTGCGGGAACCGTTGGCACTCTGGCCAACCTTGGTGTGCTTGGTTACGCGACCGACACCCTCCACGATAACGCGGTTGGTTTCGGGGATAACCTTCAGTACACGCCCGGTCTTACCCTTGTCTTTACCGGCGATAACGATGACCTGGTCGTTCTTCTTGATACGCGCCATGGATCAAATCACCTCCGGGGCCAGGGAAACGATGCGCATGAACTTCTTCTCGCGCAGCTCACGGCCGACGGGGCCAAAGATACGAGTACCGCGGGGCTCGCCATCGTTCTTGAGGATTACGGCAGCGTTCTCGTCGAAGCGGATGTAGGAACCGTCGGGACGGCGGCGCTCCTTGCGGGTGCGCACTACCACGGCCTTAACGACATCGCCCTTCTTGACGTTGCCGCCAGGAATGGCGTCCTTGACGGTGGCGACAATGGTGTCACCAATACCCGCATAGCGACGACCAGAGCCACCGAGAACACGGATGCAAAGGATTTCCTTGGCACCAGTGTTGTCAGCGACCTTTAGTCGTGACTCCTGCTGGATCATTTACAATTCTCCTGTCGTCGAGCTGGTTCTCGCGCAACACGCGAGCCTAGCCGAACGTTCAATGGTACTTTGCACTAGCCACCGTTGGCTGGGTTAGGCCAAGAGGGTGACTCTAGGGAGCCAGACACAGACACATATGTGGAGGTCTCTGGCTAAAGCTCTAGACGTACAACTTGGCTAGTTTATCGGTATTGCCCGACGGCGCAAAAGACGCTAAGGGGCCCTGTCGCCTATGCATTTGCTCACCACTGCGTAAGGTGCCCCTCCCCCTTAATGTAAAGCCCCAGGTGGCGCCAATAACGACGACGACGGAGCGGTTAGCGCTGCGGGGCAGGGCCGGCACAGCCCAGCGCACCGGGAGCCGTCGGGCACCGGACACAGCCGGCGCCGTCGGGCACGGGCGGACACCGGGAGCCATCGGGCACGGGCGGACACAGCCGGGCGCCGTCGTCGTCGTCGTCGATAAAGAAACCAGGCAAAACGCAAAGTGGCCAAAGCACCCAAAACAAAAGCACATAAAACGAGCGCATAAAAAAGGGGTGCGGCCCCGGTAAACCGGAACCGCACCCTCAGATCAGGTGCGAGCGGGCCACAGCCCACCCGCCGACCATGGCAGCCTTACTTGGCCTTCTCCACGATCTCCACTAGACGCCAGCGCTTGGTGGCGGATAGCGGACGGGTCTCCATGATCGAAACCAGGTCGCCGACGCGTGCCGAGTTGGCCTCGTCGTGCACCTTTACCTTCTTGGAACGACGTAGCACCTTGCCATATAGGGAGTGCTTGTAGCGCTCCTCGACCAGGACTACAACGGTCTTGTCCATCTTGTCGGAGACTACGTAGCCGCGACGCACCTTGCGGTGGTTGCGTTCGATAGCCTCAGCGGCGGTCTGCTCGCTCACTTGGCCTCCTCAGAGCTGGGCGCGGTGCGGATACCGAGCTCACGCTCGCGCACAATGGTGTAAATGCGGGCGATATCGCGACGCACGGCCTTGAGACGGCCACGGTCCTCTAGCTGACCGGTGGCAGCGGCAAAACGCAGGTTGAAAAGCTCGGCCTTAGCCTTGGTGAGCTCCTCAGCCAGACGCTCGTTGTCCATACCGTCCAGGTCGGAGGGCGTAAGATCCTTGGAACCGATAGCCATCAGTTGTCACCACCCTCACGAGTAACGAAACGGGTCTTCATAGGGAGCTTGTGCTGGGCGCGGCTCATGGCTTCGCGAGCCAGCGACTCGGGAACACCAGCCAGCTCGAACATGATGCGTCCGGGCTTGACGTTGGCGATCCACCACTCCGGGGCACCCTTACCGGAACCCATACGAGTTTCGGCGGGCTTCTTGGTCAGCGGGCGGTCCGGGAAGATGTTGATCCACACCTTGCCACCACGCTTGACGTGACGGGTCATTG
>ERZ772962.92-NODE-92-length-47551-cov-5.852830_pt1 | contig 47551 bp, 34 predicted proteins | sample MGYA00580676_ERZ772962 | MGnify/ENA primary metagenome ERZ772962 (study PRJEB29015, sample SAMEA2738049) | human oral metagenome | biome: human oral; feature: human-associated habitat; material: saliva | place: China | collected 2230 ...
AAATACAAATAAAAACCTGAGTTCGGCCTAAACATTTCCTCTAAAAACAATCCCACCGACTAAACAACTTAATCGGTGAAACTACGTGGAAAGAGAATCGCAACTTTACAATTGAAGACCAAATAGTTACTATTCCACACGAACTCCATTTACACTACAAAGACAACAGAAATGTTTTATTAGGTCGACGGATTCTGTAAGCAGATACGCGAAAGTTTTCTCAACAAACGCTTTGCAATCTCCATATTATTTGTACTTTTGCCCAAAAGCATGAGCCTTCATCGCCCCACAAACGATCGAAAGTCGTGCTTCCGCAAAGCCTATAGCCCAAGTGCAACAAAATCCCCCTCAACAATACCTCAACATCTAAATACAATCACACAATGACACACCTCACTCCCCGCCCACTGCCCCGCCTGCTCGGCGTGCTGTTCGTTTTCCTCTTCGCCCTCCTGCCCCTCGCTGCACAGCAGGGTAAGGACTTCGAGGACTACAACGTGAAACGCGGCTTCGAAATGCTGCAAAACGACGAAGACCAAGGCGAAGCCCTGAAGCAATTCCAAACGGCGCTCGAAAAGAACCCGCGCAACGGCTACGCTCATTTCTTCATTGGGCTCATCCACCTCGACAACGACGAAAACGGCAACGCCCTCTCCGCCATCGACCAGGCACTCAAGTATCTGCCTAAGAAAGACAAGGAGACGCTTGCCCTTGCCCACTCCAAACGCGCACTCGTCCACCTGGCGCTCGCCGACACCACGGCCGCCCTCACCGACATCGGCACGGCCATTCGCCTCACGCCCGACGATCGTGACTACATCCAACAGCGCGGCGACCTCTACTACGAGATGGAGCGCTACGATCTCTCCGACCGCGACTACGAGCAGATGCAAAAGCTCGACAAAGGCAACACCTATTCCTATATGGGCATGGGGCGCAACGCAGTGGCACGCAAAGACTACGACCGCGCCATCGCACTCTTCGACCACGTGGTGCAACTCGCTCCCGAATATGGGCAGGGCTATTCCTTCCGCGCCGAGGCCTACTTGCTGCGCCACGAATATCCGCGCGCCGTGGAGGACTGCACCACAGCCCTCTCGCTCATGGACGACGACATTGACCACAAGGCCTTCCAAGTCTTCGGCATACTCTGCGACTCTGCCGCCGCCCCGCTGCGGGCACGCCTCAAAGTGCTCCGCAACAAAGAGCCCAACCTGCCCAAATGGCCGCTGCTGCTCGCCGCCCTCGAGCGGGTGCAAAAGAACTATGGCCGCGCGGTGAACTACCGTCTCGAAGCTTATGCCCTGGAACCGGCCAACAGCACAACTTATAATATAGCCGCCGATCTGGCTTCGCTCAACCTGCACGAGGCCGCCCTGAGCTGGAATGCGCGCGCCGGGGCGGGCGATTCGACCGACATCGATATTCCGCTGCAAAGAGCACAACAGCTCATCGAGCTCCGCCGCTATGACGAAGCCAAGGCGGCACTGGATCGCGCACAGACCCTCGATGCAGAAAATAGCCGCCTCTATCTGCTGCGCTCCTTGATAGATCGCAAGCAAAAGCACTACGAAGCTGCCCTGGAAGCCATGGACATGGCCCTCTCACTCAACGAAGAAGAGGCCTTCCTCCACGACCTGCGCGGGCGCTTGCTCCTGAAAATGGGACAGAAAGAGCGTGCCGCCGCGGACTTCCGCCGCGAGTTGGAACTCGAAAAAACGCCCGACGATTACTTCGTCTCGCCCTTTGCCCTCTATTTCCTCGGGCAGCCCAAAGCCGCCGCCGCGCGCATGGACTCCATCATGGCCAAGGGCGACGACGAACAAGCCTACAATGCGGCCTGCATCTACGCACTTTGCGGCAACAAGCAGCAGGCACTCACCTATCTGGAGCGCGCGTTGAAGAGCCGAAAGTACACCGATTTCGACCACATCGACACGGATACTGACCTCGACGGCCTGCGCAACGATGCCGACTTCAAGGCTTTGGTCAAGCAATATCGCGATGCGTGGGAAGCGCACCTCGCGGCCGAACGCAAACTCCTCGACCCGCGCGCCACTGAAGGCGCAAAGAGCGAATCGGCGGCCGACACTTCGGCGAAGCCCGCCGCACAAAAGACAGACAAGAAGGCAACGGCAGCCGCTCCTCACGGTGTTTCGGAAATCGCCTTCACCCATTCGGGCGGCGTCACGCAGGTGCCTTGCACCATCAATGGGCTTCCGCTCCACTTTGTCTTCGACACCGGCGCGTCGGAAGTGACGCTTTCGTCGGTGGAAGCGCAGTTCATGTTCAAAAACGGCTATCTCAAACCCTCCGACGTGATCGGTCGCCGGGCTTACCTCACAGCTTCGGGCGATGTGGTGGAGGGCACGAGTGTGCGCCTGCACTCCGTGACCTTCGGCGGGCTGACGCTCAACAACGTGCGCGCCTCCATCACCCACAGTCAGGCTGCCCCGCTCCTCCTCGGCCAGTCCGTACTCAGCCGACTGGGCAAAGTGGAAATCGACAACCAGGCCAACGTGATTCGCATCACCAAGAAGTGAAGGAACAGCGACTTCCCGAATACGACCGATTGCAAGACCTCGACACCAACCGCAGTCAATGAAAGCTATTCTCAAGTTTTTTCAGCGACGATGTCCTACGCTATCTCTTCAGGCACAAGGTAATGGGAATACCGGGCTGGATTCCGGTTACAATTGGCTTCGTACTGTGGATTCTCTACAAGTTGTTACAAAATCCGGAAGACAAAGAAGATTCCGACAAGGAGGAGCATTGATTGGGCACAAGCCATTTTCCACGACAATGCTCCCGCCCAAGCGCTGAATCAAGGAAAAAGGGAGACACAAGTCCCGCAAGATGAGATTTTTCTCCTCAAAAACTTGCACAGTCCCCGCGAATTGCTTACATTTGCAGCGTTCAAACAGACGTGAGGGGCTCAAACGAAGCTCCTCACTTCTTTTAATTAGTCGTGCCTCCGCCCTTCGCCGTAGAAGTCGGGGCACCTCTCACCCATTTCACACCCCCACTGACACATGATCAGTAAAGAAGCCGTAGAACAACTCATCGCCGACTGGCTTGTCGGCAAAGACTATTTCCTGACCGACCTGGTCATCACGCCCGACGACCGCATCATCGTGGAAATCGACCACGCCGAAGGAGTGTGGATCGACGACTGCGTGGCCCTCTCCCGCCACATCGAAGAGGGATTGGACCGCGACGAGACCGATTTCGAGCTCGAAGTGGGCAGCGCCGGACTGGGACAGCCCTTCAAAGTGCTGCGCCAATATGAGATCCACCTCGGCGACGACGTGGAAGTGCTCACCGCCGAAGGCAAAAAGCTCATCGGCCGACTCACCGCCGTCGACAATAGCCAAATCACCCTCACACAGACCGTGAAAGTGAAGGCACCGGGCGAAAAACGCCCCCACTTGCAGGACGTGGAAACCGTTCTCCCCTTCGACAACGTGAAGTGGACCAAACTTTACATCGACTTTAAATAACTCCCTTGCCGACTGCGCACCGCCGCCGCACCCACCGCCGGGCTCACCCGCCCAACACGCAGTGCGCCGGCACGCCCGTTTTCACACACGGCGCCCGTTTCGGCGCCGAGGGGCTCCCTCCCTCGCCGGAGACGTCCCACTTCGGGCACTGCCCCGCGGCACCCGCCGCCACCGGCCCCGCACAGTCGGCCTATACCTCACGCGCATCTATCACAGCGACCCCACCATGGCCAAAAAACAAACCGAAACCCCCAGTTTGTTGGAGACCTTCAGAGACTTCAACCAAACCAAAAATATCGATGACACCACTTTGCTCGGCGTGCTCGAAGAAAGCTTCCGCAGCGTCATCGCCAAAATCTTCGGCACGGACGAAAATTTCACCGTCGTGGTGAATCCCGACAAAGGTGACTTCGAAATCACCCGCAGCCGCGAAATCGTGGCCGACGATGAGGTGGAAGATCCCAACAAACAGATCGCGCTGAGCGAAGCCCGCCGCATCGAACCCGACTTCGAAGTGGGGGAAGACTGCAGCGAACACATCGAATTTGAGGATTTCGGCCGCCGCGCCATCCTCACCCTCCGACAAACGCTGGCCAGCAAGATACTTGAGCTCGAACACGACTCCATATATAATAAGTATAAGGATCGTGAGGGCGATCTCATCACGGCCGAAGTCTACCAAACGTGGAAAAACGAAACGTTGCTGGTGGACGAGGAGAAAAATGACCTCTTGCTGCCCAAGACGCAACAGATTCCCCGCGACTTCTACCACAAGGGCGACCAAATCAGCGCCGTGATCGATCGCGTCGACAACACAAACGGCAACCCAAAGATCTATCTTTCGCGCACCAGCCCCCTCTTCCTTCGTCGACTCCTCGAACGCGAAATCCCCGAAATCGCCGACGGCATCATTCAACTCCGCGCCGTGGCCCGCATCCCGGGCGAACGCGCCAAAATCGCCGTCGAAAGCTTCGACCCCAACATCGATCCCGTCGGATCGTGCGTGGGCGTGGGCGGAAGTCGCATCAATGGCATCGTGCGCGAGCTGCGAAACGAGAACATCGACGTGATTCCCTACTCGTCCAACACGATGCTCTTCATCCAACGTGCCCTCAATCCGGCACACATCAACAACATCGAGATCAACGAAGAGCTCAAAAAAGCCGACGTCTTCCTCAATCCCGACCAAGTGAGCCTGGCCATCGGTAAAGGCGGGCAGAACATCAAACTCGCCTCGATGCTCACCGGCTACACCATCGACGTATTCCGCGAAGTGGAGGGCGAACAACCCATCGACGACATCTATCTCGACGAATTTGCCGACGAAGTCGACCAATGGGTGCTCGACGCCGTGAAGAACATGGGCTTGCGCACCGCAAGAGAAGTGCTCAATGCGCCCAGAGACATGATCGCAGAAAAGGCCGACCTCGAAGACGACACCGTAGACCACCTCCTCTCTGTGCTCCGCGCAGAGTTTGACGACAGCGAAAGCTAACCTCTCGGGCTTCGGCCCCACAGCGTTTCCCTTTCGTCACATCGGCCGGCACGCGGCCACCAACCCACACACAATGAGATTAAGCAAAGCCACCAAAGAATTTAACATCGCAACCCAAAGAGCCGTAGACACGCTCAAAGAGCACGGTCACGTCGTCGAAGCCAGCCCCAATGCCAAAATCGACGACGCACAATACGAGATCCTCAAAAAGGTGTTTGCCAGCGACAAAGCCCAAAAGGACGAGGCCGAAAAGCTCTTCCCCAGCCGACGCGAGGAGAAACGCAATGAAAAGGGCGACAAAGCCGAGGCCGACAACCAACCGACGGCGGAGGCGGCCGAGACAGAGGCACCCGCACCCGCAGCGGCCGAACAGCCCCAGCCCGCTGCCGACGACGCTGCACCGGCCGACGCAACCCATGCGCCCGAAACCGAGGAGGACAACAAGCCCCGACTCAAAGTAGTTGGCCACATCGACCTCGAAGCCACCGGCACCGGCCGCAAACGCACCTCGCGCAAGAGCAGCGCTGCCGCCAAGAGCGAAAAATCGGCCGCTGAAGAAGCACCCGCTGCGGCACCCGCCACGGAAAAAGCGGCTGCCCAAGCCGAAGCGCCCCAAGCGCCGGCCGAAACACCGGCACCCGCTGCCGAAACTGTCGCAACCCCTGCGGCAGAATCCACAACCGCCTCGGCAGCACCCGCCGCCACAGCCGGCGAGCAGGCAGAAAAGCCCGCCGAAGCACCGAGTGAGGCTGCCGAAGCCCCCGCAAGCGAAGGCAACGCCGAAGACACGCCCGCCGTGGGCGGCGCACCCCGCCTGACAGGCCCCAAGGTGCTCGGCAAAATCGACCTCGACGCCATCAACGCCAACACGCGCCCCAAGAAAAAGAGCAAGGAAGAGCTCCGCAAAGAGCGCAACGAAAAGCGCAACCCCGCCGGCAAAAAGCGCGCGCGCATCGGTAATGAGCGCGTGGACGTGAGTGCCGAAGCCAAAAAGAACAACGCAGGCGGCGGCAACGGCGCAGGCGGCAACCAAAACCGCAACAACCAGAATCGCAACGACCGCAACGCCGCCAAGGGTCAAGGCAAGAAGGGCAAGAAAGGCAACGCCCCCGCACAGCCCGTCAGCGACGAAGACGTAGCAAAGCAGGTGAAAGAAACGCTGGCTCGCCTGCAAGCCAAAGGCGCCGGCAAGGGCAAAGGCGCGAAGTACCGCAAGGAGAAGCGCGAAGCCGCCCGCGAGCGTCACGAAGAAGACCTCATGCGTCGCGATGCCGAGAGCCGCGTGCTCAAACTCACCGAGTTTGTGACCGCCAACGAGCTCGCCACGATGATGGACGTGCCCGTCACGCAAGTCATCGGCACCTGCATGAGCATCGGCATCATGGTTTCCATCAACCAGCGCCTCGATCAGGAGACCATTGAGATGGTGGCCGACGAATTTGGCTTCAGCACCGAGTTTGTCAGCGCCGAAGTGCAAGAAGCCATCGTCGAAGAAGTGGACAGCGATGAGGATCTCGTGCCCCGCGCCCCCATTGTCACCGTCATGGGCCACGTCGACCACGGTAAAACCTCCTTGCTCGACCACATTCGCAACGCCAACGTCATCGCCGGCGAGGCCGGCGGCATCACCCAGCACATCGGTGCCTACAATGTCCGCCTGAAAAACGGTCGCGAAATCACGTTCCTCGACACCCCAGGCCACGAAGCCTTCACCGCCATGCGTGCCCGCGGTGCCCAAGTGACGGATATCGCCATTATCATCATTGCAGCCGACGATAACGTAATGCCGCAAACCAAAGAGGCCATCAATCACGCGGTGGCCGCCGGTGTGCCCATCGTCTTCGCCATCAACAAGATCGATAAGCCCGGTGCCAACCCCGACGCCATCAAGAGCACCCTGGCTTCGATGAACTTCCTCGTCGAAGAATGGGGGGGTAAGTACCAATCGCAAGACATCTCGGCCAAGAAAGGCGAGGGCGTGTTCGAACTCCTCGAGAAAGTGCTCCTCGAAGCCGACATGCTCGACCTCAAAGCCAACCCCAAGCGCCGCGCTGTGGGCACCGTCATCGAAAGCTCGCTCGACAAGGGCCGCGGCTACGTTTCCACGGTGCTCGTCTCCAACGGTACGCTGCGCCAAGGCGACGTCATCGTCGCCGGCACCCACGCCGGTCGCGTCAAAGCCCTCTTCAACGAGCGCGGCGTCCGCGTCGAGGAAGTGCCCCCCGCACACGCCGCCACCGTCCTCGGCTTCAACGGCGCACCCCAGGCCGGCGACCAATTCAACGTCATGGAGACCGAACAGGAAGCCCGCGAGATTGCCAACAAACGCATGCAACTGCAGCGCGAACAAAACCTGCGCACCTCCAAGATGCTCACGCTCGACGAGATCGGCCGCCGCTTGAAACTCGGCGACTACCAGGAACTCAACATCGTCGTCAAGGGCGACGTCGACGGTTCGGTGCAGGCACTCTCCGACTCCTTCATCAAACTCTCCACCGAGTCCATCGCCGTCAACGTCATCCACAAAGGCGTGGGTCAAATCTCCGAGAACGACGTCACCCTCGCCGCCGCTTCCAAGGCCGTCATCGTCGGCTTCCAGGTTCGCCCCTCGGCCGGCGCGCGCAAACTCGCCGAGAAAGAAGGCGTCGACATCCGCCTCTACTCCATCATCTACGACGCCATCGAAGAAGTCAAGGAGGCCATGGAAGGCATGCTCAAGCCCATCGTCAAGGAAGAAATCACCGCCATGGTCGAAGTGCGCCAAGTCTTCCACATCTCCAAGGTCGGTTACATCGCCGGTGCCTACGTGGTCGACGGCAAAGTCTCGCGCAGCGACAAAGCCCGCCTCATTCGCGACGGCGTGGTGGTCTTCTCCGGCGACATTGCAGCCCTCAAGCGCTTCAAAGACGACGTCAAAGAAGTCACCACCAACTTTGAGTGCGGTATCTCCCTCCAAGGTTGCAACGACATCAAAGAAGGCGACACCATCGAAACCTACCGCGAAGTCGAAATCAAGCAGAAACTCAACGCCTAACCCCACGAAAAGCCGCGATCAGTTCCAACCGATCGCGGCTTTTTTTGTACTTTTGCCCCCCGATCGGCACCTTTTTTTGAGCCGCCCCCCTTCTCTCACACTGCCCTTCCCCCACATCACGAAGGCCCTCCGTGTTTCGCGCAGAATCCCGCGATTTTCGCACGTTTTCTCCCAAGAAGGCACGAAAAAACGTCCGTTCTTGAGAAAATTCGTCGATAAAAAACTACCATTCGTCGATACATTCCCCAAAAGTAGCAGAAAATCAGCCACTTCGCTTGCATTTCCACTTCCGATTCCCTATTTTTGCAACTACAAACAGACATGAACAAGTCAATCATCGCAGCCTTCGCTCTCGCGTCCACGCTGCTTCTCACCACCTCCTGCGACGTGCTCAATGCAGGACAAAGCAACACCGCCAACACACCCTCGGCGCTCAACACCGGCGGCGGGATGCTCACCAATCTTCTCTCCAATGTCCTCAGCGGCGGCAGCGTAACAGAACGCGATCTCGTCGGCAATTGGACCTACGATGGCGTCAAGTGTGCCTTCGAAAGTCAGAACCTTTTGGCACAAGCCGGCGGAGTGGCAGCAGCCAGTGCCGTCGAAACCAAAGTAGATGAGCAACTCAAGAACTACGGCATCCGCAAAGGCGTCACTCGTTTCAATTTTAAGGCAGACAAAACCTTCACCGCCTCACTCGGCGGCCGCAACATGAGCGGAACTTATAGCCTCGACACCCAGTCGAAAACGCTCCATCTCCAATTCATGGGCGGACTCCTCAACCTCCAACCCCAAGTAGTCCGCAACGGCAACGGCATTGCCCTCCTCTTCGAGTCCGACAAACTCCTCGGCATCCTCGGCACGGCTTCGTCCCTGCTCGGCAAGATGGGCAACAACAACCTTTCGCTCGTGTCTTCGCTCCTCGGTAACTACCAGGGCATGCGCATCGGCTTGAAACTCTCGAAGTAAACGCCACGCGCCACCCTCCTTTCCCCGCGGCATCGGCCCCTCGAGCCCATCGGCTCCCGCTCCCTGCCGCCACCTCGGCGCAAGTCGCACCGCCACAGCGCACCGCGACGTCCCGCCCTCCTACTTCGAGCATTTCTCGTATTTATAGTTTCCGAACAGTCTCGCTTACAGTGGTAAGTGAGGCTGTTTTTTTGTACTTTGATGGCAAATCACTACCTTTGCCCCATATAATCTCCACTACATGCACAACCTTTCCCGCCTCTTCGCCCTCCTCCTCCCGCTCGGCCTCTTGCTCAGCTCGTGCGGCGGGAGCAGTTCGCAAACCAAAAACGGGTTCACCTATCAACTCGCCCCCCGCGAATCGCAGCCCGGCAACTTCCTCACCTACACCGCCATCCAAGGCCCCGTGCGCTCGTGGCAAGGCTTCGCCGTGCGCGCCGACCGCAAGACCCTCTCCGCCGGCGACCTCTTCGAGCCCAATATCGACGTGCGCATCGACTCCTCTCGGCTCGCCCAAAGCCTCACCGCCGACGGCACCCTCACGGTTGGCCATTTCGTAGGGCGTGTCGGTGGCGATGCCACCCTCGTCGACGGCCTCATCGTGCCCCCCGGCGGCACACCCACGGGGCGTGACACCGCACTCATCGGCCGCATCGTCCAACCCATCGAAGGCGGCGGCATCTACATCGGCCCCGCCGGACAACGCGAGATACTCAGCCGCGGCGGACAGGGCGGCACCATCGTCAACTCGCGCAACGTCATCGACAGCCTCGGCGTCGGGCTCCACGTCTTCCCCGACGGCAGCTACTTCGCCGGCCGCATGGTAGGCGATCTCGGCACCGATCTGCCCGACTTCCTCGACGGCTACTACGTCACCCCCGACAGCGCCCTCTACGTCCTGCCCGAAGAGCGCACCGCCGTCGACGCGCTCACCGCCGAAGCCCTCAAGGCCAAAGCCCCCGCCAAGGGTGCACCCCTCGCCCGCCTGCTCTCGTTGCCCGCCGACCTCAAAAACCTCTACGGCAACGTGGCCAACAACTACGACACCCCGCCCAAGCTCAACGGTAGCCCCGCAGCCACAGCCCCCCTCCGCTTCGAACCCTTCGAAACCGCCGGGCACCCCACGCGCAACCACACCCTCAGCGTGCAATTCCTCGTCGAAACCGACGGACACACGAGAGTGATCCAAGTCAGCGACTGCAAAGACCCCGAAGTCGAAGCCGCCACCAAAGGTTTCTTGCGCAAACAAACCTTCACCCCCGCCACCAAAGGCGGACGTCCCGTCAAGGCCTGGGTGCGCCGCACGCTCAACTATCGCACCGCCACCGACCAGCCGGGCTCTCCCGCCCCCACCGAGATCGAAGGCAACATCCACACCCTCTGATCACCCCGCCGCCCGCACACGTTTCCCGCTCCGCAGCCCATGCCCCCGCGGGCAACATCGCAGCCCCCCTCCCCTCCACACATCGTCCCCCAACATGCACCGCACGCCCCGCCACCTCGCGCGAGTCGCCCTCCGTGTGCACACACCGACATAACACTTTAACTTCCATGGCACAAGCACCCGCATTCAAGTATGCCCCCATGTTCCAGCTCGGCGAAGACCACACCGAGTACTATCTCCTCACGCGCGACCACGTCAGCGTGAGCGAATTCGAAGGTCACCCCATCCTCAAAGTCGAAGCCGAAGGCATCACCCGCATGATCGCCCAGGCCTTTCGCGACGTCTCCTTCCTGCTGCGCCGCGCCCACAACGAGCAGGTAGCCTCCATCCTCGCCGACCCCGAAGCCTCCGACAACGACCGCTACGTCGCCCTCACCTTCCTGCGCAACGCCGAAGTCGCCGCCAAAGGCCGCCTGCCCCTCTGCCAAGACACCGGCACCGCCATCGTCCACGGCGAGAAAGGCCAACAAGTTTGGACCGGCACCTGCGACGAAGCCGCCATCTCGCGCGGCGTCTACGACACCTACACCGAGGAAAACCTCCGCTACTCGCAAAACGCCCCCCTCACCATGTACGACGAGGTCAACACCCGTTGCAACCTCCCCGCACAAATCGACATCGAAGCCACCGAGGGCGACGAATACCACTTCCTCTGCGTCACCAAAGGCGGCGGTTCGGCCAACAAGAGCTACCTCTATCAGGAAACCAAGGCCATCCTCAACCCCGACACCCTCGTGCCCTTCCTCGTCGGCAAGATGAAAACCCTCGGCACCGCCGCTTGTCCGCCCTACCACATCGCCATTGTCATCGGCGGCACCAGCGCCGAGAAGACCATGCTCACCGTCAAGCTCGCCTCCACCCACTACTACGACTCGCTTCCCACCACGGGCGACGAAACCGGCCGCGCCTTCCGCGACCTTGAACTCGAGGCTCGCCTGCTCGAAGAGACGCGCCACATCGGACTCGGCGCCCAGTTCGGCGGAAAATACTTTGCCCACGACATCCGCGTCGTGCGTCTTCCCCGCCACGGCGCCTCCTGCCCCGTGGGTCTCGGCGTGAGCTGTTCGGCCGACCGCAACATCAAGTGCAAAATCAACCGCGACGGCATCTGGATCGAGAAGCTCGACGACAACCCCGGCCGCCTCATTCCCGAACACCTCCGCAACGCCGGCGAAGGCGAAGTGGTGCGCGTCGATCTCAACCGCCCCATGCCCGAGATCCTCGCCCAGCTCGACCAATATCCCGTTTCCACCCGCCTCTCCCTCAACGGCACCATCATCGTGGCCCGCGACATCGCCCACGCCAAGATCAAGGAACGCCTCGACCGCGGCGAAGAGATGCCCCAATATCTCAAGGATCACCCCGTCTACTACGCCGGTCCCGCCAAAACGCCCGCCGGCATGGCCTGCGGCTCCATGGGTCCCACCACAGCCGGCCGCATGGACCCCTACGTAGACCTCTTCCAGAGCCACGGCGGCAGCATGATCATGCTCGCCAAGGGCAACCGCTCGCAGCAAGTCACCGACGCCTGCAAAGCCCACGGCGGCTTCTACCTCGGCTCCATCGGTGGTCCCGCCGCCATCTTGGCTCAAAACAACATCAAGTCCATCGAGTGCGTCGAATATCCCGAACTCGGCATGGAAGCCATCTGGAAAATCGAGGTCGAAGACTTCCCCGCCTTCATCCTCGTGGACAACAAGGGCAACGACTTCTTCAAGCAATTGCCCCCCACCTGCGCCAAGTGCTAAACCCGCTCCGCGTCCGTCGCCACGGCGATGCGCGCCACAAACGAAATTCCCCCGCTGTCAAGCAGATAGCGGGGGATTTTTTTTGCACACCGCCACGCGCTGTGCCGAGAAAAGACGGAGAGATGGGAAGCAGCGCCGCACCTTCGGGAGAGAAACCCGGAGATTTCGACCCGAACCGCGCAGCTTTTGGGAAGAAACGGCCCACTCTTCGAAGAAAGTGCCCCTACGTGCGAACGAGTTCGACGGCCCGAATCGACTCACCTCGCTCGCCGTCACTGCCAATGACGAATTGGACAAACTGAATTGCGCAGACAACGAGCGCGACGGACTCGATCTGTCCACCTCCCTGCGCTGTGCAATTTGAACCGCAGCTTGAACCGACACATACGTTCAAGGAATTGGAATGCAGCGACAACTGCCACCCGACGCGCGACGGAAAGCCGGACACGGCGGCGGAGCGAGCGCTGAGTGCCGCGTGAAAGAAAAACGGGGCGGCGACAGAGAGAGACCGCCCCCGTTTTTCGCCACACTCGACCAACCTTCGGCTCTAAGGCGGCCGACGGGAGCAGCAGTGCGGCCGTAGCCTTTCGGTGGTGCTCCACTTCCGCCGCCACATCGCGCGCCGATGGGGCGAATGACCGCAAGATAAAAACAAAACCCCGACTTTGTGCAATGCACAAAGTCGGGGTTCTTGTGAATGGGGGTAATGCCTGTGCCGCATTCGGCACGCTATGGAGAGAAGGCAGCGTTCGGCTCAATAGAGGAAGCCGAAGAGCCAGAGTGGGATCTCGTTGTCGCCGCGTCCCACCTCGGTGTTGTAGCGGGCAAGGACGATGTTGGGGTCGCTCTTGACGCGCTTGCTGCGGTCGCACACGTGAATCTCGACGTTTCCGTTGATGCGATAGAGTCCGTCGCGACGCCCCTTGTTGACGGTGTGGTGGCGCCAGAGCGAATTGACGAAGTAGGTCTCCATGATGTTCTGCTCGGAAATGGAAGGCGAGTAGATGGAGTAGATGAGATTCGGGTTGTGGAGCAGCACGGCCGCGGGTTTCTTGGGGAAGCCCTCGTTTTCCTTGTAAACGAGGTTGACGAGTCGGGCTTCTTCGAGATACTTGAGATAGTTCATCACGGTGGCGCGCGAAGTGCCGATCTCTTCGGCGAGTCGACTCACGTTGGGCGAGGTGTTCTCGCTGACGGCGAGCAGATAGAGGAGCTTCTTGATGCGCTCGAGGTATTTGAGCTCGATTTGCTTGATGAACAGGATGTCGACTTCGATCATGGTATTCATCGCACGCAGGAGTTGCTCAGTGAAGTTGCGGCCTTCGAGGAAGAAGGGGTAGTAGCCGTGGTGGAGATACTGCTGGAAATACTCCCAGGGGCGCACCTTGGGGAGGATGGTCTTGAGAATGCCCTTGTGATCCTCGAGGAGTTCTTTGAGGGTATAGGCGCGGAAGTTCTCTCCGGTCTGGAGATTGATGAATTCGCGGAAGGAGAATCCGTGCAACCAGTATTGTCTGGCCAGCGAGTTGAGGTCGGTGTGGTCGTTTTCGCCTCCTCGTACAGAGGTGGTGGAATAGATGATGCGGAGCAGGGGGAAGTGCTCATAGCACTCGATGATCTGCTCGCGCCAGTTGGGTAGTTTGAAGGCCTGGTCGAGGAGTAAGACTTGTCCGCCGACTTTAACGAAGTCGCCGGCGAAGTCCACGAGTTTCCTTCCCTGGAAGTAGAAGGAGTTCATGTTGGCGTAGAGACACTGTCGCATGCGGGGATCGAAGTTGTCCTTGGCATACGAGAGGAGGAACTGTGTGCGCCCTACGCCGCGGGGTCCGCGGATGCCGATCAGTCTGTAGCTCCAGTCGATCGAATCCATGAGCGCACGGCGTATGGGCGCGTTGGTGTGCTCAATGAGGTAGGCGTGTGATTGAAAAAAAGTCTCCATAGTTCTCTGGTATATCGGAATTTCGCTTGGGGGCTTGGCTTCGTTGGGTCACAAAAGTGATGTTAAAAGCCTTTTATGCTGCAAAGTTACTACATCATCTCGGGATTGCAAACCGAAAATGCCAAAAAATCGGCTGAAGCCTGCAATTTTAGCATTTAAGGGGTGATTTTGCTACTGGGAAAGGGTAATTTTGGCGCTTATGTGCGGCGCGTGCGATAAAAAATGCGGGAGGGTTGCACGGAGGGTGCGCGGAAAAATTGAGCGGTTGTTTGCTTTTGGGTCGCGGAGTTGTTGAAGGAGCGGGAGATTGCCGTGGAAATGCAAAATGAGGGGGCGATTTTTGCTGCCGAAGGGGAGATTTGTCGCTGCGCTGCCCCACCCGACGGACGCAGCCGGGCGGAGAGCGCAAAAAGCGGGGGACAATGCGCGCTCAATTAGACATAATGTGATTTCGCCAACGGGAAGCACACGAAGGTGAGGGCGCAAAAAAACGCCGCACTCCGGTTTAGGGAGTGCGGCGAAGGGGAGAACGTGGGTGAAGTCGGCCACGTGGGCCGGCTCGTCCGCGTTCTTTCAACTCAATCGGCGAACTTGTCGCAAATCAATCGGCGAGCTTAGCGCAGATGAATTCGCGGTTCAAGCGAGCGATGTTGGCGATGGATTCGTTTTTGGGGCACACCGCTTCGCAAGCGCGGGTGTTGGTGCAGTTACCGAATCCGAGTTCGTCCATTTTGGCCACCATGAACTTGGCGCGACGTGCGGCTTCCACGCGACCTTGGGGGAGGAGTGCGAGCTGCGACACCTTGGAAGAGACGAAGAGCATGGCGCTACCGTTCTTACAAGCGGCGACACAGGCTCCGCAACCGATGCAGGATGCGCAGTCCATGGCCTCGTCGGCGTCGGGTTTGGGGATGAGGATGGCGTTGGCGTCCTGAGCCTGTCCGGTACGGATGGAGGTGTAGCCGCCTGCTGCCTGGATTTGGTCGAAGGCGGTGCGATCTACCATGCAGTCCTTGATGACCGGGAAGGCCGCCGAGCGCCAGGGTTCAACGGTAATGACGTCGCCGTCGTTGAAACGACGCATGTAGAGCTGGCAAGTGGTGGCGCCCTGTGCGGTTTTGCCGTGGGGCGTACCGTTGATGTAGAGGGAGCACATGCCGCAAATGCCTTCTCGGCAGTCGTGGTCGAAGACGAAGGGCTCTTTCCCGTCGTTGATGAGTTCCTCGTTGAGGATGTCGAGCATTTCGAGGAAGGAAGTGTCGTCGGGAATGTTCTTCATTTCGCGTTGTTCGAAATGTCCGGCGTCCTTCGGCCCGTTTTGCTTCCAATATTTTACTGTGAAAGATATATTCTTAGCCATGGATGTTTGTTGTTGTGGGGTGGTAAACAGGCAAACGTGTGAACGAGTAAACGCGTGATGTTGTAGAATGACGCACGATGTGGCTCAAACTTCTTGCGACTCGGTGCATAAACGACATGGGTTGCGGACTCTTCGCCGCACGCTTTACAGGAATCTCTCGCGTTGACGCGTCTACGGGTTTACTTCGTCTACTCATCGCCTTGTGCGACTACGACTTATAATTACGCGTTTGCACCTTGATGATTTCGTACTCGAGGGGTTCTTTGGAGAGGACGGGTGCTTTGTCGTCGTCGCCCTGGTATTCCCAGCATCCCACGTAGAAGAAGTTTTCGTCGTCGCGCTTGGCTTCGCCTTCTTCGGTTTGGTGCTCTTCACGGAAGTGACCGCCGCACGATTCCTCGCGGTGGAGCGCATCGTTGGCCACGAGTTCGCCCATGAGGATGAAGTCTTCGAGACGCAAAGCCTTTTCGAGTTCCACGTTCACGCCGTCGGGTGTGCCGGGGATGAAGAGGTCGGTGAAGAACGTCTTGCGAATCTCCTTGAAGAGGGAGAGGGCTTTCTCGAGTCCCGCTTTGGTGCGGCCCATGCCCACATATTCCCACATGATGTGTCCGAGTTCCTTGTGGATGCTGTCGACCGAGCGCTTACCATTGATGGCAAAGAGGCGATCGATGCGCTGGCGCACGTGCTGCTCGGCGGCTTCGAATTCGGGAAGCTCGGTGGAGAAGCGGGGCACGGTGATTTGGTCGGCAAGATAGTTCTGAATCGTGTAGGGCAACACGAAATATCCGTCGGCCAACCCCTGCATGAGGGCCGAAGCACCGAGGCGGTTGGCACCGTGGTCGGAGAAGTTGCACTCACCGATGGCGAAAAGGCCTTTGACGGTGGTCATGAGTTCGTAGTCCACCCAGATTCCGCCCATGGTATAGTGGATGGCGGGGAAAATCTGCATGGGGGTTTCGTAGGGGCTCTCGTCGGTGATCTCTTCGTACATGTCGAAGAGGTTGCCGTAGCGGGCAGCAATTTCATCGCGGCCGAAGTCGCGGATGGCTTGTGAGAAGTCAAGATAGACCGCCAAGCCGGTTGCGTTCACGCCGAAGCCTTTGTCGCAGCGCTCCTTGGCGGCGCGGCTGGCCACGTCGCGGGGCACGAGGTTACCGAAGGCGGGATAGCGGCGTTCGAGGTAGTAGTCGCGGTCTTCCTCGGGGATGTCCTTACCCTGGAGTCGGCCTTCCTGGCAGGCCTTGGCGTCCTCGAGCTTTTTGGGCACCCAAATGCGTCCGTCGTTGCGGAGCGACTCGGACATGAGGGTGAGTTTCGACTGCTTGTCACCGTGCACGGGGATGCAGGTGGGGTGAATCTGCACGTAAGAGGGGTTGGCAAAGACGGCGCCCTTGCGGTAGCAAGCGATGGCAGCCGAGGCGTTGCAGCCCATGGCGTTGGTCGAGAGGAAATAGGTGTTGCCGTAGCCGCCGGTGCCGATCACCACAGCGTGCGCTGCGAAGCGTTCGAGCTGACCGGTGACGAGATTGCGTGCAATGATGCCGCGTGCGCGTCCGTCGATGATGACAAGATCGAGCATCTCGTAGCGTGTGTAGAGTTCGACGGTGCCTGCGTGCACTTGGCGCATGAGCGAGGAGTAGGCGCCGAGGAGAAGCTGCTGACCGGTCTGGCCTTTGGCGTAGAAGGTGCGGCTCACCTGTGCGCCGCCGAAGGAGCGGTTGGCCAACATGCCGCCATATTCGCGTGCGAAGGGCACACCTTGTGCCACACACTGGTCGATGATGGCATTGGACACTTCAGCGAGACGATAAACGTTGGCTTCGCGTGCACGATAGTCGCCACCTTTCACCGTATCGTAGAAGAGGCGATAGACAGAGTCGCCGTCGTTCTGGTAGTTCTTGGCTGCATTGATACCGCCCTGGGCCGCAATGGAGTGTGCACGGCGGGGTGAGTCTTGAATGCAGAAGTTTTTGACCTTGAAGCCCATTTCGCCGAGCGATGCGGCGGCGCTGGCACCGGCCAGACCCGTACCCACGACAATGATGTCGAGCTTGCGCTTATTTTTCGGGTTGACCAGTTTCTGGTGCGCTTTATAGTTGGTCCACTTTTCGGCCACGGGGCCTTCGGGGATGCGTGAATTGAGAATAGCCATGATGGATGCTTATATATATAATGAGTGTTGGTGGGTAGAAGTTCCGCAGCTTAGCAGCCGAAGTGCGTGGTGCCTTGGAGCAAAGCCTGGAGGCAGAACTTAATCACCACGGCGGCGTACATGGCCATCAACACGGTGGAATAGATATAGCTGATGCATTTAACACGGGGGAGCCACGTCTTTCCGCTGGCACCGATGGTGTGGAAAGCGCTCCACATGCCGTGAGTGAGGTGGAACCAGAGTGCGCAGAGCCACACGAGGTAAAGCACTGCATAGACGGGATTGGCAAACGTGTATTGGATCCAGTGATAGCCGTCGGTGGCGTAGAACTCATTGCCCACGTGTGCCAATTCGACAAACATCATTTTGGCCCAGAAATTGTAGAGGTGCAAGCAGAGTCCGAGGGCGACAATGATGCCCAGGACGAGCATGTTTTGCGAGGCCCATTCCACTTTTTCGGGACGATCCACCACGGCGTAGCGGTTGTTACCGCGCGCGCGACGATTTTGGAAGGTGAGGATGAAGGCATAGACGAAGTGCAGCAGCACCAAAGCGCCGAGTCCTGCCGTAGCCGCCACCGCATACCAGTTGGCGCCCAGCATCTCACAAACCCAGTTGTAGCCGCTTTCCGAGAAGAGGGACACGACATTCATGCAACCGTGGAACGTGAGGAAGAGAATGAGCGCCAGTCCGGTGACCGACATGATCACTTTTCTTCCGATAGATGAAGTAGTTAACCACATAAGAGATTGAAGAAATTAAATTGTTGATGAACTTGTTGGATAAATTGCAGGGGTTGTTTTTTCCGGCCGGGACAGGGCCCGACTTAGCCGCCGCTTGTGCGGCATCCTCATAAATGGGGAGATAAAGCGTACTGCAAAAGTAGTGGAAAAACGAGAAAGTGCAAAGCGAAACGCCCTAATATATAACATCTCCCGGGGTGAAAATCGTGGGAAGTTGCGCATTTTCGTCTCGGCCTCGGGTGCGCGGCGGGGCCGGTCCCCTTTTTCCGAGTGCTCGGCATCGACTTGCACGATCGGGAACTCCGCCCTGTTGTCCCCCGCGCCCGTCGTTCGCCGCACATCCTCCGTGGGCCGATCGCCGACCCGCCGCAGCGACACAGCTCCCGTGATCCACCGCACACGAAAAACGGAGATATTATGCACTGCTTTGTGAGATTATACACTCAAATCGGCTGTACAGCATATAAAACACCGCGGAAAATCGGCCTCAACCGGTCGAATTGCGCAATACCCCTCGCAGTTTTTCACCGAAAATCGCCAACTCCGCCTACCAAAATCACCCATTTTTGCACAAAAGTCCCCGTGTTTAGGCCATTTTCAGGGCGTTGCGACACGATCTGCGCGAAGTCTACATTTTGAAATTGACACAAAACGATTACTTTTGCAGCGGAAATATAAAATTCGTCCCCTCATTCATGTCTTCCTCCCCCGTCACTCTCAGTCCCACACGCAAAGCATTGGCCGGCGTGCAGTACCTTTTTGTGGCCTTCGGCGCCACTGTGCTCGTGCCCCTGCTCGTGGGTCTCGACCCCTCCACGGCCCTTTTCTCGGCCGGTGTGGGCACCCTTCTTTTTCACCTCGTCACCCAAGGCAAAGTTCCTATCTTTCTCGGTAGCAGCTTTGCCTTTATTGCGCCCATTGTCAAGGCCACCGAGCTCTACGGCCTGGGGGGCGCGCTCTTCGGCTGCGTGGGCGTGGCCGCGGTCTACGGACTCATGTCGCTCCTCATCCGCCTTTTCGGTTTGCGGTTCATCGATCGGCTGTTTCCGCCCGTGGTGATCGGTCCCATCATCATGCTCATCGGGCTCTCGCTCTCGAGTTCTGCGGTGAAGATGGCCTCGACCAACTGGATTCTGGCGGGCATCTCGCTCGCCACCGCCGTGGGCGTCACGCTCTACGGGCGTGGCATGCTCAAACTCATCCCCATCTTCCTCGGCATCGTGGTGGGCTACGTGGCCGACCTCGCGTTCTTCGATGTCGATTTCTCGCAGGTGGCCGCCGCCCCCTGGTTCGGTTTGCCCCACTTCATCCTGCCCGAGAAATTTTCGTGGGCCCCCATTCTCTTCATGATCCCGGTGGCCATCGCGCCGGTCATCGAACACATCGGCGATGTCTACGTGGTCAACAACGTGACGGGCGAGAACTTTGTCAAATCGCCCGGTCTGCACCGCACGATGCTGGGCGACGGCGCGGCCTGTCTCTTTGCTTCGCTCATCGGCGCGCCCCCCGTCACCACCTACTCCGAAGTGACGGGCGCCATGTCGCTCACGCGCATCACCGATCCGCTCGTTTTCCGCATCGCCGCCCTCACCGGCATCGTCTTCTCGCTGGTGGGCAAAGTCAGCGCCCTGCTGCGCAGCATCGACCAAGCCATTCTCGGCGGCATCATGCTGCTGCTCTTCGGCACCATTGCGGGGGCCGGCATCTCGAGTCTGCTCCACAGCCGCATCAACCTCTCCTCTGCGCGCAATGTGGTCATCATTTCCGTGACGCTCACCACCGGCATCGGCGGAGCGGCCTTCCAATATGGTCGTTTCTCGCTGGCCGGCATCGGTCTCTCGGCCGTGGTGGCCGTGGTGCTCAACCTCCTTTTGCCCGAACGCGCCGAGGACCGCACCCCCACCCCGTCGCCCGTGGTCGAAGCCCCCGACGAAACGGCACATAATGGCAGCGAAACGACTCACAACGCCGGCGAAACGACACATTCCGCCGCAGGCGCAGGCGAAACACCTGCGACGTCCGCGCCCACTGCCGCCGCTTCGACCACTGCACCCGCCGCCGCACCCGAAGCCTAAGCCGCTCGGCCATCACACTCCGGGTGCGTGCCGACGCACCGCCCCGTCTGCGCCCCCCTCTCCACCGACATTTCATTCATCACCTTTCATTTATTCTCCATTTCACCATGCGCACCGCTCTCGTGCTCCTGCTCCTCGTGCTGCTCGCCCCCTTCGCGCGCCCGGCACAAGCCCAGAACATCCAATTGCACTATGACTTCGGTCGTCAACTCTACGCCAAAGACCAACCCACGCGCCCGCGTTGGACCACCACGGTCGAACAGTTTCGTCCCGACCGCTGGGGCAACACGTTCTATTTCATCGACATGAACTACGCCAACGAGGGTGTGGAATCGGCCTACTGGGAGATCTCGCGCGAGTTTTCGCTGGGCAAAACGCCCTTCGCCGCCCACATTGAGTACGACGGCGGACTGAGCAACAAATTCAGCTACAACAATGCCTATCTCGCCGGCGTGACCTACGCTTGGAACGCCCCTTCGCACCAGGCCGGCTTCACAATTACGCCCATGTACAAGTACTTGGCCAAGCAGTCGAAGCCCAATTCCTGGCAACTCACGGGCACGTGGTATCGCCACTTCGCCGCCGGTGCCGTGACGTTCTGCGGTTTTGCCGACGTGTGGGGCGATCGCAACCTCAAAGACGGGAAGAACAATGTGGTTTTCATCACCGAACCGCAGCTTTGGCTCAACCTCAACAAGTTGCACGGCGTGAATCCCGATTTTCACCTCTCAGTGGGCACGGAAGTCGAAGTGAGTCACAATTTTGCCGTCGCCGACAAGACGATTGTCAACCCCACGCTCGCGCTGAAATGGAGCTTCTGACGGTGCGCCGCGCTGTCTCGCCCCTCGGCGGCGGTGTGCACTCGGCCCGCCGGCCGTAGGTCGCCGCCCGCTCCCCGCTTTGCTCGGTTCGTGCGGCGCGCAGTGCTCTCGGGTGCTGTGCGTCGCACCGCCCGCCCCCTTTTTCCCCCAACCCTTCCCCCCTAACGCTCACTTCCCACATGCAAACCCTCTATCGCCTCCTGGGTTTCGACCCCACGAAGCACAACCTCCGCACCGAACTCATGGCCGGACTGACCACCTTCCTGACCATGAGCTACATTCTGGCCGTCAACCCCGACATCCTCTCCTCGACCGGCATGGACAAAGGCGCCGTGTTCACCGCCACCGCCCTGGCTTCGGCCCTGGGCACGGTGCTCATCGCCTTTCTCGCCAAGTTGCCTTTCGCCCAAGCCCCCGGCATGGGCATCAACGCCTTCTTTGCCTTCACCCTCGTGGCCGGCATGGGCTACAGTTGGCAGACGGCGCTCGCCGCCGTCTTTGTTGAGGGCGTTATCTTCATCTTGCTCACGGCTTTCAACGTGCGCGAGCAGATTGTCCACTGCATTCCGAAAACGCTGCGCTTTGCCATCTCGGCCGGCATCGGTTTTTTCATCGCCTTCATCGGATTGAAAAACTCGGGCATCATTGTAGCCAATCCCGCCACCCTCGTTGCGCTCGGTCCCTTCACGCCCGTTTCCACTCTCGCCGCGGTGGGCATCGTGCTCAGCGCCGTCCTGATGAAACTGCGCGTGCGCGGTGCGCTGTTTTATAGCATTGCCGCCTGCACGCTCATCGGCATTCCGTTGGGTGTGACGGTGATTCCGAGCGGTTTCGCGCCGCTGTCGATGCCCAAGTCCCTGGCGCCGACGTTTTTGCAGTTCGATTTCAAATCGCTCCTCAACCCCGACATGGCGCTCACCATCTTTGCGCTCGTGTTCATGGACATTTTCAACACCATCGGCACGCTCATCGGCGCCGCCGCCAACACCGAAATGATGGACGCGGAGGGCAACGTGAAAAACATGAAGGAAGCACTCATGGCCGACGCCATCGGCACCTCAGTGGGCGCGGTGCTCGGCACCTCGACCGTGACCACTTTTGTGGAAAGCAGCGCCGGCATCGCCGAAGGCGGGCGCACGGGCATGACCGCCCTGAGCACCGGCGTGCTCTTCTTCGTGGCCCTCTTCTTCGCCCCCCTCTTCCTGCTCATTCCCTCGGCGGCCACCACGGGTGCCCTCGTGCTGGTGGGCGTGCTCATGCTCAGTTCGATCAAAGACGTAGACTTCGACGACATTTCCGAGGCCCTGCCGGCCTTCGTGACCGTGATCATGATGATTCTCACCTACAACATCGCCGAAGGCATGTCGTTGGGTCTCATTTCCTACACGCTCGTCAAGACCCTCAGCGGACGCTGGCGCCACGTGAGCCTCACGCTCTACATCGTTTCGGCGCTGCTCGTGCTGCGCTACGTGCTGCAACTCTAAATTCCCCGCCGCACCGCTCCCCTCGGGGCGTGCCGTCGGCACCAAAGACACCGCGCCGCGAATCCTCACAGATTCGCGGCGCGGTTTTTCGTCACGGCGGAGCGCTCCCCCCCCCACCCTTACTGCGAGGGGGCGGAGGCAACGGCGAGCCTTCAGAGGCCGAGCTGCTGCAAGAGGCGTTCGCCGCGTGCCTCCTCGGCGGGTCCGAGCTCCATGAACTTATAAAGTGCATTGAGCGCGGCTTTGCGCACCCCGATCTCGGCCGTGGTGTCGGCCAACTCGGTGGCAGCATGGTCGAGAATCTCGTCGGCGTCGCGCTGTGTGGGCACCAAACCGCCCATGAAGAGACGTCCGAGCAACAACCAGGCCACCAAGCGCGCCAACGGGGCCTCGGCGGCCAACAAACGGAAGGCCAATTGCGAGGCGAAGGGGCGATCGGCCAGCAAGTGGAGCACCAGCGTCTGCGCCTCCTCCACATAGCGCAGCCCCTCGACGTAGTGGAGCGCCAAATCCTCGTCGACCTCATCGGGAGGCACCACGAGAAAGGCCAGCAGGCGGAGTTCGCGAATGTCGTCGGCGTAGAGTGCCGTGGACAGGCGCACGGAATGGGGCAATTCGGCGGCCATGTCGACCAGTCGGAAGGTTTCGACGCCGAAATTCACACGATAATCGACACCGGTTTCGCGCATGGTGCGGCTGAGCACGCCGTCCATGGCGGCACGTAGTCGGCGCTTGATGTCGCGCACTTGGGCGTCGAGGTCGGGAACATTATTGATCATGGGGAAAAGCAACGGATTGAGGTTGAACAACGGGGATGCCGCCTCGCGGTGCACCGCGGTGCTGCGAGCTACGGGCGGACAAAAATACGAAAAACCGAGACGGTGACGAAAAAGCAGGGCGAAATTGCGAAAAAACGGGGCGCAAACGGCGAAAAACGGGATGCTTTTTCCGCGCCGCTCCGGCGTTGGGCGGAAGCACTCCGCACATCGGTCTTTTGGCTCCCTCTCGGCAGTCGACGTCGCCCGATTTCGCCGTGCGAGGAGCCGACAGTGGCACGCCGAAGGGGAATTTCGGACGCCGAAGAGCTTTACAAAAGAAAAGTTCACCCGGCCGTTTTAACTTAAAATCCGCAGTTGCCGCTTACTTTTGGCAAGCGCGCTTGAAAAACGCCCCCACCTCACCCCGCTTTATAAAAATAAGTTGCTCAGAATGAGCCCATTCCCAAATTTATTCCTTAACTTTGCTTCGATTTATGCCCCGACTTTTTCGCTCGCCCCCTCGCGCGCGACGTTTTTTGCCGCCCGAAAGTCGGGCGATTCACTCGGTGCGCCTGACTCCCTCCGGGGTCTGTGCCTCCGCTTTTCCCACCGCACACTTTTTTCCTCCCTTCGTGTCTTCTCTCCACGAAGGAGCTCAATGAAATTTATACACACCACTCACATCGAATCAACAAGATCTATGGAGAAAAAACTGACCACCCTCCTGCTGGGTCTGATACTTTGTGTCACCGCCGCGCTGGCGCAGACCAAAGTGTCGGGCGTTGTGATCTCGGGCTCGGACAATCAGCCGATCGCCGGGGCACACATCGCCACGATCGGTCGCAAACAACTCACCGTGACCGACGACAACGGTAATTTCGCCCTGACCATCAAGGGAAAAGACACGCGCATCACCGTGTCGTACATCGGAATGCAGTCCGTCACGCTGAAAGGTGCGGAAAACATGCGCATCGTGCTCAAAGACAACCAGAGCCTCGGCGAGGTGGTGGTGACCACGGGTATGACGAAGACCGACCGCCGCCTCTTCACGGGGGCCACCGACAAGATCGACATCAGCAAATCGCGCCTGTCGGGCGTGGCCGACATCAGCCGCTCGCTCGAAGGACAGGCAGCCGGCGTGTCGGTGCAGAACGTGAGCGGCACATTCGGTGCTGCCCCGAAGATTCGTGTGCGCGGTGCCACGTCGATCTACGGCGCTTCGAAGCCCCTTTGGGTGGTGGACGGCGTGATCATGGAAGATGTGTCGAACATCGGCGCCGACGACCTCGCATCGGGTAACCCCGAAACGCTTATCAGTTCGGCCATCGCGGGCCTGAACGCCGACGACATCGAGAGCTTCCAAGTGCTCAAGGACGGTTCGGCCACGTCGATCTACGGTGCGCGCGCCATGGCGGGCGTGATCGTGGTGACCACCAAAAAGGGCCGCCAAGGGCAGGCGCATCTCAACTACACGGGCGAGTTCACCACGCGTTTGGTGCCCTCTTATCGCAATTTCGACATTCTCAACTCTCAACAGCAGATGGGGGTCTATCGCGAACTGCGCGACAAAGGCTGGCTCAACTACTCGGATGTGCTGAATGGTAGCGACTACGGCGTGTACGGCAAGATGTATGAGCTGGAAAATGCCTTCGACGCCGCACGCGGCCAGTTCTTGCTGCCTCACACCACCGAGGCGGAAAACGCCTACCTGCAACAAGCAGAATTTCGCAACACCGATTGGTTCAAAGAACTCTTCTCTCCGGCCATCATGCAGAACCATTCGGTGAGCCTGAGCGGAGGTACGGCCAAATCGAACTACTATGCTTCGCTCAGCGCCCTGCTCGATCCGGGTTGGTACAAGCAGAGCGACGTGAAGCGCTACACGGTGAACCTCAATCTCACCCACCACATTCTCGACAACCTCACACTCAACGTGATCGGTGGGGCTTCCTATCGCGATCAGCGCGCCCCCGGTACGCTGGGCCAGGACGTCGACGTGGTGAACGGCGCGGTGAAACGCGATTTCGACATCAACCCCTATTCTTATGCGGTGAACACCTCGCGTGTGCTCGACCCCAAGGCCTACTATGTGGCCAACTATGCGCCGTTCAACATCTTCAATGAGTTGGAAAACAACTACATTGACCTCGGTGTACTGGACGCCAAATTCCAATTCGAACTGAAATACAAGCCCATTCGCGGGCTCGAACTTTCTGCCCTGGGCGCCTTCAAGCACGCAGCCACCTCGCAGCAGCACAACATCAAGGACAATTCGAACCAAGCTCTGGCCTATCGCGCCATGCCCAACGGCATCATCCGCGACGCCAACAAGTTCCTCTATCACGATCCGGACAATCCCACCGAACTGCCTTACACGGTGCTCCCGAAAGGCGGCATCATGCACAAGACGGACAACCGGATGAGCGACTACCACTTCCGTGCCACGGCCAACTACAGCCGTACGTTCGACAATCGCCACACGATCAACCTCTTCGGCGGCATGGAAACGACGGACATCGACCGCTCACGCACGCGCTTTGAGGGCTGGGGGCTGCAATACGAAAGCGGCGAAGCGCCCTTCTACCCCTATCAGTATTTCAAAAAATCGATCGAAGAAGGCAACGACTACTACCAATTGGTGAATTCCAACTGGCGCACGGTGGCATTCTACGGCAACGCCACTTACTCCTACCGCGGTCGCTACGTGGTGAACGGCACCTATCGCTACGAAGGTTCGAACCAATTGGGTCGCAAGACCGATGCACGCTGGATGTCGACGTGGAACCTTTCGGGCGCTTGGAACGTGCACGAAGAGAAATGGTTCGAGCAACTCGCTCCGCTCTCGCACCTCACGCTCCGCGCTTCCTACAGTTTGACGGGTACACCTCCCGATCCTTCGCTCGTTTCGTCGACCACCATCTTCCGCAACTCCACGCCCTATCGCCTCTTTGCCGCCGACCAGGAGTCGGGACTGGCCATCACCGAATTGGGCAACTCGCTGCTCACCTACGAAAAGAAGAACGAGTTTAACATCGGCGTGGACGCCGGCCTGTGGAACAACCGCATCAACGCCACCGTCGACGTGTACACGCGCAACAACTACGACGAAATCGGTCCGATGGTGACGCAGGGCATGAGCGGACAGATCGTAAATTGGGGCAACGTGGCCGAGATGAAATCGAACGGCGTGGAAGTGAGCCTCACCTCGACCAACCTCAAGCAGAAAGACTTCAGCTGGACAACGAGCTTCGTCTTCTCTTACACGAACACCGAGATCACCAAGCTGTTCAACAACGGACGTGTGATCGATCTCGTGTCGGGTAATGGTTTCGCCATGAAGGGTTTCCCCGCCCGCGCCCTGTTCTCTGTGCCCTTCCTGGGGCTGAACGACGCCGGCATCCCCCTCTTCCGCAACGAGAAGGGCGAAGTGACGACCGACGACATCAATTTCCAAGAACGCAACCACACCGGCTTCCTCAAATATGAGGGCCCGACGGATCCCAAGTACGTGGGTTCGCTCGGCAACGTGTTCTCTTACAAAGGACTCCACCTGAATGTGTTCCTCACCTACTCGTTTGGCGGCGTGGTGCGCCTGGATCCGAAATTCCGCACGCGCTACACCGACATGACCTCCATGACGCAGACGTTCCTCAACCGCTGGATGGCCCCCGGCGACGAGAAAGTGACGAATGTGCCCGGTATCTTGAGCAAACGCCAGTACACGCAAAACCGCCAACTGCGCTATGCCTACAATGCCTACAACTTCTCGTCGGTGCGCACGGCCAAATCCGACTTCATCCGCCTCAAAGAGATCTCCCTCACCTACGATCTGCCGGCATCGCTCTTCAAAGACAAGGCCATCCACGACGTTTCCGTCAAACTTCAGGCCACCAACCTCTTCTTGCTCTACTCTGACAAGAAACTCCACGGACAGGATCCCGAATTCCTCAACGCCGGCGGTGTGGCTTCGCCCATGCCCAAGCAGTTTACCCTCACCCTCAAATTCGGAATCTAATCAATTTAGACAGCTCGTATGAAACAATATATAGCTTCCTTCCTACTGGGTGCCGCTGCACTGGGTACCTCCGGCACGTTGACCTCGTGCAATGACTATTTGGACAAGTATCCCGACAAGCGCATGGAGCTTCGCACCCCCGATCACCTGGCGCAACTCCTCACCTCGGCCTACCCTCAGGTGCACCCCGCCTACTTGCTCGAAATGTATTCGGACAACACAGATCGCCATCTCTCTCCTTCGTGGGCAGAAGTGGATCGCTTCCAACGCGAAGCCTACCAATGGGACGACATCACCGACGTGGGCGAAAACGAATCGCCGCAAATGATTTGGAACTCCCACTATCTCGCGGTCAACACCGCCAATGAGGTGCTGAGCTTCATCGGCAAACAAAAGGACCAATCGGCTTTCCGCGCCCAAAGCGGCGAGGCCAAGCTGTGCCGCGCCTATGCCATGCTCTGCCTGGCCAACGTGTTCTGCGAAGCCTACGATCCTGCGACGGCAGCTTCGCACTTGGGCCTGCCTTACCCCACGGAACCGGAAGACCGCCCGGGCATTACTTATCAACGTGGCACGCTGGCCGAGCTTTATGCCCACATCGACAAGGACATCACCGAAGGTTTGGCCGAAGTGGGTAGCACTTACACCACACCGAAGTTCCACTTCACACCCGAAGCCGCGCACGCTTTCGCCGCCCGCTTCTACCTTTACAAACAGGACTGGCAGAAAGCCGTGGATCACGCCACGAAAGCTCTCGGCAACCAGCCCGGAAACCAACTGCGCAACTGGGCACTCTGGAACAAACAGGGGCTCAACGGCGAAGCCATGCCCAACGAATATGTGCGTTCGAGCGCGAAAACCAACCTCTTGCTCCAAGTGGTGATTTCGGCTTGGGGGCTCTACAGTGGCCCTTACGGCACAGGCGGTCGCTACTGCCACGGTCGTAGCATTTCCGACAAGGAAACGTTCAACTCCACGGGTCCTTGGGGCGAAAGCGAGAGCGCTTTCAACTACACCGTGGGCTCCAACTCCGGCCAACCGCAGATCACGCTCAAGAAGTTGCCCATCAACTTCAAATTCATCGACCGCGAAGCCGGCATCGGTAGCTACTATTCGGAATATTCGGTGTTCAATGCCGACGAAACGCTACTGGTTCGCGCCGAAGCCTACGCACGCCTCAAACAATATGCGCAGGCCACGGCCGACATCAACACGGAAATGACGGCTCTCGCCCGCAAACCCAAGACGTTCACCACGACGCAGCTCGCCGACTTCTACAAAAAGGTGAAATACTACCGTCCGGACAGCGCCACGGTGCGCAAAGCGTTCCACATCAGCGAGCCGCTCGACACCACCACACAAGAACCGCTGCTGCAATGCATTCTTCATCTGCGCCGCATCCTTACGGTGCACGAAGGTCTCCGCATGCAAGACGTGAAACGCTACGGCATCACGATCTATCGCCGCGATTTCGACGCCAACGACAAGTTTGTCACCGTCACCGACTCCATGCCCGCCGGCGATCCGCGCCGCGCCATCCAACTTCCGCAGGATGTGATCTCGGCCGGCCTCACACCCAATCCGCGTAAAACCCTCACTGCCAAATGAAACTCCGGATGAACAAGATACTCCTCGCCACGCTGCTGCTCCTTTCGTGCTTGGGGCTCAGCAATTGCTCGGACGACGCTCCGAAAGGCGCCAGCATTTTCCCCACCACCCCCGTCCGGCGCAACGCCTTCGACACCTGGCTGCTCAAAAACTACACGAACCCTTATAATATTGAGTTCAAATACCGGCTCGAAGACGCAGAAACGGACTTCAACTACCACCTTGTGCCCGCCGACTCGGCGAAAACGGCCAAATTGGCCATCCTGACCAAATATCTCTGGTTTGATGCCTATGCCGAAGTGGCCGGCGTGAACTTTGTCAAGGCCAATGTTCCGCGCACCATTGTGGCCGTCGGCATTCCGGGCTACACGCGTCAGCGCACAATGGTGCTGGGTAGCGCGGAAGGTGGCTACAAAGTGACGCTCAACAACATCAATTCGCTCGATAGCGTCACGCTGACCAACTACGGCGCGATGACGGAATTCTATTTCCACACGATGCACCACGAGTTCACGCACATTCTCAATCAGAAGAAGCCCTACAACACGGCCTTCAACCTGATTTCGAAGTCAGACTACGTGAGCAGCAACTGGTCGCACCAGAAAGAAAGCGACGCCCACCGCGCCGGTTTCGTTTCGCCCTACGCCATGAGCGACGGCTTCGAGGATTTCGCCGAGACCCTGGCCTTCTACGTCACCCTCACCCCCGCACAGTGGAACGACATCCTCAAAGATGCGGGCACCTCGGGCGCACCGATCATCAACCAGAAGCTCGAAATCATCAAAGACTACATGCTCACGTCGTGGAATGTCGACCTCGATCGGCTGCGGGCCTCCGTGCTTGGCCGCGGCGACAACGTGCGTCATCTCGATCTCCAACACCTCAAGTAACTTCTCCCCATGCGCATCCTTCATACCCTCGTCATCGCACTTGCCGCCCTCGGGGCCGCCAGCTGCGCCAACGACGAAAAAGAACTTTTCAGCCTCCCCGCGGCTGAACGCATCGACCAAGTGGTCAAAAACGACCGCACCGCTCTCGAATCTGCGCCCAACGGCTGGAAATTCGACTACTTTCTCGGCCGCGACTACTCAGGTCCGGGCGTTTCGATGATGGTTACCTTCCGAAACGGCAAGGCCACGATGGCTTCCGACGCGTCGGACACCGCACTCTTCCGCACTGCCGACTACGATGTGGTGAAAGATCAAGGCCCGGTGCTGACTTTCAACACCTTCCTCGAACCCATCCACAGTTTGGCGGGCGGCATGGCCAGCTTCCCCGAAGGTCGTCAGGGCGACTACGAGTTTTCGATCCTCTCCACCTCGGCCGACACCATCCGCCTGCGCGGTAAGAAGTGGGGCAACGACATGTTGCTCACCCGCAACCCCGTGGGACTGAAGCAAGACTCCGTGATCATGGGCGCCATCAAGATGCGTGAGAACATGATCACCGACAGTATCTACCTCTGCCACGGCAAGGACACGATCCCCGGCGCGGCCTTCGATCTGGACAACCGCCACTTCGACATCAACGGCGCCGTGCAACTCTCCTCGCCCATGGTCTTCACGCCGAAAGGCTTCACGTTGGCCCGCCCGCTCTCCTACGACGGCCGCGTCTATCGCGACTTTGCGTGGAACGACTCGGCGCGCACCTTCACCTCGGCCGACATGACCATCTCTTTCCGCATTCCCGAAACCTACAAGCCCCAGAGTTTCTGGATCGGCAAGTGGAGCATCAAGCACCGCGCCCTGCGTGCGCTCGGACGCCGCCCGACTTACCTGACGATCTACAACGAACGCAGCTCGCGCAGCCCACAAGGCCTCAAAGCCGTGCTTGAATTCAACCACACGGAGTACGAAATCTTCGTGATCTACAACCGAACGACGGGAACCATCAGCATTCCCGCGCAGAGCGTCGACGATCCCACGAAGACCAACTACGTCATTTATCTCGTCGGCACCGACGGTCAGCAGTTGCTCGGCAAGGTCGATGTGCCTTTCACCTTCCAATGGGATCCCGACTTCGACCATGCCACCGCCAAAGGCGCCACTTTCGAGCACACCAAGGCCACCGGCATGAAAGGTATCGGCTACAAAGACGAACTCCACCAGAACACCGACGCGCAAGGCAACAAGATTGTGCCCATCGTGATGGACGACATCGAATACATCCGCCGCGTTCAATAATCACCTCCCAAGACTTCTCCTCATGCACAAGCATTTTCTCATCGCTCTCCTCGTCGGTGCCGGCACCCTCTTGGCCGCTTCTTGCAGCGAAGAGTCGGCCACCGTTCGACAGCGCACCCTCGAAGTCGTGTCTTCCGACACCAATTTCCCCGTCGACGGGGGCAGTCGCACCGTCACCACCGCCCGCGCCGCCACCGCCGCCTACGCCCAAGACAAATGGGCGCAGGTGCGGGTGGAAAACGGGCAAGTCATCGTCAAAACCGACGTGAACACCGACGAACAGTCGCGCAACACGCTCCTCGTCGTCAAGGATGCCCGCGGCGACTCGGCTGCCATCAACGTGCGGCAGGACGGCATGATCTTCCGCCTGCCCACTTCGGCCACGGTCGAAAGCGACGATCAGCCGCTGCAGCGCTCCTTCCACGTGCAATTCAACGTGCCCGTCAACATCACCTCCTCCGCCCCGTGGATTCAAGTGAGCCACACGCCCGAAGGTGACGTCACCTTCAAGGTAACGGCCAACACCAGCGGCCGCCCGCGCGTGGGCTGGTTGCTTTCGCACGCCCACGGGCTCACCGACTCGGTGCGCATCACGCAAGCCACGCTCTCGGACATCGTGGGCACCTACCGTCAGCACGCTTCTACGCTCGACAGCAGCCGCACCCGCATGATCGACACCACCAACGTGGTCACCATCTCGAAAATCTCCGACACGAAAGCCCTCTTCTCCATCGACGGCAACCTCAACTGGGAATGCGAATTCCGTCCCGGCCAAGGTCTGTACATGAACAACGGTAAAGTGCTGCGCGAAGTGAAGAATCCGCCGCAGCCCAGCACCTATCTCGTGTCGCTGCTCGCTGCCAACGACTTCCGCCCCGGCCATCTGAACAGCATCATCGGCACGCGCGAAACGCTGCGCGTGGCCATCGGCGACAACGGCGACCTCGTGTTCCGTCAGCACGAAACCATCAGTTTGGAACAGCAGTGGAACAGCTACGCCGTGGGACGCGCCAGCTCCACGAAGCTCTCTCTCGATACCTACCTGGGGCTCTTCACCGCGTTCATCAACCCCACGCTCACCTATCTGCCCCACGGCGCCGCCACCCGCCCCACCGCTGTGCGCAGCTCCCGCCGCTGATCGAGCACCGACTCCTTATATATAATAGACAATCCCCGCCTTGTCCTTCGAGACAGGCGGGGATTATTTTTTGGTCAGGGGCACAGCGGGTGCCGACGTCGGAGCTCAGAATTCGTCGTTGGCATAGAGCGAGTCGAACACCGAGAGGCGGTAGTCGAAAAGTTCCTCGTCGCGGAAGAAGCGCTTCAGTTCCACCTCGGCTGCCTCGAGACTGTCGCTGGCATGCACGATGTTTTCTTGGAACGACATGCTGAAATCACCGCGGATCGTGCCGGCCGGCGCCTTGCGTCCCGTGGTGGGCCCGGTAATGGTGCGCACGGCCTCCACAGCACCCACGCCCTCGAGCGCAATCGCCACAACGGGACACACCATCATGCTGTCTTTCACGCGCTGGAAGAACTCTTTGCCGGCCAAGTGGGCATAGTGTTCGGAGAGCAACGCGTCGTCGAGCTGCATCATCTTGAGTCCGCACACGCGGAGTCCTTTTTTCTCGAAGCGCGAGAGCACTTCGCCCATCAGCGCGCGCTGTACGGTGCAGGGTTTGAGGAGAACGAGAGTTTTTTCGAGTGCCATAACTGTAAATTGTTAGGATTTGGATTTACGATTCGGGGGCGACAACGCCACGTTGTCGGCGTAAAGATATGCATTCCCGCGCGTTTGACAAAACTTATTTCACACTTTTGCACTCTCCGCCTTGCAAAATCGTCTCATTTCGTTCCCCTTCGGCAACGCCCGCTCCGCACCGTGCACGAAAGCACTCGGGCCGTCACGCGCCCCACGCCGTCCGGGGCCGCATATCGCCGTAGAGATCATCCAGGCCGGGCCGCTGTACCATAAAAAAAACCGCCCGCAGCTGTTTCTTGCGAAACCGTTGCGGGCGGACGGGGTTATCGAAAATAACATCCTACACAATTCGCGTTGAGCGAACTGCGATCCATTTTATTTTGCGCAGTCTTCTTTGAGCGTAGCCACAAGCATCCAGATCAGCTTCTCTTGTTCACGGAGCCAGTCGCTGACCATGGCAGTCGTAGCCTCATCGCCGGCTTCCTGAGCGGCAGCCAAAACCACGCGCTCCTGGGCGATGAGTTGCTTTTCGGTTTCGAGCACCTGAGAAAGGGCGCTGTGACCGCAGTGGGTCACTTCGGCTTCCTTCACCTGCGAAACTTTGAGATATTCGCTGTAGCGGTGTTCGGGCGTGGCACCAAGCTGGAGGAGACGTTCTGCGATGTCGTCGGCCTTGGTTGCGATGCCGTCATAGAGACGTTCGAACTCAGCGTGGAGATTGTAGAAGTTCGTGCCTTGTACGTTCCAGTGGAAGTCGCGGAGGTTGGTGTAGTAAACCTGCACGTCGGCGAGGAGCTGACGAAGTGCGGAAACGACGGGTTGAACCTTCTGTGCGTCGAGGAGAGTGTAATTGAGTGTGCTCATTGTTTTGCTATGTTTTAGGGGTTCTGTTAAGTGAATTCTTTCTGTGAATTGGAGACGTCGCCCGCAGGATTGGCCTGGACGGCGGCTTATCTCGTTTCGATGTTGCAAAGGTAGTGGCTTTCGCCCCGCAATGCAACAGACAAGGTCTACTTTAACATTGACATTTTCAATATCTATGCCCATCTCTAAGAGAATCAGCGCCTTGCACGCAAGGAAAAACGCATGCAAGGCGCTGATTTAACGGGGAGCTCCCGACGTCGGGCGCCGTGCTGCCGGCAGTTTAGCGACGCTTGGCTCCACGAGCGCGAGGCACACGAGCGGCTCCGGCCCCGGCGGCACGCGCTGCACGGGGACGCACTTCGGCTCCCGCGGCATGGCGGGCGGGACGCAGGCGGGCAGCGGGCTCGGCCTGGGCGCGACGCGGCACAACGGGCTGCACACCGCGCAGCGGACGACGGGCGGCGGGACGCACGGCAGGCTGGGCTTGTGCCACAGGCGCCTTGGCGCGACGCACCGGTGCGCGGCGCACTCCGCGGGCGGCGTGCTGCTCTTCGTAGTAGTCGGGTTTGTCGTCGTAGGACTCAACCGGCTCCTGTGCGGCGGCCGAAGGCAGAGCGGGCGCTGCCGTGTGAAGGATTTCCACACCGCAACCGCGCACGATGCGATCCACCAACAGGGGCGAATAGGCGTGCACCACGCCGTCGGCCTGGATGATGCGCACGGGTTGTCCCGCGGTCACTTCGAGCACGATGCCCTTTTCGGCACGGCCATTGGTGAAGAGCACCACATCGGTGAGTTCGGTTTCGGTGAGCACGGGTTTGGCCTGATCGGCAAAGCCGTCATTGTATTGCTGCGCACGAGCCGTGCCCGCAGCGAGGGCAAGGCAGAGCGCGAGGCCGAATATCTTTTTCATTGTCGTTGGGCGATAAAGGGGTGAAGTGTCGGGCTTTCGATTAGAATTGGTAGCCCAGACGCAGGGTGAATGCGGGTTGGTTCTTCCATCCGGAGCGGGGGATGACGCGTTTGCCGTACGATCCGTCGGGAGCCACCTTGCCGGCGTTGGGCGTGATGGACTTGTTGACCTGATGGTAGACGCCGCCCACGCCAAACGTCCACTTACCGTAGCGCACACCGAGTTGCGCACCGGCATAGAGGGCCATTTCGGGGTAGTTCTTCTTGTTCGAAACGGTGTTGACCGAATAACCTCCGCGCAGATCGAGGAAGGGGGTGAACTTGCCGTGAAGCGGATAGTCGATACGGGCGAGCAGCATCGGGGTGACGGGCATGATCTCGGTGCGGTCGTAGCGTTGCACGGTGGCGCCCACGCCTACGTAGAACAAACGGCTGATGCGCGTGCCGACGGTGAGCGAAAATTCGGGATTCATCTCGCCCACGAGCTGGCGGTTTTGCTCCAATCCGTAGCCAATGCCCACTTCGGCGGTGCCGGCGAGGCGGAATTTGTGCGTCTTGTCCTTTTCGGCGGGCGCGGCGGCCTTTTTGTTTTGGTCGATCAGGATGCGTTCCACCTCATCCCACTTGTAAGTGAAGACCTGTCCGTAGACATTGCGGAGCTTGATGGGGGCATTGATGCTGCGCTCGAGCACAGTGCCCTGCACTTTCTGTCCGTTTTTAAGCACAATCACGTCGCGTGCGGCCTCAACGGCCTTCTTGTCGGGACGGCGCTCCACGCGCTCCACGTCGACGGCGCGATAGTAGTAGATGGTGCCGTCGGTCATTTCGATTTGCACCCCTTCGTCGTTCGATTCGAGCACCTTGCACTTGATGGTGCGGCCGCTCTTGAGCACCACGTAGTCGGCATCGTACTGTCCGGCGGCTGCGGCGGGTTGAATTTCGGCGGCGGTCGTCTCGTCCTTCTGCGCGGGTTGGGGCGCGGTCGGGAGAGGCGTCACGACAGTTTCGGCGGGCTTGACAGTAGCGGGGCTTTCGCTCTCGGCGGCACCGCGCACGGGGGTGACCGCAGGCTTGCCACGCTCCACACGTGCCACCTCTTCGGGTCGATACACGCGCACTCTGGCATCGGCCAGGAGCACTTTGACGGGCTGTCCGGGCACGTAGGTGATGACGCGGCACTTGGCACTCATGCCGTCGCGCAAGACGATGAGATCGGGCAGGTCACGATCGGTGACAATGCTGCCCACCGGGCTGCCATAGGCGCTCCGGTCGGTGGTTTGCGCCGAAAGTCCGGCAAAGCTCAGACCGACGGCCAGCGCGAAGAGGTAGATACGTTTCATATCGGGTGTGATGGGGAAGTTTTTACACTATTGTTTCGTTGGGCGACGGATCGTCGCACGGCAAAGTTAGCGTTATTTTCGACAAAGATCAAGCGGATTGCCGAAATATCGCATTTCGCCGCGTGAAAAAGGGCTTTTTTCGCTCTTCGACGGCCCGGAAGGCGCAAAAAAGCCCCCGTGTTTCCGTCGAAACGCGGGGGCTTTGGTGAGAAATCGCGGGGCTTTTCGCCCACAGCGGGGGTGTTGCCGACGAGAGGCCGGCAAGCGCCGTGACAAAGCGGCGGGCAAGGGCCTACCGGATGGAGATGGCGAATCCGCCGCCCGCGCCGGCCACGAGGTGCTTGAGCACCGTGTTGCGGTTGACGGTCATTTTCTTGATTACATAGGCCTCGGGGCGCTTGTTCCAGGCGGTGCCGGGAGCATCCATGTAGAGCGTGGCGGTGTAGTTGCGGCCGGGCGTGAGGAAATCGAGCGGGAGGTTGGTTTTGTAGCCGTTGTCGCCTGCGGTGCAGCCCACATACCATTCGTCCTTGCCCTTGGCTTTGCGGGCGGTGAGGACATATTCGCCGGGTTCGGCGGCCAGATAGAGGCTCTTGTCCCAGTCGAGGGCCACATCCTTGATGAATTGGAAGGCATCGGGGCGGGCCTCATAGTGTTCGATCACGTCGGCGGCCATTTGCAGGGGGCTGTAGAGCGTGACGTAGAGGGCCAATTGGCGGGCCAGGGTGGAACGCACGTGACTCTTGTTGTCGGGGCTCATCTGTTGGAGATCCATCACGAAGATGCCCGGAGTGTAGTCCATCGGTCCGCCGATGCAGCGGGTGAAGGGGAGGATGGTGGTGTGGTTGACGGGGTTGCCGCCGAACGCCTCGTACTCTGTGCCGCGCGCACTCTCGTTGGCGATGAGGTTGGGGTAGGTTCTGCACAGACCGGTGGGGCGTGTGGCCTCGTGGGCGTTGACCATGATGTGGTAGTCGGCGGCCTTCTTCACGGCATAGAGGTAGTGGTTGTTCAACCACTGGCCGTAGTGGTGCTCTCCGCGGGGGATGATGTCGCCCACATAGCCGCTCTTGACGGCGTCGTAGCCGTTGTCGACCATGAAGCGGTAGGCGGCATCGAGATGTCGCTCATAGTTGCGCACCGACGAGGAGGTTTCGTGGTGCATGATGAGCTTCACGCCGCGCGCCTTGGCATATTCGTGGAGTTCCTTGACGTTGAAGTCGGGATAGGGGGTGACGAAGTCGAAGACATAGTCCTTCTGGTGCCCGAACCAGTCCTCCCATCCTTGGTTCCAACCCTCGACGAGCACGGCATCGAGTCCGTTTTTGGCGGCAAAGTCGATGTATCGCTTCACATTGGCCGTGTTGGCCGAGTGTTTGGGCGAGGCGGGGAGTTTGGAGTAGTCGGTTTCGCCGAGTTTCACACTACTCACGGCGTCGGTGTAGGCCCATTGTCCGCGTCCGGTGATCATGTCCCACCACACGCCCACGTATTTCACGGGGTGAATCCACGAGGTGTCGTCGATTTTGGAGGGTTCGTTGAGGTTGAGGGTGATGCGGCTGGCGAGAATGTCGGTGGCTTTTCGCCCCACGATGACGGTTCGCCACGGCGAATTGGTGGGCGTTTGCAGGTAGCCCTTGTCGCCGCACGCATCGGGGGTGAGGTGGCTCACGAAAGTGTTGTTTTGCTCGTTGTAGGTGAGGTGCATGGTGGGATAGTCCACACAGGCGGCCTCGTGGAGGTTGACATACAGGCCGTCGGCGGTGCGCATTTGCAGCGCGGTCTGCACGGTGGTGGGCCCGGCGGGGGTGCTGGAAGAGGTGGCCTGGATGGCCTTTTGCATCCGTCCGCGTATGCCGGAGAGTTTCGTCTGCTGGTATTCGAACTCTTGGGTGTCGTAGTCGCCGGCCACCCACCAGGCGGTGTGGTCGCCCGTCATGGCAAATTCCGTCAGCTCGTCGGCCACGACAAAGTAGGTGAGTTTTTTCTGATCGGGGAACTCATAGCGGAAACCGAGTCCGTCGTCGAAGAGGCGGAAGCGGATGTTCATGAAGCGATCGTTCTTCGACTGTTTGAGACACACGAGCAGTTCGTTGTAGTGGTTGCGAATGCTGCTCTCCTCGCCCAGCACGGGTCGCCAAGTCTCGTCGAAGCTGTTGTTTTCGTAGCGCAGGAGTTGGAAGCCGCTGTAACAATCGGCTTTTTGCTCGGCGTTTTGGTCCTTGGGCATCTCGGACTTCACCTCCGAGAAGGAGTTTTGTTCGCTACTATTGCTCTTGAATTTGTAGCCAAGATGGGAGGGCGCGATGACGGTTCGGCCGTCGACGGTGAGGGTGTAGGTGGGTCGACCGCCATCGATGCGGAAGTCGAGTTTCATTTTGCCGTCAGGCGAGGTGAGTTGCTGCGCGTTGGCAGCGAGGGCCAGGAGGGCAAAGGCGGAAGTGAGGAGGGTCTTCTTCATTTTGTCGAGGCTGCTATATAAATAATGTGTGCTGTTTTGACCGTCGGTGCGGTTGTTGGGCCGACTTGCGGGGCGTGCGCTGCGCGGGCGAGGCGATGGTCGACCGCCTACCGGTGCGTTCCGAAGCGGTGTGCCCCCAAAAGTTGGGGACTTTATGTGCACAAAGATAATCAATCGGGGGATTTTCGCCTGCTTTGCGCCGAGAAAGCAAGTTCGAGTTTGCAAATTTCATTCATTCGGCGGTGTTTTTTGATTTTTATTGTACACTCGAGCGCAAAAACGCGCAAGCCCTACCGCCCTCGCTGGGGGAAATGGCACCGCAAGCGGGCGAACACGGGGGCCAATCGGGGCGGGGAAGCTCGCGTGGGGGGAAGTAGCGGAAAACCAACCGTATCGGGCGAGGCCACACGGAGATATTTCACTCTCGGCCACACGGCGGCGCGCGATGCTCGGCGCGTCCCCGCGTCTTCCTCCCCTCGAACCGTAACGGGCGGCGCACGGCTTTCGATCCTAACCACTCTTTTTGCGCATAATCCATAAAAACAAGGGCATCCTGCGCAAAATATACACAACTACGCGCGCAGACAAAAATGATTCACTATATTTGCAAAATAAATTCACACGGCCGACAATACTACACGCAGTGTCGGTTTATTATTCTCATCAAAAAAACAGTATTATGGAAGAAAGAGTAATCACTTTTGGGGCCATCGGTTCCTTCTTGGTCATAGTTGCCATTATCGTGCAATTTATCGTTTTGTACCTCTTCATTCGCGCCACCATCGACCTGCATTTCTTGCGCAAGGAGTTCGAGAAACTCAAACGCATCACCTCGTCAAAGGAGAACGCATCTACGAGCCCGGTGAAAAACTCTACTGCGAAGAACTGAAAGCCGTCGTAACCATAATAGGACTCACGGATAATGGAATGTACTACTGCGAAGCGCGATCAGACAAAGGCGTTTCCTACGTAAAGAACTATTACATTGCAGGCGACAAGCTCTCGGAACTCCCGAAAGAGGGAGCCTAAATTTCTCTTTTGCTCCCAATTTCAAAGCAATACCTCATGAAGTTTGCCCCTCGATGGGACGAACCGGCACAAAAAAACGACCAAACCGCCGACGGGCACACGGGGTGTCTGTCGGCGGTTTGGCCGTTGGCGGAGTGGGAACAGGGCGCGCTGTCGCGGCACATTGCGGTGCGCGGCAGCACCATAGGGCATGAGGTGCGGCGGCCCTTAAGCTTTCAGGCCGTTGTGGGCGATGAGCCACTCGGCAATCTGCACGGCGTTGAGCGCAGCTCCCTTCTTGATTTGGTCGCTCACCAGCCAGAAGGTCATGCCGTTGGGGTTGGCGAGGTCTTTGCGGATGCGGCCGACGTAAACATCGTCGCAACCGGCCAGGAAGAGGGGCATGGGATATTCGCGCTCGGCGGGATTGTCGCGCAGCGTGAGGCCTTCGCCGTCCGACACGGCGCGGCTCACCTCTTCGACGGAGAGCGGGCGCTCGGTCTCCACCCAAATGGCTTCGGAGTGGCTGCGCATCACCGGAACGCGGACGCAAGTGGCGCTCACTTCGATGTCGGAGTGCATGATCTTGCGCGTTTCGTTGTACATCTTCATCTCTTCCTTCGTATATCCGTTGTCGGTGAAGACGTCGATCTGGGGAATGACGTTGTAAGCCAGCTGATAGGCGAATTTCTCAACGTGGGGTTTTTCGCCGGCCGCGAGTGCGCGGTGCTGCGCCTCGAGTTCGTCCATGGCAGCTTGGCCTGCGCCGGAGGCTGCTTGGTAACTGGCCACGTGCACACGGCGGATGTGGCTCAGCTGCTCGATGGCTTGGAGCGCCACCACCATCATAATCGTGGTGCAATTGGGGTTGGCAATGATGCCACGGGGGCGGTTGAGGGCATCTGCGGCGTTGCACTCGGGCACCACGAGGGGCACGTCCTCATCCATGCGGAAGGCGCTGGTATTGTCGATCATCACGGCGCCGAAACGGGTGATGTCGGCCGCAAACTCGCGCGAGATGCCGGCGCCGGCGCTGGTGAAGGCGATGTCGATGCCGCGAAAATCGTCGGTGTCATGGCGCAGTTCGCGCACTGTCACGTCGCGATCGCCGAAACGATAGACTTTGCCGGCACTACGTTTCGAACCGAAGAGTCGAAGTTCGTCGATGGGAAACTTGCGTTCGGCCAGTACGCGGAGAAACTCTTGGCCCACGGCACCGCTGGCGCCTACAATGGCTACGTTCATAGGATGGAAAAATAATTTTCGCCGGCTCGATGCGCCGCTGCACGGGGGCAAGGACGATCGGGTCGGGAGTTTTTTGTAGAAATACTGTCTGCAAAAGTATCGATAAATCCCGTATTTCGCGCGCGGTATGCCATTTTTTTTGTTACTTTGCCGCTCCATCGTCCCGATTTCGGGCCATTGTGCAGTGCATATGTCGTTTATTCCGCTTCCCATCACCGACCCAACTTGGATCTTCTTCGTGGTGTTGGGTGTGATTCTCTTCACACCCATGCTCCTCGAACGGCTTCGTGTGCCCTCGATTGTGGGTTTAATTGTGGTAGGTGTGGTGATTGGTCCGCACGGCGTGCACTTGCTCAACCGCGACGCCAGTTTTGAGATTTTCGGTAAGGTGGGACTCTATTATATCATGTTCATGGCGTCGCTTAGCATGAACCTAACGGACGTGATGCGCCACCGTTATGTGGCCCTCGCCTTTGGTCTCATCTCGTTTGCGCTGCCTTTCGCCCTCGGCCTGGGGGTGAATGTGTGGGGGCTCGGCATGAGTTGGCCGGCAGGTCTGCTGGTGGCGTCGATGTACGCGGCACATACGCTGCTGACCTACCCGGTGGTGATGCGATGGGGCCTTTCCAAACACCGATCGGTGGGTATTGCCGTGGGCGCTACCATTATTACCAACGTGCTAACCCTCTTGGTACTGGCCATTGTGGGGGGCGCTTACAAACCGGTCGGTGAGGGTTTCAACTTTTTCCTGCTCGGCGCGCGATTGGTGGGGCTGAGTGTGGGCATCGTCGTGGTGTTTCCGTGGATTTGCCGCCGCTTTTTCCGCCGTTTTGAGGACAATGTGGTGCAATATATCTTCGTGTTGACACTCGTTTTCCTCGGTGCCGGCCTGATGGAATGGGTGGGTATGGAAGGCATCTTGGGAGCTTTCTTGGTGGGGCTGGTGCTCAACCGCGAAATCCCACCCGCCGGTCCGCTGATGAACCACATTGAATTTGTGGGTAACGCGCTTTTCATCCCCTACTTTCTGATTGGCGTGGGCATGATCATCAATGTGCAGGCCATGGCTGCGGACTATGGAATTTTCCTCACCGCCGGCGTGATGATTCTCACCGGCGCCGCGGGCAAAATCCTTGCCGCCCACACGCTTCGCCTCATGCGTTTCAGCGCGGGCGAGGCCCAATTGGTGTCGGGCCTCTCTACTGCGCGCGCGGCCGCCACGTTGGCCATCGCGCTTGTGGGCTACGAAATCATTCTCCCCGACGGCACTCACCTACTGGGCGACGAGATCATCAACGCTTCGATGTTTCTGATTCTGGGTTCGTGCATTGTGGCCTCAACCCTCACCGAACGCGCCGCGCGCAAGCTCGTTCTCTCGGGCGAAGCGGCGCAAGAAGACGCATCGGCCGACAAGGATTCGCTCATTGTGGCGCTGAGCAACCCGCACATGCTCATTCCGCTCACCAACATGGCCCTGATGTTGCGCAGCCACGGCCCGACGGCGCAGCTCACCGCGGTGAGTGTGGTGCTCGATGACGATGCCGAACGGCGAAACGAGGCGCAACGCAGCCTGGACTACGCCGCCAAGATGGCCGCCACCGTGGGGGTGCGCATGCAAACCCACTGCCGGCGCTCGGTGAACGCCGTGACCGGCATCATACACACCGCGGGCGAACACGAAGCCACCGACATTCTCATCGGTCTCCACAGCAAGAAACACATCGGCGAAACCTTCTACGGCAAATTTGCCACCGACCTCATCGCCTCTTCCTCCCAACAAATTCTGATCTACCGGCCGCTCGTGCCCATACACTCCCTGCGGCGCCTGCATGTCATCGTGCCGCCGCGCGGAGAGTTCGATCCGGGATTGAAACACTGGTGCCGGCGCATCGCCACCCTGGCCGAACAAACCGCTTGTCGCGTATCGGTCTACGGCGAAGAGCGGACACTCCGCGCCGTCGAGGGCGCTTGGCAGGCAGAACGCCGGAGCCTCTCGGCCGACTTCCACAAGTTCACGCCCGCCGAAGGCTTGGCCGGCGTGGCCGCCCGCACCCGTCCCGACCACATGGCCGTGTTTGTGCTCGCCCGCCGCGGCATGCCGTCCTACCACCGCCGCCTCGAGGACATCCCCGGACAGCTCGAACGCTATTTCTCCGCCCGCAGTTGGATGCTCATCGTCCCCGCGGCGCTCGGCTCCTCGTCTTCGAGTGCCGACGGGCGCAACGCCCTCACCCTCTCCGACCGCTGAACGGCAGCGCCCTGTCCTCTTCTCCCTCCTTCGTCATTCCCCAAAACTCCTCCCCATGTCCATCCTCTCCATCCGCAACATCCACAAATCGTTTGGCGCTCTCGAAGTGCTCAAAGGCATCGACACCGACATCGCCCGCGGCGAAATGGTGAGCATCGTCGGCGCTTCGGGTGCCGGCAAGACCACCCTGCTCCAAGTGATGGGCACTTTGCTTCGCCCCGACGAGGGTTCCATCACCTTGGCCGACACCGACGTGACGCGCCTGGGCGATGCCGCCCTCTCGCGCTTCAGAAATCAGCACATCGGCTTCATCTTTCAATTCCACCAACTCTTGCCCGAGTTCACCGCCCTGGAGAATGTGATGCTGCCAGCCCTCATTGCGGGACAAAGCAAGCGCGCCGCCGCCAATCGTGCCGCCGAACTGCTCGACTTCATGGGGCTCACGGCGCGCGCCGAGCACAAACCCACCGAACTCTCGGGCGGCGAACAACAACGCGTGGCCGCCGCGCGCGCCCTCACCAACCGTCCCGACATTGTCTTCGCCGATGAGCCCACCGGTTCGCTCGACACGCACAACCGCTCCGAGCTGCAAGCCCTCTTCTTCCGTCTGCGCCGCGAATTGGACCAAACCTTCGTCATCGTGACCCACGACGAAAAATTTGCCGCCCAAACCGATCGCTGCATTCGCCTCGCCGACGGCCGCGTGGTGGACTGAAATCGTCCACTCCCTTCCCCGCCGCACCGCAATTGTGCCGGGCAAAACGCCCCCGAGGCCCCGCGGCGACGAAAAATCCCCCACAAAACACACCGACTCTGCAAACGGAGGCGGTGTTTTTTTGTACCTTTGCTCCGGCTTAACGCCAACACCCATTCATTTCCCCCCAACCCACAAACGTGCCCGCCCTCGCGACGCGGCACCCCGGCAACTCACATGAGCACACTCCGTTTCAAAGTGGTGGAAGAGGCCTTCAAGAAGCGCCCCGTCCCCGTGACCGCCCCGGCCGAACGCCCTTCGGCCTACTATGCCACCTATGTTTTCAACCAGGACAAGATGCGAAAGTATCTTCCGCTCGACGTTTATCGGCGCTATGCCGAGACCCTCGACACCGGACGCCCACTCGACATGCACACCGCCAATGCCATCGCCCAAGGCATGAAGCAGTGGGCCGTCGAGATGGGCGTCACGCATTATACACACTGGTTCCAACCCCTCACCGAAGGCACCGCCGAAAAGCACGACGCCTTTGTTGAGCACGATGGTAAGGGCGGCATGATCGAAGATTTCGCCGGCAAGCTCCTTGTCCAGCAGGAACCCGACGCCTCCTCCTTCCCCAACGGCGGAATCCGCTCCACTTTCGAGGCGCGCGGCTACTCCGCTTGGGATCCCGCCAGCCCCGTCTTCATCATCGACGACACCCTGATGATCCCCACCGTCTTCATCAGCTACACCGGCGAAGCCCTCGACTACAAAGCCCCGCTCAAAAAGTCGATCGCCGCCGTCAACCACGCCGCCGAAGCCGTTTGCGCCTATTTCTACGACGAGCCCGTGCACGTACACACCAACCTCGGTTGGGAACAGGAGTACTTCCTCGTGGACGAAGGCCTCTATGCCGCCCGCCCCGACCTCTTGCTCACCGGACGCACCCTCATGGGGCACGACAGCGCCAAGAATCAGCAGATGGAAGACCACTATTTCGGCGCCATCCCCGAGCGCGTGGCCGAATTCATGCGCGATCTCGAAATTCAAGCCCTCCGTCTCGGCATTCCCTGCAAGACGCGCCACAATGAGGTGGCCCCCAATCAGTTTGAGCTCGCCCCCATCTACGAAGAGTGCAATTTGGCTGTGGATCACAACATGTTGCTCGTCTCGCTCATGCGCAAAGTGGCGCGCAAACACGGCTTTCGCTGCCTACTCCACGAGAAACCCTTCGCCGGCATCAACGGCAGCGGCAAACACTGCAACTGGTCGCTCTGCACCGACACCGGCGTCATTCTTCACGCCCCCGGCCGCTCCAAAAGCGACACCCTTCGCTTCCTCACCTTCATTGTCGCCACGCTCATGGGCGTCTATCGCCACAACGGCCTGCTGAAAGCCAGCATCATGAGCGCGGGCAACTCCCACCGCCTCGGCGGTCACGAAGCCCCGCCCGCCATCATCTCCTCGTTCTTGGGCAAACAAGTGAGCGAACTCCTCGACCGCGTCGCACAGTCGGCCGACCCGCTCGCTCCCATGGCGGGCAAACAGGGCGTTCAACTCGACATTCCGCAGATTCCCGAGCTCTTCATCGACAACACCGACCGCAACCGCACCTCGCCCTTCGCCTTCACCGGCAACCGCTTCGAGTTTCGCGCCGTCGGCTCGTCGGCCAACTGCGCCAGCGCCCTCATTGTGCTCAACACCGCCGTGGCCGAAGCGCTCACCGACTTCAAGGTGCGCGTCGATGCCCTCCTTGCCGCCGGCCAAAGCACCGAAGAAGCCCTCCTCAACACCCTGCGCGACGACATCCGCACCTGCCGTCCCATCCATTTCGACGGCAACGGCTACAGCGAAGAGTGGAAGGCCGAAGCCGCCCGCCGCGGTCTCGACTGCGAAACCAGCTGCCCGGTCATCTACGACCGCTACACCGACGAGGATTCCGTGCGCATGTTCGAGAGCATGCACGTCATGACGCGCAACGAACTCGCCGCCCGCAACGAGATCAAGCGCGAGATCTACTACAAAAAGATCCAGATCGAAAGCCGCGTCTTGGGCGATCTGTGCATGAACCACATCATTCCCGTCGCCACCAAGTACCAAAGCGTGCTGGTCGACAATGTAAGCAAGATCATGTCGGCCTTTCCGCCCGAGAAAGCCGCACAACTCAGCGCCTACAACGTCACGCTTATCGAAAAGATCAATCTCCACACCGATTTCATCGTCAATGCCGTTGAGGAGATGGTGGAAAAGCGCAAAGAGGTGAATCGTCTCACCGACATCCGCGCCCTCTCCGTGGCCTACCACGACGAGGTCGAGCCTTTCTTGCACGCCATCCGCTACCACATCGACAAACTCGAACTCATCGTCGAGGACGAAATGTGGACGCTCCCCAAATATCGCGAGCTCCTCTTCATCCGCTGATCAAAAAGCGCGCCTTTTCTCCCCACAATGGGGCACAGCGCACGGCCTTCTCCACACGGCGCAATAAAAACACCCCGATTTTCTTCCGAAAATCGGGGTGTTTTGTGTTTTTGTTGTGGACTTTTGGCCGAAAGTTGGGCGCTTCCTCTCACGCCCCCGTTCATTCCTCTTCAGGTTCTTCCACTTTTGGAAAAAACTGAAGGAAAACTTCCAGCATTTTTCGATCGGAATTAAATGTCATGGGGTCATTATACAGCTGATCGTTCAACCAATTGAATCCCCAATTGGCATACTCCTCCATTTTTTTTCGCAATAGTCCGGCGGCTGTTTTCGAAGCGATTTCTCCCCGATCCAAAGCAATCAGATCGAGGTCCGTTCGTGCCACAAGCGCTGCAAACATATAGCGTTGCAGGCGGTCATAACGTTTACGGTTCTTGGCTTTGTTTTTGCCCCAATCCGCAATTGGCACACCGAACGTCTTCTTTTGATCGGGATTCTCCACCAGCGCTCTCGTCTCGTTGGCATAAAGCCCAAGAAAGAAAGCCAAAATGAAGATTTCATAGCCGGCCCCAAAATCTTTACCTCGTGCATTGGTGTTTTGATTGGCGCCTTCTCCGTAAGTGGCTAAGCGGTTGATCACCGTTTCCCCATAACGTCTTTCCCACTGCGGGGAAGTCCCCGCCCATAATTCAAAAAGTGTAGGCATTCTATTTGATGGTTGTGATGGTTGTACTTATGGTTTCTTGTCGCGTGGGGTCGAAGCCTTCGGTCTTCTTCACGCGATAGACCTTACAATTCAGCGGTGCGAGCAACTCCCTCTTCACCGTACCATCGCTTTCGATGAAATCTTTGGTGGTAATGACGCATTGTTTATCCAGCGCTGCGATAACATTGTAGAAAGCCTGCGCACGCTGCGCATCAAACTCTGAGCAGGGGGCATCAAAAACCAACGGATATCGAGAATCAATTCTCTCACAGGTCAGTTCAGAAATGGCAAAGAGCACCGACATGTACTTCAAGGTCTCTTGAGACTTTGAGGGACTCGCCATGTTCTTTTCTCCATCATACAGTTCAATATCCCATTTTCCGTCCTTGTGCAATAGGCGCACCGTGCCCCGGAAGCCATCTCCCTGCAACAACTCGAGTTTCGCATTGGCCAGGTTCTCGATTTTCTGCATCAACTCCTTCACATTTTGCTCTTTGGCCCAACGGAAAGCCGTCTCGATATGGGCGAAATAGTCTTTTATCACCATAGTCCGTCCCATCTCTCCTTGGGGAACAGGCGTCTCAGCATATCGTTTTTCGAGTGCTTTACTCTCGGC
>ERZ772962.94-NODE-94-length-47303-cov-5.045060_pt1 | contig 47303 bp, 46 predicted proteins | sample MGYA00580676_ERZ772962 | MGnify/ENA primary metagenome ERZ772962 (study PRJEB29015, sample SAMEA2738049) | human oral metagenome | biome: human oral; feature: human-associated habitat; material: saliva | place: China | collected 2230 ...
GTCACTACAAACACCTGGGCCTACAGTTTGCCAAATGGCGCTCAGCCTTCTATATACAGAACAATACACTGCCATCTGATGCGGCTATTGCTGCTAATGTCCATGGACTAGCCCGCTTTGCTATGGAATGCCAGGCTGCTGATATAGTACCAATTGTCGAACCAGAACTGATCCACACGGGAGACCATAGCGCCCAGCAAGCCGAGGCCGGTATTGCACGTATTCTTGATGCGCTATTTGATGAGCTGGCTCTCTTCCGTGTGCAGCGGCACACACTCCTGCTAAAAACCAGCATGGTGCTGGCCGGCAGCGACGCGCCTCCTACACCCGCTCGCGAGGTAGCAGCGCGTACCCTACGCGTACTCAGCAACCATACGCCACACGATCTTGGCGGTATTGTGTTCCTATCTGGTGGCCAGAGCCCTGAGCAAGCCACCGCTAACTTAGCGGCTATAAGCGCACATGGACCCCAAGCTTGGCCGCTTACCTTTAGCTACGCCCGTGCACTCCAGCAGCCAGCTATTAGCCTATGGCATGGTGAAGATAGCCGTGTTCATGCTGCGCAGCAGGCTTTTCTTGCTCGCCTCGGTGCGAATACTGCAGCTGTATCACCACAAGTACACAAGCGCACACCACAACAGCACATCCACCAAGGAGCAACAGCGCAGCAGCTGCATACCCAAACCATACAGGCACACGCGCGGCGCCGCATAACACACCAGCCGCAACCGCTTCTGCCAGGCCGCGGTCGCCCGCTCCGCCACCAAGTAGCACCACGCCACACCACCCCGGTAGCGACGCCGCAGCCCACGCCAACCATTGCCCAGCTACCCGCTCGTATCCCCCAAAGTTCACGCCCGCACTATATTCATCACGGCTACGAGGAGGTCGCGCTCTAACCTATGGTAGCGCCCGGCCCCACTCGCAACCAGCCAATACCAGTGATTATTCTGGCCGGTTTCTTGGGCTCTGGTAAAACTACCATCTTAAACCACATCTTGCGCTCGGGCGGCAGTGATTCGATTGGCGTAGTGGTAAATGATTTTGGTGATATCGCTATCGATCCACTCCTCATCCAAAGCCAAACCAGCACCCAAATGCAGCTTAGCAATGGCTGTATTTGCTGCCAGCTTGGTGATGAAGATATCGGCCAGCTACTGGCTGATTTCGTCCATACTAATAGCCACATACGCACTATCATAATTGAAGCAAGCGGCATAGCTGAGCCTCTCGCGCTTAAAAAGCTTCTGCTCTATAGCCCTTATAAACATATCCGTTTTGCTGGCATTGTCTATACCGTTGACCCCGTCAATATTACGGCAACCATCCGCCAGCACCCTGTATTACTCGAGCATATCGCCCAAGCAGATTTACTTGTTATAACAAAGGCTGATGAAGCTAGCAAAGCGCAGCTCAGCCACGCGCAGGAGCTCTGCCGGCAGCATAACCCGCAGGCTACCATTACCACCACTACGCACGGTCAGCTGGAGCCAGGCCTCTTGTACGACCAAGCACCTGCCGCCCGCGCACAGACCCAACTACGCCTTGGTATGATACCGAGCGGGCATGATCACAGCCAGCACCAGCATCTACACGATGCCTTTACGAGCCTGAGCTTCACGACTAGCCAGCCCCTCGACCCGACCCGCTTTGCCGCCTTTTTAAAGGACCTACCACCACAACTTTACCGGCTGAAAGGTATCATCTACTACGGTATGAAAGGCTACGAGCAAAAGTTTATCGTCCACCATGTGGGCCACTACACCCATGTCACCAGCGAGGAATGGCCCCGCGGCGAAACGCCCCACACCAGCCTGGTAGCAATTGGTACACAGCTTAACCGGTCTGAAATCCTTGCAGCCCTACAGGACTGCATTGATACCGCGCCGGATACCATCCCTCCGCATTCGCTGGTTGATATTATGCGCCTGCACCGCAATATTAATGCCTAAGGTTGTGGCACAGCTTGGCCAGGGCAGGTCGCGAGCACTTGCTCCATAGCCTGGCGCTCTGGGGCAGTCACCCACAGGTGATACTTGGCTTTGACGGCAATTTGCCGGGCGACATATTGGCAGCGGAAGGGTTTGTGCTGTGGCAGCCAAGTGGCGGCATCACTATCACCCTTATCTTGGTTAGCAGCACCTTTGACGGCTAGTAAATTAAGTGGGTCATTCGCCAGCCGGATACGTTCATCTTCAGTTAGTTGCTGCGCGCCCGTCTGCCAGGCATTACTCAGCGCCACCACGTGGTCGATTTGGATTTTGTCACTAGTGCCAGAGCCACGGCGGAATACATGCGTCTCGCCGGTATATGGGTCGCTTAATTCACCGGCAGTTACCTTGCACTGATTATTAACGGCGGCGCGGCGTAAATCACGCTGCAAAATACGGTTACGTGTATCACAAATGCCGTCAGTCTGCCAGCCAGGGCCAAACTGGCTACGCCGGTAGTCCGTCTTAGGCGCGCGACCTTTGGTCGGCAGGGTTGCAAGCACTCCTTGGGCGCTATGAGCACCAACTGCGTGGGGCACGTTTTGTGGCCGGCGGCTCATATCGCTCAACCAACTATACGCCGCCCCACCTAAGCTAATAGCAGCTACAATCAGTAGAATAACCAAACGGCGCATGCGGTAGTTCATATATACCAGTATACTAAAACTTGCTACAATAGATGTATGCAAACATTCTCGCGCTTACTTACCACCTTTACGCCACATAATTACACCCTTAGGCTGGCACTAGACCGGCCAGGCCGCAGCTTTCGCGGTACAGTCACTATTACCGGTGCTGTGCAGCATGCTGGTAGCCTCAGCTTGCACGCCAAAGACTTGACGATAACGCAAGCCACAATCGATGATAAACCAGCCACCTATAGCCACCATGAACACGACGAGCTCCGGCTTACCCAGCCCGGGCTTACTACTGGTGAGCACACCGTACAGATTGATTTTACCGGCACCATTACCAATGCCATGACTGGCCTCTACCCCTGCTACTACCAGCACGAGGGCACGACCTGCGAGCTGCTCGCAACTCAATTTGAAAGCCACCATGCGCGCGAAGTGTTCCCGTGTATTGATGAGCCAAGCGCCAAGGCGAGCTTTGACGTAACGCTCATGACTGAGCCAGGTGTGGTCGTGCTTGGCAATATGCCCATTGCCAAGCAAACTGAGCAAGACGGCGCCCTTACCACCACCTTCCACACCACCCCCGTTATGAGCAGCTACCTGCTGGCTTGGGTGGTCGGTGATCTCCACAAGCAAACCGCCCACACCAAACAGGGCGTTGAAGTCAATGTATGGGCCACCCCGGCCCAGCCAGCCAGCAGCCTTGGCTTTGCGCTTGATATTGCAACACGCTGTATTGATTTTTATAACGATTACTTTGGCATCCCCTACCCGCTGCCCAAATGCGACCACGTAGCCCTGCCTGATTTTAGTAGCGGCGCAATGGAAAACTGGGGGCTTATCACCTACCGCGAAATTGCCCTGCTGGCTGGGCCCCGTAGCAGCCTAGAGACCAAACGCTACGTTGCGACGGTTATCTGCCATGAGCTAGCCCACCAGTGGTTTGGCAACCTGGTGACGATGGCGTGGTGGGATGACTTATGGCTGAACGAAAGTTTTGCCACCCTGATGGAATATATTGCAGTCGATGCGCTCGAACCAGACTGGAATATCTGGCGCGACTTTGCTAGTAACGAAGCCGTTATGGCCATGCGGCGTGATAGCCTTGACGGAGTCCAGCCCGTACATCTGCCGGTCAACCACCCGGATGAAATTAGCACACTATTTGACGGCGCTATTGTGTATGCCAAAGGCGCCAAGCTTATGCGTATGCTGCAGCACTACATTGGTGACGATGCGTTCCGCCGTGGCCTGACGGATTACTTCACAAATCACGCCTACCGCAATACAAGCGGGGCTGACTTATGGCAGGCTCTAGGCACCAGCAGTGGCAAAGATATTGCAGGCTTTATGAACACCTGGATTAGCCAACCTGGGCTGCCACTGGTAACGATTACACCGAGCGAACATGGCGCGCAGCTTAGCCAGCAGCAGTTCTTTATTGGCCCGCACACACCCAGCCAGCAGCTATGGCCAATCCCACTGGCAAGCACAGCCCCGCAGCTACCGCAGGTGCTTGATACCAAGCAGCTGACCACCAGCCTTACCACACCGTTCTTTATTAATAATGAAGACACGTCCTACGTTATTACCCACTACCCAGATAGCTTTATGACTGCCCGGCTGGCGGAGATTGCAGATGGTACAGCCAGCGAAATTACCCGGCTGCAGCTTCTCAATGAGCAAATCCTCCTTGCTAAAGCGGGCATTACCAGCCTGGCAAAACTCCTGCCAGTCCTCCACGCCTACCAGCACGAGACCAACCAGACAGTCTGGAGTATGATAAGCCTAGCTATTAGCGAGCTGCGCCGCTTGGTCGAAGATGACACCACTGCCCAGCCCCACACCGAGCAGCAATTGCAGCAGGTGGTAGGCACGATTATTCGCCCGCAGTTTGAACGCCTTGGCCTGACACCGCAGCCTGATGAATCAGATAACGATCGTATCCTCCGTGGCACAATCACAAGCCTAGCACTCTATAGTGATCTCCCTAATGTACGCCAGGCTGCTCACCGTATGTACACCAGTACCCCGCTGGCAGCACTTGACCCCGAGCTGCGAGCAAGTCTCATTGCAAATGAAGTACGCCACTTTGACGCTGTAGTTAACACTCTGCTGGACCACTATGCCGCCGAGACCGACAGCGAGATCCAGGGCGACCTTGCGAGCGGTATAACTGCCGCCACCAACCCACAGGCGATCACCACTATTCTTGATGCGATAACTCATAGCCAGGTAATTCGTCCGCAAGATGTCTTCCGTTGGTTCGCATACCTTATGCGTAACCACGCGAGCCGCCAGATGACCTGGCAGTGGCTACAGGATAACTGGGCCTGGGTAGACGCAACCTTCCGTGGTGATAAAAGCCTCGATACCTTCCCGCGCTATAGCGCAAACTCGCTTGCAACGGCTGCGCAGCTCCAGCAGTATCGCCAGTTCTTTGCCCCTCACCGGGCGAACCCAAGCCTAGCACGAGCCATTGCCGTTGGCCAAGCCGAAATTGAAGGCCGCATTGACTACATTAAGCGGGATGGCCCAGCGGTGCGTCAGGCGCTGGATAAATTGACTACAGCGGCTACTAGCTAAGCGTGCACCGATAGCCTGGCCATAGGCACACATTAGGCCAGGCTTGACTTACCCGCCACTATCCTCTATTATAGGGAGCGGCAACAACGCCAGTTGCCCTTGTCCTGTACAACCGACAACCGAAAGGTGTAGCTTTTATGCCGAATAATGTAAATATTCACATGCTAACAGTTTTGCTGCTATGGGCATGTGGCATGATCGTGATGAACACGCACACACTCAGCGGCATTGCGTTTATCGTCGCTGGGTTTGTCATTTTTACATGGCCAGTCATTCGGCCTCTCACGAAACAAAAGCACAAAAATAAACTACTATCAGAAAGGCTACTAAAATAACCAGGACTCCCCTCACCGTAAGCCGGTGGGGGTTTTATTCATTCAGTGTTACTATCTGCTCAATACGGGGCTGGGTACCAACTGTACTAGCTGCCTGTAGCCGGGCATTATACTGTGCATAGCGCGGGTGGCGTGCTAAAAAAAGCTCAGCTGCAAAGCGCATTTGCTGCTGCTTACGTGTGGTGATTGCCACAAGCCCGGCCCCGTAATCAGCAGTTTTACGGTGTTTTACCTCTGTAAAATACAGCGTTTTACCACGGCACGATATAATATCAATTTCACACCAGCGCGTACGCCAATTACGCGCAAGTATTACATGGCCAGCCGCCTCGAGCTGGTCACTCACAAGCTGCTCACTAATATCGCCTAGCTGCCGGGTGGTTACACTGGCATGGCTCGCCGTCGGCTGGTGCCACGTCCCGCCAGATGCATCCATCAGTAGTTGGCGAATGCTACCTGTAATCTCACCAGCAAATATATCCCGGGTAGGCAGCTGGGCCGCGTGCGGCGCAATCGGGGCAAAGCTGACACGGTGCTCGGGCGTAATGCCGTGTTCATCAATCGCCTGGCGGTGCCTGGCGGTGCCATAGCCAGCATGGCTCCCAAAACCATACTCCGGGTATGTATCATCAAGCTGGGCCATGTATTTATCGCGGGCCACTTTGGCAATGATGCTCGCGGCACTCACACTCGGGATAAGTGCATCCGCCTTTGGCATCGTACGCACATACGCACCCTTACCGGTCCCGGCTAAAAAGTTCACCGTCCCATCAATAATAATTTGATTATACGGCACTGCGATCCCTGACACAGCCCGAATGGTTGCCAGCTGCAGCGCCAGGCTAAGCCCCATCATGTCAAGCTCTACTGCACTGACCCAGCCAAGCTGTGCCGCACGCGCATGCTGCATAATACAAGGGGCAAGCATACGCCGGCGGCGCTTGGTGAGCTTTTTGCTATCAGCCAGGCCATCTATCGTAGCACCAGCCAGCACCACAGCACCCACCACCAGTGGGCCCGCCCACGGTCCACGGCCAGCTTCGTCTATGCCAAGTAGTATGCTTGTGGTATGTTCACTCACGTACTCTTAGTATACCATTCAGCGCCCAGGGCACACAAAACCCCCAGCAATACTACTGAGGGTTTATGTATATCGCTTCGTGATTTTGGCTTCGTGCCTTAGTGCTTCTGCGCATTCAGTGCATCAAGCGCCTTGTCGGAGAGCATAAAACTGTCTTTGCTATTAATGTAGTGTTCCACAAGCTTTTTAAACGATGCTTGTTCGGCGAAAATAAGCCCAATCTGACCATTCTCAAGCGTATCTTGCTGCTCTTCGGTTACGTTTTTGGCACTATCGTTGTAGAGATTTTGCAAGGAAAACTCTGCTAGTGTACGGGCATTAAACACCCATTCAGCAGCATCGGCTATGCCCTCACTCAGCCGACCATAGCTGGCATTATTAACCGGGCGCACAATGGCAGCCATCTTCTTTGCAAACTCTAGCAGCTGTGTGTAATAAGCTTTTTGGTCTTCTTCTGTTGATACAGCGAACCCGTCAGCCGAATTATAATGTGCATCAATCTGGTCCCAGTCCTGCTTAAACTGCCAGGTCATATACTCGTACACTAACCGGCGTAGCTTGTAGCTATCAAACCAGCGCTGCTTTTCGGCCTGCCTGTGCTGCTCGAATTCACGGTCTATATCATCCATTGGTCTCTCCTTTCCTCTACCGTAATGGGGGCGGTAGTCCTCTTACTAGTATAGTTAGCTCCTCGCACAAAGGCAATAAAATCGCGTCGTATACTATACAACGCGATTTATGTAAAGGACTGGCCTCGATAAGCTAGCTATCTTGCCCTGGGTGTGGCCACGCAAACCGGTGAGTTGGTATGTAGAGCCCACCTTCCTGGCTACCCGAGGCACCTATACCAAAATAGTGCTTGAGCACCTGACTATAATAGTGTGCCGTTAGGTCACTCAGCGAAGCTTGAATACGCTCTAAGTCGCTCCTATCAAGACTCGTATGGTCGGCGCCATCAGCAAGTATAAAATTCTCAGTAAAGTCAACGTACGCAATCATTCGCCCTGCCCATGTCAGTGCATGCACAATACCTTCTGGCACGTCCGCTGTTGCATCGTCCAAAACCTTATGCCCAAGTGCTATGTCTTGGCGTGTTCTCGCTGTGTTTTCGTTCTCGGTCGCCACCATCACGTCCTGGGCAATCGCAGCTACTTTTTGTGCAATCTCACGCATTTTTGTGCATCGTACTTGCTGGCGTTGCGCCCAGCTGTCTACAAGGCTTTCTTGATTCGTCTGATTAATTTCCTGCCAGCTATCTTCCTCGTCAAACCGTATCCACTCCCATACTAGTCGGCGTAAATCGTTTGCATTATATTTATTTTCCCACTGCTTCGTATTGCTGTCGCCCTCTGCCATATCCATCTCCTTTACTTATTAGGGATAATATGGCAATTATAGCATTGTACGCAACCAAAAACCACCAAGCATCGCTGTGCTTGGTGGTTAGGGGTTAGCCTGATTGTAAACCTAGGCCTCTTTAGCGTCTTCTTGCGCTGTCGGCAGGGTATTGACTGCCTCACGGTCAAAAGCAACAGCCTTCAGGCGGGCACTCTTACCACTACGGCCACGCAGGAAGCTCAGGAAGTTACGGCGTACCTTAGCACGGCGCACAATCTCTACCTTCTCTACAAGTGGGCTATGGAGCAAGAAGCTCTTTTCTACACCAACACCACTGGCGATTTTGCGCACAGTAATGCGGCTAGTGTGGCTCTGCTTGTTATCAGTGCGGATCACGACACCTTCGAACACCTGTACGCGCTCTTTATTGCCTTCCTTAATACGCTGGTGAACACGCACGGTGTCGCCACTACGTACATCAACAACGGCAGGCTTCTTCTGCTGGTCGTTCACCTTCTGGATTAATGCAAAACTCATTTGTTTATCCTTATGTTTGTCCACTAGTGGTAGCTGGCCACGCATTGTACCTCTGCGGCTCCACACTACGCAAAAACTAGCGGCGCTTATGTTCACTAGTACATCTTAGGGGATTTTACCACACTCGGCCAGGTAACACAAGCTATGCTAGCATTGCCTCGGCGCACAAGCCATAGTATAGTAGCAGTATGGACTATAACAAACTTGCACTCGACCTACACAAAAAATATAAGGGCAAAATTACCACCAGCCTGCGTGATAGTGATGAGCTAGACCGTGATAAACTCAGCAGCTACTACAGCCCCGGTGTGGGCGCAGTCAGCAAGGCAATTGCAGATGACCCCGCTACTCTGCCCACCTACACCTGGACGAATAACCTTGTAGCGGTGATTAGCGACGGCTCGGCCATCCTGGGCCTGGGCGACCTTGGCCCCAAAGCCGCCATGCCGGTGATGGAAGGCAAGGCGCTGCTGTTTAAGTACTTTGCTGGTGTCGATGCCGTGCCAATCGTGCTCGATGTACACCAGCCAGAGGAGATTATTGCTACGGTTAAGGCAATCGCACCAAGCTTTGGCGCGATTAACCTCGAGGATATCGCTGCGCCCAAGTGCTTCGAGGTTGAGGAGCGCCTGAAGGCCGAGCTCGATATCCCCGTCTTCCACGACGACCAGCACGGTACGGCTGTGGTGGTACTAGCTGGACTCATCAACGCTGCCAAGCTGACGGGCCGCAGCCTGGCTGATAGCAAATTCGTCGTGGTCGGCGCTGGTGCTGCTGGCACTGCTATTATTAAGTTGCTGCATACTTACGGCGCTCGGCACATTGTGGCGGTCGATAGCAAAGGCATCGTGGGCAGCCACCGCACCGACCTCAACGCCGAGAAGACTGCTTTGCTTGCGTACGTTGATGCCGCGCAGCAGGGGTCGCTGGAAGACGCCATGGCCGGTGCTGATGTATTCATTGGCGTATCGCGCGCAGGGCTGCTGACTCCAGAGCTCGTTGGGATGATGGCCAAAGACCCGATTATCTTTGCCCTGGCCAACCCAGTGCCAGAAATCATGCCAGATAGCGCCAAAGCAGCCGGCGCTGCCGTCATCGCCACTGGCCGCAGCGATTTCCCCAACCAAGTTAATAACGCCCTGGCTTTCCCGGGTATCTTCCGTGGTGCGCTCGATAACGGCGTGCAAAAAATTACCGACGAGCACAAACTCGCCGCCGCCCAGGCGCTGGCAGCGCTGGTCGATGAACCCACAGCCGACTACGTCATCCCCTCACCATTTGATGAGCGCGTGGTTGAGGCTGTGGCGAAGGTTATTCGGTAGTAGACTACCTGCCCGCATAAAGCAAAAGAAAATCCCCCGCTCCACAGGCGGGGGGTTACTCCATACACACCTATGTGCAATGACACAAGTAGTTATGGAGCGAAAGTGCGCCGAGTTCCATATCAGCATAGACACGCTGCCAGCTCATATACGGCATTGTCGGCATAGTAAGCGACTGCTTGAGTGCGAAGGCATACGTACGCGCGAGCTCAGGGCCAAAGCACTTCTGTAACGCCTTATGAATCGCTACTGTTACATACTGTTCATCACGCTGCATCACTTGGTAGGTATGATCCAGTACGTTGCTAAATCGTGCCTGCTCACCTTGGGCCCAGCCACACAGCTCTTGGCTGAGCTGTGTGATATACGCTTTATCGACCGGTGGCTTATCGCTAGATATATCACATATCCAACGCACCCGATCAAGCGTCATGCTGGCGATATGATCAGCGCTACACAACCTTTTATAAAGTTGTTCGATTGAAAATCCCGGTAACTCTAAGTTCGCCGTGCGAGCACAGATCATTGCAACCGCGTATGATCGCTGCTGAATATGGCTCATATTATCGCCCTCCACGGGTGGAAAGGGAGCGTCGTACAGCTTATCTAGATTCTCCTCTAGCGCTAGCAAGCCTTCAAAGGCTTGCGCCCAGCCCCGAACGTAGAATTCATCGCTACACTGGCACAGCTGCCATAGCTTATGAATATTCTCAAGCTCAAGCATAGTGCTCCTCTCATCTACCACCTAGGACCATCCCAGGCGGTGGCTATACATCAATCGGCTTTGGTGTATAGCGAGCCACTTTTTATTTTACCATGCCCTGCCTTTGCGCTAAACGGCATTGCCCACGGTGTGCGTACGTATCTTTAGCTAGATCACACGGTTGACTTCTTCAAGCGTTGTCTCACCGCGTAGGGCCGCCAGTACCCCCGCCTGCAGCAACGTTACCATACCCTGCTTTTTAGCAGCCGCCTCGATGGTTTCGGTGTGAATATCCTGCACATCACCACGAATAAACTTCTGGACTTCTTCTGTCACGACCATCTGCTCCATCACTGGCATACGTCCCTTGTAGCCAAATGGCACGTCATCAGTTGGCACCGCCCGCCAAAGTTTAAAAGTATCAAGATCAGGATGCTCGATTTCCGGTGGTAGATCCTTCAGCACCTCTTTAACCCAGCGGCGCGTCGCTTCATCCGGGCGGAATTCCTCCTTCGAATCTTGCCACAGCCGGCGTACCAAACGCTGCGCAATCAGCAAGCGAATCGATGAGCTAAAAATTGGGTTCTGGCCAATCATATCAATGATACGGCTAAAGGCAGCACTCGTAGAGTTAGCGTGGAAGCTCGAAAGCACCAAGTGCCCGGTAATTGACGCTTGAATCGCTGTGCGGGCCGTCTCTTGGTCGCGAATCTCACCCACCATCACAACATCCGGGTCAAGACGCAGCACACTACGCAGGCCATCAGCAAAATACTGGCCATTGGTGGTGTCAATCGGGATTTGCGTGACCCCTGGGATACTGTTTTCGATTGGGTCCTCAAGCGTAATAATCTTGCGGTCATCGGTATTAAGTGCGTTCAGAATACTATACAGCGTGGTGGATTTACCACTACCAGTCGGGCCGACCATCAGTAGCATACCGCGCGGGTGGCTCACAACCTCATCGATTTCCTTACGCTCACGTGGGGCAATGCCAAGCAAATCAAGGTTAAGGTCATCGGTATTAAAGTTAAACAGACGCAGCACAACATCCTGCCCATACATGGTTGGCACTGCCTCCACACGCAAGTTCAGTAAGTGTGTGGCATTAGTGCTTGGATCATAGATTTCTTTATGCATATGGCCCGACTGCGGCGCACGCGAGGCCGTCGAGATATTTGCTTGTGAACTCAGCGCTGCCATCAGCACACGGTAGCGGTCCTTTTCTAGAATTGCCACCGAATGCAGTGCGCCATCAACACGCATGCGCACCCGGATTTCGCTGCGCTGGTTTTCGATATGAATGTCGCTCGCACCCAGTTTGTCCGCCTGCTGCACCAGGTAGTCAAACACCATATCGGTACCAACAGAATTGAGAGTTTTACTAACGGACGCAATCGTTTCGCTATCGCCTTCTTTAGCGATTTCAATATCATCGTAGTGGATCTCGGGCGGCGGGTCATAGCGCAGCATAAAGGCATCGTACCCAGACTGGCTAATCAAGAAGAACTGAATGGCCTTACCATCATCGGCGTATTCGCGTTCCATACGCACCAGCAGCGACTGTGGCGTTGTGCTGGTGACAGCAAAACGATAGGGCTCACTTTCGCTCCCCATCACGAGGGGGATAATCCTATCTTTATGCATCTGATCGATGCTTAGCAAACCCTCTACGAGTGGCAGAGCCTGTTCGATTTGGCGGGTGTCAAGATACTGCAGCCCCAGAATCGCCGCCCGGCGCTCGGTGCTTTCTTCGTCGTTATTACGGCGTTGTGCCTGAATTTTTGCTTCGTCCATTAGCCTTATTATAACAAACCATAAGCAAATTAGGCATAAAAACCGCCCTGCGTTTTACACAGGGCGGCCAGTAGAACGTGATAGCACGCAGAGTTACTTACGCGTAAACAACCCCTTGAGCGATAGACGTGAATCGTACTGCATCGCGCCGTAGCGGAACAGGTAGACTGCCAGGCGAATGATGAGTATACCAAGCACTACAAGCATCGTAATAGTCACAGCTGCCGTGACTGGGTCGAGCGAGCCAAAGGCATTGCGCAACATACTGGTCACTGGTGATGTGAGTGGGAAGTAGGTAAAAATCTGCACAATTGGCGAGCTTGGGTCACTTAGAATCAAGCTAATGATATAGAATGGAATGAACATCGCCAGGATAACAATCCCAAACCACTGCCCTGCTTCTTTAGCAGTTGGCATAATTGCACCGGTTGCCATCAGCGAACCAGTAAACACCAGAATACCACCAATCAGCAGCAAGAAACCAATCCCCATAGTAACTGGGTCAATGACCAAGCCCTTCAGCATAGCCAGATCCGGCAAGTTGACGGTATGGCTATTTGTACCAAGTACAAAGTAAGCAATGACTACAGGAATCAGCACGACAAGCATCTGCACAAGCCCAGCTAGGAAGGTGGCGATCAGCTTACCAACGATCAGGTTAGTTGGGTTGAGTGTCGTCAGGATCATCTCGGTGACACGATTTTCCTTTTCCTCTACCGTACTATTAAGTAGGTTATTGCCAAGCATCACAATCGCAAGATAGAAGATCGCCAGGAAAATCAGTGGTGGCGCAGCTGCCAACCAGCCAGCGGCTTCTTCGCCATTGTGCTTATAGGTCGTAGTGTGGGTTTTGGCATTACCCTTGCTAAGCTCAATTAAATCGTTACTACCAATCCGAGCATTGGCACTCAGGGTTAATAGCTGCTTTGCAACTGTTTCGTATTTTTGATTATTAAACAAGCCAACATCCTTACCATAGACCTCCACCTGATTACTGGCGACATTGCTTGGGTAGTAGAAGAATGCATCAACCTTATGGTTACGCACATCCTGGATTGCCTGCTGCTTATCAGTTACCTTTTTGGCCTGTACACCTTCAGCAATTTGCGGCACAATCAGCTTTGAATCATCCTGGTAGACGATACTAAACTTTTCTTTACCAAGCTTATCGGAATTATCCTGCGTGGTTTTATTGCTGTAGAACACAATCCCAAAAATCACACACATCAGGATCGGGAACGACAGCGTCGCCGCCCAGAATGATGGCTTTTTAATGGTGCGCCAAAACTCAAAACTAATGACAGTGCCTAGGTTATAACGGTTAGCCATTGGTTACCTCCTCCTGCGCATGTGCGCCGTATACCTGCAAAAAGACCTCATCCATCGTAGCCTTGCCATACTGGGCGAGCACCTCTGGTACAGTGCCATAAGCCGTTTTATTGCCATCACGCAGCAGCAAGAGCCGGTCACACAAGCGTTCTACCTCGCTCATATCGTGAGTAATCAAGACGATGGTCGCGCCCTTTGCCTTTTGCTCATCAATAATATCCATCAGCAAACGGCGGTTAACGGGGTCGAAACCCTTGGTTGGTTCGTCAAGAATCAAAAGGCTTGGGTCGTTCATAATAGTGACGCCCAGCTGCACCTTCTGCTGCTGCCCGCCAGATAGCTTATCGATCTTTGACTTGGCTTTATCGGCGAGGCCAACACGCTCTAGGTAGGCTAGCGACCACTGCTTTGCCGCCGCCTTATCGAGCCCTTTCAGCCGCCCAAAGTACGTCATAACATCAATGACGCTCTCCTTTTTATACAGGCCACGCTCCTCTGGTAAGTAGCCAATTTCGCTGCCGTATTCAGGCTTAAATGTGCGCCCGTTTACCAGCAGCGTGCCACGCGTGGGCTTATAAATACCCAGCAGTGCCCGTAGTGTGGTGGTTTTGCCACTCCCATTGCTACCCAAGAGTCCGAATATTTCGCCTTGGTTAATCTGAAACGACAGCCCATCAATAACCGTTTTATTGCCAAACTTCATAATAAAGTCGTCAATAGCAATGACCGGAGTTGGAGTTGTTTCCATATGCCTCCCTCTACTGTTTACAATTGATATCTACATCGTATCACAAAGGCCTCCCTTAGCAAGCATAAGCAATAGAGCAATAGATGGCACCTGCGGCGCCTTCATACAGGCCATAGTCCCACGTGCTACAATGGTAGCTATGCAATCAGCGCTTCGTTTTACTATTACCCACCGCCTACCCGGTGCACTTGGCCGCAGCGGTGTTATCACAACCCCACATGGCAGTATCCAAACACCGGCTTTTATCCCAGTTGGTACCCAGGCAACACTAAAAAGCCTCACGCCAGAGCAGCTAGCAGCCACCGGCGCTCAAGCCTGCCTGGTGAACGCCTACCATCTTTATCTGCGCCCAGGGCATGATGTGATTGATGAGGCCGGTGGCATCCACACCTTTATGAACTGGGCTGGGCCAACCTTTAGCGATAGCGGCGGGTTCCAGGTTATGAGCCTTGGCGTGGGCTTTAAAAAGGTAATTGACATGAGCGGCAATGGTGATGGCAATGTCACACACAAAAAGGATAAGCTTGCCACGATTGATAACGATGGCGTTACCTTTAAATCCCATCTTGATGGCAGCTTGCACCGCCTTACCCCCGAAATCTCGATGCAGATCCAGCACGGTATTGGCGCTGATATTACCTTTGCGTTTGATGAGCTTACCACCCTACACCATAGCTACGATTACCAGGTTGAATCCCTCAACCAGCGCACCCACCCCTGGGCTGAGCGCAGCCTAGCCGAGCATAAACGTCTGAATGCAGCCCGCACACACCGGCCGCCGCAAGCACTATTTGGCGTGGTGCAGGGGGCGCATTTTGAGGATTTACGCCGCGCCTCGGCCCGCTTCTTGGGGGCGATGGATTTTGATGGCTACGGCCTAGGTGGGGCACTCGAAAAGGCGCGCATCGGCGAAATCGTTGGCTGGATGAGCGAAGAACTGCCCGAAGGTAAACCGCGTCATATGCTTGGTATTAGCGAGCCCGATGACATTTTCGCCTGTATTGCCCATGGTGCTGATACCTTTGACTGTGTTTCGCCAGCCCGGGTGGGGCGTAACGGTGCCCTTTATACACCGCACGGCCGAGTCAACATTCGCCGGGCCGAGTTTAAGCGCGACTACCGGCCTTTTTCTGCCGACTGTGATTGCTACACCTGCCGCCACTACAGCCGTGCCTATCTACACCATCTCTTCCGTACCGGCGAGCTGCTCGGCAACACACTAGCCACCATCCACAACGAACAATTTATTGTGCGGCTTGTTGATGATATTCGCCTGAGTATCCAAAACGGCACCTTTACTGACGTGCAGCGCGATTTCTTAAGCAAGTACTACGCACACTAACTGAAGCTTGACTTATAGCGCCATTACTCTATAATCACTGTAGCTATTGCTGCAACCCATATAGCAATAGTCGTTCTTGTCCCTATATGAAGGAGTTAGAGTGCATCAAGTAGAAGCTTTCAAGTACTATTTTGGCCTTAACAAGCACCAGGTTGAATTGTTATTTAACCTGGTGCTGCATGGCCCAGCGAAGACCAAGACCATGCTATGGCAGCGTCTTGGACGGTGTCTGGTAGTATGGCTGATCACCAGTATTATACTGGCTGCTGGTAGCAGTGCGCTACTGGTTGGCAAGCCGGTGCAGATCACTAATACGCCCACCTTTTTCGGGCTGATAGTTCTGATCAGTACCGCACTGTTACCCTGGTTACTATCTGGTAGTATGCTGCTGCAAACATGGCACGACCTACGCTTTTTACAGCGTGGGGTACCGCTTATAGCAGACGCGGCACCGCGCCCCGAGTGGGTGCAGCTGCTGGATAGTGAGCTTACACACGTATTTGGCCAGCCGGCCAGTACAATACGTGTGCCAGCCCAGCCAGCTAACCTCGACGCGGCACTGTGGCTGCTGCAGCGTTACGGCGCGGAAGTTAACCAGGTAGCTGAGCTACCTGGTGGCGTCGCCAGCTTAAACCCTGTTTACAGGGGAAAGTTGGTTCGGCAAACGGCGGCATCCATCCGTTCTTGCTTCGCTGTGCGCACCAGTGCCAGCGAAGACGCACAACTCTCTACCACCACCCGCTAAGTAGTATTTATACACCACGCGGGTGGTGTTTCATTATTACGGCCAGCGCACCAGGCGGCTCACACACCGAAGGTTAGCTTTTTGGTAGCTATCATGGTATGCTTAGTGGTAAGGAGAGACATAATGAAAGTAAAAATAGAAATCGATACCAAAACCTTTGTGCGCTTTTGGTTAGTAGTTATTGGCCTAGGGCTAGCTGGTTTCGCGCTCTACAGTGCACGCACTGCCCTACTGATCATCGGCAGCGCTCTGTTCCTTGCACTGGCGCTTGAAACACCCGTTAACGCCCTGGCTAAACGCCTGCCAAAGCGCAGCCGCTTGCTTAGTACAACCATCGCCTTTGTATCCGTTGTGGCGATTTTGGTTGGCTTTGTGGTGCTGGTTGTACCACCAATTGTGCAGCAAAGTATGCATTTGTTTGAGCAGATCCCTGGCATGCTCAGCAGCGATAGCCAACAGGCAAAATATGTCAGCCAAATTATTGACCAGTACCACCTACAAGACCAAGTCGACCGGGCTGTGGAAACTGCCAAAAGCAACGCTGCTGGGTGGATATCAAATATTAGTACTAATGTTCTATCTGGCATTAGCTCGCTGCTATCGTTTATATTTGCTACCTTCCTGGTGCTGGTACTTAGCTTCCTTATGCTACTTGAAGGGCCGCGCTGGCTGGATGCATTGTGGGGGTCGTACCTCGATAAGCAACGTATGGAGCGCCACAAGGAACTCGCTGGCAAGATGTATGCAGTGCTGCGTGGCTATGTAAGCGGCCAGCTGCTTGTATCGTTAATCGGTGGTATGTGTGCTGGTATTACGGTGTTTATTATGTCGTTTATCTGGCCGCTGCCTGCATCACTTGCCTTCCCGACAGTTGCAATTGTATTTACCCTTTCGCTCGTGCCAATGTTTGGTGCAACCCTGGCGGGTATTGTGATTGCCATCGTACTGGCACTCAATAGCATCGCTGCAGCCATCGTCTTTAGTATCTACTTTATTATCTACCAGCAGGTAGAGAACAACTTTATTTCCCCACAAATTCAAAGCCGCACCATTAAGCTATCGGCCCTCGCAGTGCTGATTGCCGTTACGATTGGTACCTATGTGTTCGGCTTGCTTGGTGGTATTATTTCTATCCCTATTGCTGGGTCAGTAAAGGTTCTGCTTGAAGACTGGCTCCAGCACCGCAAGGCCAAGCATGTTGCCAAAACTAATAAGCCACTGGCAAAGTTTATCAAGAAGGTAGCCCGCAGTAATGACGCTCCAGCCCAGTAGCCCGGCCCAGCCGCAGCAGGCGGATACAAGCCGGGACGAAAAGCTGCAAGCAGCTATGTTCCGCCTTGGCAAGGTAGACGATGAAATCAGCGCTGGCTACGAAATCCTTGGCAGATACGCCAGGACCGTCACTATCTTTGGCTCTGCCCGCCTAGGCGAAAGTAGCCCCTACTACCAAGCCGCCCGGGCAGCAGCACGCCAGCTTGCCCAGGCTGGCTACGCCGTCATCACCGGTGGCGGCCCTGGTATTATGGAAGCTGGTAACCGTGGTGCCTTTGAAGTTGGCGGTGATTCAATTGGCTTTAATATTACCCTGCCGTTCGAGCAAAACCCCAACCCACATACCACGGCGGCTTTTGCGTTCCGCCATTTTGCGCCGCGCAAAATTGTTATGACACTCTACGCCGATGCATACGTCTTCTTCCCTGGTGGCTTTGGCACGCTAGATGAGCTGAGCGAAATTATTACTTTGGTGCAAACGGGCAAAACCGCACGGGCGCCAATCATTCTCTTTGGTTCGGACTTTTGGAATAGCTTTGATAGCTTTGTTAAGCAGCATATGCTTGGTGATCTCGCCTTAATTTCGCCTGGCGACGAACAGCTCTATCACATCACCGATAGTATCGATGATGTGGTGTGGCGCGTTCAAAACAAGCAGCTATAAGGCTGCTTGTTTTACTATACGAGTGATGTTTGAACAAGCGGCATTGTGTGCACGTGCGCATTGTGGTATAAAATCCCCGTCTTAGCACCGATCTTACCCACCACGGCGGTTGCATTAGCACTGGCGTATGTCACAGCTTGGGCAAGCCCTTCCCCGCGCGCCCAGGCACTTAAAAAGCCGGAGCCAAAGGCATCGCCAGCCCCGGTCCTATCTACCAACGGGACATCCTCGTATATACCGGCTGTCACAATCGTTGTACTATCGCTCGCAACCACGCCGTTGCTACCATCACTCACAATGGCAACTGGCACATAGGCAAGCAGCTGGCGCACCAGCTCCTCTGCCGTTGCTCCCGGCACGATCTGCTGAGCTTCTTCTTTATTAACCAACAGCACGGCGGTGTTTTTGAGGAGTTTGCGCAAACTATATGGCTGAGCCAGCTCGCCCTTACCAGGATTAAAACACACCTGCACACCATGAGCATAGGCCCACGCAAAAATATGGCGCAGAACAGGCATATTGCCAGCAAGGCTCGATACATACAGCCAGTCCGGATGTAAACCATCAAGCTGGAACTGCTGCGGACTATAATGCGTACTAGCACCCCGGTAGGTAAGAATGGTGCGCTCACCATTGGGTGCTAGTAGCAGCACCGAATAGCCCGTATTGTAGGTGCGTGATTCTTGCATACGGGTGATATCAACCCCTTCTTCTACTAGTACTTGCCGAATAGCCTGGGCAGCTGGATCGCGCCCAACCACACCAATAAAAACCGCCCTGTGCCCCTGGCGCGCAAACGTTACGGCTGCATTGGCCGCACCACCGCCAGTGCTAAAAGTAATTGCATTCATATCAAGCTTGGCACCAAGCTGCAGGTGCATAAAGCACTCGTGGGGCTTGTGGCAGACGGGTGCAAAGGCATCGCTATTATGCAAAAACACATCCTGGACAGCTGCGCCAATAGCTGCGATTGTACGCTGGTGGCTCATACATGCGCCCCAATAAATTGCTGAATACGCGGCGCCATCGCCTGAGCTGTCAAACCATAGGCCTGCAGTAGCTCCTGTGCGCTGCCACTCTGGCCAAACCGGTCTTCAACACCCAGCCGCAGCACTGGCATCGGCATATGCTGGCTGGTGAGTTCACTAATAGCACTGCCGAACCCACCTGCTACCTGGGCTTCCTCGGCTGTTATTGCCAGGCCAGTTTTGCGTAGGCTGCCAAGAATCGTAGCGGTATCAAGCGGCTTGATGGTCGGTACGTGCACAACCTCAAGCGACAAACCTTGCTCGGCAAGCTGCTCGGCTACAAGCAGCAGCTCGGCGGTCATTGTGCCGGTACCGATAAGGCTGGCATCTGTGCCGGGGCGTAGGATATAAGCCCTGCCAATTGCAAAATCTGTATTATCCGCCATAAATACGCGTGAGGCCTGGCGGGGCATTCGCATATAGCTTGGCTGGTTGCTCGCTGCCATTAGCTGCGTCAGTGCAGCAGCCTCGGTTTCATCACCCGGCGCCAGCACCACCATACCTGGCAATACGCGCATGAGGGCAATATCTTCAAGCATTTGGTGCGTCGCTCCATCTGGGCCTATATTCAGGCCCACGTGGGAACCGATCACTTTCACCGGCTGGTTGTTCAGGCAAATAGTTGTACGGATCTGCTCCCAGTTACGGCCCGGGCTAAAGGCAGCGTAGCTCGCCGCAAACGGAATTTTACCAGCCTGTGCAAAGCCAGCTGCTAGGGTCACGAGGTTTTGCTCAGCCACGCCAACCTGCACAAAGCGGCCCGGGAACTGATCCCGGAATTGGCCCATGCCAACACTGGTTGTAAGATCAGCGCACAGGGCAACGACCTGGCTATTTGCCTGAGCCGCCCGCACTAGGCCCTGGCCAAAACCAGCCCGTACCTCACCCACGCGCGGCTGGGTGTAAAAATCAGCCCGTAGCATTGCTATCCTCCACAACAGCACTCTGAGTAAGCTGCGCTAGGGCAGCAAGTGCCTGCTGCTGATTTGGTGCCTTACCGTGCCACCGATAGTCATACTCCATAAAGTCTACACCCCGGCCAGGAATGGTACGGAGGATGATGACGCTTGGCTGATTCGTAACCGCCTGGGCACGGCGCGTTGCCGCCATAATTTCTGCTTCGTTATGACCATCAACCTCCTGGGCATGCCAGCCAAAACTGCGCCATTTGGCCAGTAGATCTTCGAGCGGCATCACCTGGTCGGTGGTACCATCAATTTGAATGTTATTGCGGTCCACATAGGCAATCAGTTGGCGCAGATGGTAGCCACCGGCGAACATCGCTGCTTCCCAAATGTTGCCTTCATCAAGCTCACCATCACCCATCAGCACGTAGACAAAACGGTGACTATCATTATCCATATACTGCAAACTATAAGCGTAGCCGGCCGCCTGGCTAAGCCCACAACCAAGCGGGCCACTCGTGCTCTCGAGCCCTGGCAAGACGGTACGCTCGGGGTGGCCTTGTAGCCGGCTGCCATATTGGCGCAAACTAAAAAGCTCCGTTACTGGGAAAAACCCGGCCTGGGCCATGGCAGCATAAAGCGCCGGCACAACATGGCCGTTACTAAGCATAAAAATATCCCGCCCTGGCCACTGGGGCTGCTGTGGGCGGTAGCGCATAATACCACCCTGGTACAGGCAGGCAAAAAAGTCACACAGCCCCAGCGCACCAGCCGTATGGCCACTACCAGCATGCTGTAGCATACGGATCACGTGGCGCCGCAGTTGGGCAGCAGCTGGGCTCATGGGGCGAGTTGACATTACAATACCCCTGCCCCGTTCGCACGTTCGCAGAGTTGCTGGTAGGTGGTAGCTGGGTTAGTTGCATACTGCAAGGCGCCGCCAACAGCAATACTATCAACACCGGCCTCAGCCAGGGCCCGCACATTGCCGAGCGAAGCGCCACCGTCCCAACCAATTTGCACCTTGGGTGCTATATCTTTTATAAGCGGGATCTTCTCGAGCTGAATAAGCCGTGCTCGCCCGCCGTACCGCCCAAGCTCACCACTAAATATCAGCACATGGTCGGCCTGGGCAAGGCTAGCTGCAACGGTACTTGGCACCGTGCCCCGCTGTAGAGCCAGCCCCGCCTTAATATCATAGCGCTTTAAGGTTGCCAGCACGGCTGGCAGATTACCCTCGGCCTCGGCATGGAAGATGATCATAGCTGGTCGCAACGGAATCAATCGCGCCAGGTATTCTTCGGGGCGGCGCACCATAGCGTGGATTTCTGCCGTCATGCCATCGGGCCACCATAGCTGGCTAGGGTCGATGGTCTGGCTGGGGGCAAACACACCATCAGTTATATCGATATGGAGTCGCTCGGCAAAGTCAGCCACCTTATCAACCTGTTGCTGGTAGAGCTCAGGGCTCGCAGCTAATATAGCCGGCGTGACGGTTGCCATTATGCTACCACCTCATCAATCTGCTGGTTGCGGCGGCGAAAGCGCACTTCATCAGCAAAGGCTGTCTTCAGCCAGGTATCAATAATACGCTGCCATTGCTGCGGCTCACCGTGTAGGATATCGGCAGGCAGGCAGAGCACATTGCTATCGTTATCACGGCGGGTATGTTCAGCACTTATAGCGTCCCAAGCAAGACTCGCCCGCACACCCCGGAAGCGATTAGCTGCCATGCACATGCCTTGGCCACTGCCACACAGCAAAATACCACGCACTGTGCCACCACTAGCTTGTACCGCCCGCGCTACCGCCCGCGCATACTGCGGGAAATCATCGCCTGCATCGTAGTGACTATTGCCAACATCCTCGACCGTATAGCCCTGCGCTTGCAAGTACGGAATCATACGTTGCTTTAGTTGGTGGCCATTGTGGTCACTGCCGATGGCAAGGTTCATAGGCTACTCCCGATTTCGGCCGCCAGTTCTACCAAGCGGTTGCTATAGCCCCATTCGTTGTCGTACCACACGCAAACCTTCACCAGGTCACCATCTACCACACGGGTTAGCGCAGTGTCCACCACACCAGAGTGGCTATTGCCAACATAATCCCGGCTCACCAGCGGCTCATCGCTCACCGCTAGTATACCCTGGTAAAATGGATCCTCAGCGGCCCGAGCAAACGCCTGGTTGACTTCCTCAACACTAGTAGGGCGCTTGACAAGAAGCGTCACATCACTAATCGATACCACCGGCGTTGGAACGCGCATACTAATACCATCAAACTTGCCTTCAAGCTGTGGTAGCGCTTTGGCCACGGCCCGGGCTGCCCCAGTACTGGTCGGGACGATATTTTCGGCGGCATTGCGGCCCTCACGCGGATCCTTTTTCGGTGCATCCTGGAGTGCTTGGCTGGCGGTATAGCTATGCACGGTGGTTAGCATTGATTTTGCCACGCCAAACTCCGCGTCTAGAATGGCCATTACAGCACCCAGACTATTGGTTGTACAGCTTGCATTGCTTACCACCTGGGTAGCGCCATCAATTGCATCATCATTAGCACCGATCACGATAGTATCAATATCCGGTGAAGCCGTTGGGGCACTAATAACCACTCGCTTAGCCCCGGCCTGAATATGTTTCTGGGCGTCCTCGGACTTGGTAAATAGCCCGGTTGATTCAATCACCACATCAACGTGCAGGCGATCCCACGGCAGCTGGGCTGGGTCACGCTCGCTCGTGACTTCAATATGCTCGCCAGCCACCAGCAGGCCATTCTCGTCGGCTTCTACCGGGTGGTGGTAGGTGCCATAGTTGCTATCATTCTTCAGTAAATAGCCTAACATCTCGGTGCTCGCTAAGTCGTTAATGGCCACCACCTCCATATCGTCGCGCTCAAAGGCAATTTTAAAGGCACTGCGCCCAATGCGGCCAAATCCATTAATCGCTACCCGTATTTTACTCATATTATCCCACTCCTTCACTATTTTGAGCATTAGCTTATTACCCTTATTATAGCGAACAGCCCCTGGCACGCGCAACCACCCGGTGCCTGCCAAAGCATTGCCCATGGCACCAAAAGCACGTATACTACCTATATGAAAGCACGCGATCTACTTGAATTTGCTAGTGCGCTCTACGATGATGATGAGCTGCAGGATATTGAGCATGCCGTTGAGTTTGCCACCACGGCCCACCGCGGGCAAAAACGCCGTAGCGGTCAGCCCTATATTACCCACCCACTGGCGGTGGCGCATATTCTGGTATCGTGGGCTATGGATGTTGATACAATTGTAGCCGGCATCCTCCATGACACCGTTGAAGATACCGACGTGACGCTCGAGCAGATCGAGTCATTATTTGGCCACGATGTTGCCTTTTTGGTTGATGGTGTAACAAAGGTTGGCCAAGCACGGGCTGGCATGCGTGATCTCACCCACTACCTGCCGCAAACAACCGATAACCTTTCCAAACTCTTGATTGCGGTCAGCCAAGACGTGCGCGTTATTATCATTAAGCTTGCTGATCGGCTCCATAACCTGGAAACCCTACAGCACATGCCACCCGCCAAGCAAAAGAAAATCGCCAAAGAAAGCCTGGAGGTATTTGGCCCTATGGCAGACCGCCTTGGTATGGGCCGGGTACGCATGCAGATTGAAGAGCTAGCCTTTAGCTACCTTGACCCAGCCGAATTCAAACGTTTGCAGCACGCAATGCGTAAGCGGCTTGGTAAAAGCACCCGTAAGCTCGGTGCTGTGCGTACCGAGGTCGAAAAGCGCCTCGCCGAGGAAGCCGTGGCCTTTGAAATTAATGGCCGCGTTAAAAGCATCTATAGCCTGCATAAAAAGCTCGCTAAGGTTGGCGGCAACATGGATGATATCTACGACCTTATGGCACTGCGGATTATCGTCCAAACCAAGGAAGATTGCTACCGTGTACTAGGTATCCTACATAGTATGTACCAACCAATGATTGCCCGTATTAAAGATTATATTTCGGTGCCCAAGCCCAATGGCTACCAGAGCCTCCACACCACCGTGATTACGCCCAATAAGCAAATAGTTGAGTTCCAAATCCGCACACACCAAATGCACGAATACGCCGAACGCGGCCTGGCTGCTAGCTTCCACTACCACGAGCAAAAGGATAGCAAGCAGTATGCCCGCAAGAAGTCTGTCGCTTCGCTGCCGCCGCAACTGCAATGGATTAGCCGACTGCAAGAAATTGCCCAGCAGCTACAGGATAATACCGAAATCAGCCGCGCACAGCTGAATATCGATCTATTTAGTGACCGTATTTTTGTCTACTCCCCGAAGGGTGATATCTTTAATTTACCCGAAGGCGCCCTGCCACTTGACTATGCTTACCTTGTTCACACCGACGTCGGCAAGCACGCCTATGCCTTCCGGGTCAATGGCTCGATCCAGGCCTTCGATAAGCCGCTTGCTAATGGTGATGTGGTCGAAGTCATGACACGCAAAACTGCTTTGCCTAAAAAGGCTTGGCTTGACCTTGTGCGCACAAGCCATGCCCAAAGCAAAGTCCGCCAGCAGCTCAAACAACTTGGTATTATCGAAGGCATTTCGCAGGCAGCGGCCATCATACGCGATAAGGCCACCCGGCGCAGCCATAGTGCCTAGTGGCCAGTGACCTTCATATCCTCGTACAGCTTCAGGGCCGTCGCTGCAACCTGCGCCTGCATCAGACGCAGCCGGCTGGTTGGCCTCATATCAGATTCAAGCCCGTGCTTAGCATAAAAGCCAACCACGGCAGCTAGCAAATCACGGTTTAGGGAGCCAAGCCATGGCGTTACATCAATCTGGTTACGGGCGACATCGAGCAGAAACTCCGTGGCGCTAAAGCCCTTAGGGGTAAGTGATGCCCAGTTCCAATCTACCAGACGCACACTACTCTTGCTGGGGTTGAGGGTAATGTTTTCGCTACGGACATCACCATGGCTAAAGTAGTTTTGTGGCTGCTGGTGGAGTAACTTAGCATGCTCCGCTAGGGAGGCAATCTGACTCTGATTTGATAAAAACTGCATCATACGGCGGTGGTTATTGCGCATACTTGTGGCCTCGGCCTCTAGAGCAAGGCGCTGGTGCCGCTCAAAGAGTGCTTGGCGCATCTCATTACTAGTAAGGAGCTCCTCAAGCCCACCATCAAACGCCAATTGATCGCGCAGGATTGGCTCAAGCCCCAGGCGGTCAATTGTCTCGTCATCCAACTGAATACCCTCCAGTTGCTCAAGCACGCCAAGTACTGCGGTAATATAACCCGGCCGCAAACCAGGTAGCTCCGGCAGCTGCCACAGCCAGCCATCATCCGGCCGGTAGGCAGTTGTCATCATCGTCAGGCCGTCATCACTCAGCCACGCCCACTCTGCCCCTAGGTGCGGCGCCGCACGCTGCAGGAACAGAACGCAGTCGTAATCTTTGCGCTGCCAGGCAATTTCCCGTGCCAGCTTTTCCTCATCCTTCAAGAGGTCGGGGTCGACTTGCTTAACAAATATCCATTTGCCGCCATAGCCAACCAGCGAACGCCGCGCCTTAGAATAGCCACCACTGACAGACTGTAATGTAACATCCGCAACCGAAGCATTGAGTCTATCGGCCGCGTGCTGGCAGGCAGCACCGGTAATCGGTTTACTTGTTTTTGTTGGCGATCGATCCATAGCCACATTATAGCATAATAACGGCCCCCGCTCGCAGGTGCAAACGGGGGTCATTGTCAGTTCTTAGCAAGTAATTGTACCTTCGTGTAGCTACGCGGCGCGGTTATCCCAGCGCTTAATTGCCTCGTGCACAACAGTTTGCGCCTCGGCAACATCGCCCCACGATTCAACCTTAGTCGTACCTAGCTTCTTCAAGTCCTTATAGTGATTAAAGTGGAACTCAATCTGCTTGATTAACTGCGCTGGTACATCCTGCAGGCTGGTGATCGCATTACCATTATGGCGGTCATCGGCCGGCACTGCGACAATCTTATCATCGACTTCCCCATCATCAACGAACTTCATCACGCCAATGATACGCGCCTCTAGGTAGACGCCCGTTGCCAGTGGCTCTTCTGTCAGCAGGAGTACATCCAGCTCATCGCCGTCTTCATCAAGGGTTTGCGGGATAAAGCCGTAGTTGGTTGGCTTTGCAAATACCATTGGCTCATCACGGTCTAGCTTAAATAGTTTTTTATCACGGTCCCATTCAATCTTGTGGTTTGAGCCACGTGGAATCTCGTTTACAACCGTAATAAGGCCGTTATCAACATCGCCCGGGTTTAGGACAGTATTATAGTCACCCATATAATTCTCCTCTTGTTATCTACTACCCATACCTTACTACAAAAGCAGCTAGGCATGCAAGCAACGTTATGCGCGCCGCAAATATTCACGAATAGAAAGCGCTGCAACCGCGCCATCACCAACAGCAGCGGCAATCTGCATAGTGGCGCCGCTGCGGACGTCACCACTTGCAAATACACCGGGTACATTCGTGTGCATGCGCTCGTCAGTAATAACGCTGCCATATGTATCTAGCTGGACCCCGCTGCCTTCCAAAAAGCCCGTGTTTGGTTTGAGCCCAATAAACACAAAGACACCATCTACCATAAAATTACGGTCAGCCCCATCTTGCTTGGTTGCAACACCTTGCACGGCGCCGTCCTGGGCTATAATATGGTCAACCGCTACCCCTTGGTGTACGGTGATTGTACCAGCTGCTACCTGCCGGTGGAGTTCCTTTTGCAAGACTTCGCTGGCTTTGAGCGTGCTGCGGACGAGCAAATCAATATGGCTTGCAAACCGGGTAAGGAATAAAGCCTCTTGCACAGCTGAGTTACCGCCGCCCACAACTGCCAGCCGTTTATCCCGATAGAAAGCACCATCACAGGTAGCACAGTAGTGCACACCGCGGCCAAAGAACTCATCCTCGCCAGGCACGCCGAGCTTACGGTACTGGCTACCAGTAGCGATTAATACCGCCTTTGCCAGGTGCTGCTTACCATCAATAGTAAGCTCAACGCCACCATCTGCCGCGTGTATTTTTGTCACCTCACCAAACGCCAGCTGAGCACCAAAGCGCTTTGCTTGGGCTTGCAGCTGACTCGCTAGTTCCAGCCCAGCAATACCATCAGGAAAGCCAGGGTAGTTATCGATCCTATCCGTCGTTGCCGCCATACCGCCAACAGCCGCCTTTTCGTATAGTGTGGTTGGAATGTCCTCACGCGTGGTGTAGACGGCGGCAGTCAAAGCACTCGGGCCGCTGCCAATCATGATAACTTCGTGCGTTTGTGGTGCTGCCATTACCGTCGGGCCCCCTGGGTGTAGGCTTTTATAAGAGCCTCGGGAATTTGCGGCTCAGCCAAATCGCCCTTTGGTACTGCTAGCACAATAAACTTCAGCGGCGCATTGGCTGGGATATCTTCACCCTGAGCCTTCGAACCATAGGCAAACTCACTTGGGATGGTCAGCTCACGCACACCACCGATCTTCATACCAATCACCCCTTGCTGCCAACCCTTAATGGTGTTTGCCACACTAATAGGCGGTTTCAGTGTATCGTTGTTAATTGAGGTATCGAACACCTTGCCCTTTTCGTTCCAACCAATGTAGTAGGCCCGCATATCGCTGGCACTTTTTACCTCGGCGCCATTACCTTCGATGATGTCCTCTTTCTCTAGCTGCTTCACCTTGCTGCCATCAAAAGCGGCCACATGTTCCTCTTGCGGCTTAAGTATATCGTAGTACTGGCCGGCCATCGCCTTGCCTTCTTCTTCTACTTTCTTCTTATATTCTTCTACCTTCTTCTGGTAGTCGGCGGCAGCTTTTTGAGCCTCCTGGCTTAGTTGCTCTTGCTGTGTGGCGTCATGCTGTGCATTGCTATTTGCAAAAATCATCGCAATAAACGAACCAATCGTCCCCAGTGCCATAACGGCTGCAATAATGATGATCCCGACGCGCTGTTTTGTTGATGTTGCCATAGTCTCCCTCTTTATTACGTTCTTACTATTGTATCAAGTGTGGCTGTGTTCGGCTAGCCCCCATGCGGCTCGCTAGCTACTAATATCAAACTGCTCTAGCTTCTTTTTGGCGGCTTTACTGGTACCAAGCTGCAGGTCCAGTAGCTGTGCATAAATCCCACCGGTTTTAGCAAGTTCTGCTGGTGTGCCGACTTCATCAACCTGGCCATTCTGAAGCGTTACCACAGTATCGACATTCGCAATAGTGCTCAGCCGATGGGCGATGATGAGCGTGGTGCGGCCTTTCATAAGCCGATCAAGCGCAGTCTGCACCTCATGTTCGGCCCGGCTATCTAGCGCACTGGTCGCCTCATCCAGAATCAGAATCGGGGCGTCCTTTAGAATAGCCCGAGCAATTGCAATACGCTGGCGCTGGCCACCGCTCAGTTTGATGCCGCGCTCGCCAATTTCGGTATCTAAGCCCTGTGGTAATTGCCGAATAAAACCATAGGCATTAGCAGCTTTTGCGGCGGCCTCGATCTGATCACTACTTGCATCAGGCCGGGCGTAGGCAATGTTTTCGCGGATGGTACCGCTAAAGAGCGCCGCATCCTGGAATACCGTCGCGATCATTTGGCGCAAGCTACTCGTTGTTAGGCGTGCCAGCGATGTACCATTAATGCTAATCGTGCCTTCACTCGGGTGATATAGTTGCATCAGTAGGTTAGCAATCGTCGTTTTACCACCACCGCTCTCGCCAACCAGTGCCAGCTTTTTACCGGGGTGAATCGTAAAGCTTATCCGGCGCAGCACTGGCTTACCATCACTATAGGCAAAGCACACATCGCGAAAGACCACCGTCGCCTTGGTATCAGTAATCACTTGCTTGCCATCACCACTGGTTACCTCGGACTTCTCGCTCATAGCCTTGGCGTAGTCACGACTATTGGTAATCGCACGCTGGTACATATCGACAAAAAAGCTCATATTCTGTAGCGGCTGGCTGGTTTGCTGCAGTAGCGTGATGAGGAGCACGACGTCGCCAATCGAAACCAACCCGTGGGCTGCACGCCAAAACAGCAGGCCATACACCGCAACGTATATCACCATCTGCACACATGAACGCAGCATATCCATCATATGCCAGTAGCGCGACTGCGCCGCAGTAATACGCACCGTGTGGGCAAAATGCGTTGCAAAAAAGCCTGCCTCGCGCTGCTCTGTGCCAAAGCTTTTCACCAGCCGCATATTACCAACTACTTCGGCAAAACGCCCCCGGGCAATATCAATATGATCGTTCTTTTCTGTTTCCCACACCTGCCACTTTTCGCTTGTACGTGCTGTTAGGTAAATATAAATGGGGATTTGTAGCAATACCAGGAGCGCAATCTCCCACGAGTACCACGCCATAACGGCAATTGCAATGATAATCGTGAGCAGCATCTGCAGCAAGGTGTTGCTAAACATATTAATAAACCGGGTGACATCGGCAATTGCCCTATCAAGCCGGCTGATGATTTTGCCAGTGTTTTCGTTATCGTAGTACGTCTGTGGCAGGGTCAGTAGGTGGTCGTAATAAGCCTGGCTCAGTTGCCGGCGCATCCGCGTTGCTAGCATGTCGCCGATATAGCCACTCACGCCCTTTAGTAACACACCACCACCGTAGCTGGCAGCGAGTATCGCAAGTAGCACCAGGAGCGCAGTTGTATCAAGCGGCTTGCTACCATAGGCAACTGCCGTTACGTTATCGGTTGCGAGTTTAATAATAAACGGCACCACCATCGCTAGGAGCGCGGCAAGCAGTGAAGCCACCGCAATAAAGGCCATGTATTTACGCAGCCCTTTGGTATAGCTAAATAGTCGGGCAATGTCTCTCATGCACCTATTATAGCACCCACATCTTTGCTATGATAGGTGTATGAAAAGCATAACTATTTCCCAGGTTATTGGGCGCCAAATATTGGATTCACGCGGCAACCCCACCGTCGAAGCAGACGTTATTTTAAGCAGTGGTGCAATGGGGCGCGCCGCCGTACCATCCGGAGCCAGCACCGGCAGTCACGAAGCAGTTGAACTGCGTGATGGTGGCACATCCTACGGTGGCAAAAGCGTACAAACTGCCGTCGGCAATATTACACAGCAGATTGCCCCGCAGCTCATTGGCATGGATGTACGTGACCAGCGAGCCATTGATACCACCATGTGTGAACTTGATGGCACCGATAATAAATCCCGCTTAGGTGCCAACGCGATTTTGGCGGTTAGTTTAGCCAGCGCCAAGGCAGCCGCCGCCAGCCAGTTTATGCCGCTGCACGATTATATCGCTACCCTGGCAGGCACCAGCGATCGCCAGTCACTGCCGCTGCCGATGATGAACGTGATGAACGGTGGGCAGCACGCTGCCGGCAGTACTGATATTCAGGAATTTATGATCATACCCCGCAGTGCGCACACAATTCAGCAAGCTATCGAAATGGGGGCAGCAGTCTTCCATACGCTGGCCGGTGTACTAAAGACGGCTGGCTACATGACAACAGTTGGTGATGAAGGCGGTTACGCACCGCGCGTGCAGCGGGGCAATAGCGAGCCACTCGATCATATCATGCAGGCCATTACAAAAGCTGGGTTTACGCCGGGGAAAGATATCGCCCTCGGGCTGGATGTAGCCGCCACTGAGCTCTACACAGATGGCTCCTACCACCTTGCAACAGAAGACACGAGCTTACAGCCACAGCGCATGGTTGATTGGCTGAAGGATCTAACACAGCGCTACCCGATTATTTCGATTGAAGATGGCCTAGCCGAAGATGACTGGGCTACCTGGGCAGACCTTACCCGTCAGCTGGGCGAAAGCACACAGCTGGTTGGTGATGACTTGCTTGTGACAAATACCGCCCTGCTCACACGTGCTATTGCCGAGCACTCAGCTAACGCCATCCTTATCAAGCCGAATCAAATTGGCACCCTGAGCCAAACGATCGAAGCCGTTCTCACTGCCCAGGCTGCTGGCTGGAAGACGATCATATCGCACCGTTCTGGCGAAACCGAAGATAGCACTATTAGCCACATCGCCGTTGGACTTGGTGCGGGCCAAATTAAAACTGGTTCGCTCTCGCGTACTGACCGCATTGCTAAATATAACGAGCTCCTGCGCATTGCCGAAGCCGCGCCGCGCCTTGGCCTTGCGCAGCCATTTGCTCAGTAAGTAATCACCATGGCAGTGATTGTTTTTTACGAAACCACCCCGGTTGATCAAACCCACCTGAGCCGCGCCCTTAGTGGTACAGGCCACCGCTGGCTCTACCAACCAGCCGCGCTCAGTAGCGACACCATTAGCCGCGATGCCGAGGTTATTTCGGTTGCAGCCAACAGTAGTGTCACCAGCCAACTGATGGACCGCATGCCCAAACTGCGCTTGATTGCCGTGCGCGGTGCTGATACCGACCATATCGATCTAGACCACGCGGCGGATCGCAATATCACCGTTGTCAATGTGCCCCACTATGGCAGCACCGCGGTTGCGGAGCATACTATCATGCTGCTCCTGGCGCTGAGCCGCCACCTTGATGCCATCCGCTGCCAAGTGGCGCTCGGCAATTACGCACCGGGTAGCACAACCGGGTTTGAGCTGCGTGGTAAAACAATCGGCATTATTGGCACCGGTGCAATCGGCCGGCAGGTTGCAGCAATTGCGCACGGCTTTGGTATGACAATCCTTGCCTGCGACCCAGCGCCTCGTCACGAGCTTGCGGCTCGCCTTGATGCCCGCTATGTAAGCCGCGAGGAGCTACTGGCACAAAGTGATATTATCTCGCTGCACGCACAGCTCACACCAGAAACCTACCACCTTATCAACCGCCATACACTCCGTCTTGTCAAACACGGCGCTATCCTGTTAAACACTGCCCGTGGTGCCTTGGTTGATAACCGGGCCCTGATTAACGCGTTGCAGTCTGGGCAGCTTGCCGGAGCGGGGCTGGATACATTCGAAGGCGAGCATTTTATTCATACCTCATCGATCATCGCCAATTTGGTCCAGAAAGCCGCCGCGCCCGAAAGCTATGTTCATACAGCCGAGGCCGCTGCCCTGCTCCATATGAATAACGTGATTATCACGCCGCACAGCGCCTATAATACCCACGAGTCACTGCAGCATATCAACACAACAACCGCCCAGAATATCCTCAATTTTTATCATAATCGTACCCTGCAGCACGTGGTTGAGCCGCCGCGCTCTGGCCGGCTGATTATTGTGCGCCACGGCCAAAGTGAGTGGAACGCCCTAGGTAAATGGACAGGTACAACAGATGTCCATATCACACCACTTGGCGCCGAGGAATCGCGCCGGATAGGCACGGAGCTGCGTGGCATTGCCTTCGATTTTGCCTACACCTCGCAGCAAGTACGCACCAAAGAAACCCTGGCGGCTATTCTGCAAGGTGCCCAGCAGCCTACGGTCGCAAGCGAATCAAGCGCCGCCCTGAATGAGCGCGACTACGGCATTTACACCGGCATGCGCAAGGATGATATCAAGCGTATTATCGGTGCCGGGCCCTACGACCAATTACGCCGCAGCTGGGACGGCCCTGTTGAGGGTGGTGAATCGCTCAAGGATGTCTACGAGCGCACCATCCCCTACTATTTGCGCATTATTGTGCCGCGCCTGCGCCATGGCCAAAATATCCTTGTGGTAGCCCATGGTAATTCTATCCGCTCGCTGCTTAAATATATCGAAAACGTTGCTGATGAAGATATTGGTGCTCAAGAAATGATCCAGAACTGTGCCCTCAGCTACACGGTTGACGCCGAAGGCCGTGCTAAGCATAAGCAGGTTATTATGCTTGATACCACGCAGGATGTTGAACCCTAGCTATAGCTTATCGACCCCCAACAGCAGCCCCGCTACGCATTATGGCAGCGGGGTTTACATTACCCTACACGACCACCGCGCCGGTCGCCTGGCAGACCGCTGCACTCACCTGAGCCATAATCTGGCTGGCCTGCTGAGTTGTAAGTGTGGCGTGGCGTGGTTGCATCGCAATCCGGAAGGTGATTGACGTCTGTGCTGCGCCCGGCTCTGACTGGTAGATAGACACAACATCAGCTGTAAGTGCTACCTCATGGTTACTTGCCTGGGTAGTAGCCTGTTGCACCGCCGCTGCCACATCGGCATACGGCGTACCGGTCTGTACACGGAAGGTCAGATCCTGGCTGGTTGCGGGGAATCGGCTAAGCGGCTGGTACGGCACCCGAGCCTGCTGCCAGGCTGGTAGTAATACATCAATATCCAGCGTCGCGGCTGCCGTATAATCTGGCAGTTTAAAGTGCTGCCGCGCTGACTGGGTTAGCTCACCAATAATGCCAAGTTGCTCACCTGTCGGCACAAGGACGCGAGCACTCCTGGCTGGGTTAAATGGCGCCGCGCTATCATCGTTCCCTAGTGGCTGGTAGTCAAAGGTGGTGTGTAGATCACGCGCCAGTTGGTCTAGCGTTGCTCGCACCCGGTAAAAGGCGGCACCAGCCCGAGGCTTTTTGCTGCTATACACAAGATCAACCAGTGATTGCTCAGCCGGCAGGCCGTCCTCACCGATCCGTGCTTTGGTGTGGCCCTTGCCGATTTCAAAAAGCATAAATTCGCTGTACCCTGCCTTGATATTAGCGTGAACTTTATCAAGCAAACTCGGCAGCACACTCAGGCGGTAGTACTGGAGGTCGGGGCTGAGGGCGTTCGACAGGCGGAAGGCCTGGGCTGGGTCTTGGCCTGCGCCCTTGAGCACACGCTCATGCACAAAGCTGTAGCTCAGCACTTCGTTGGCACCCGCCTTGGCCAGTGCCTCGCGCACAACGCGCCTCAGCTCACGGCGGGGGTTCTTGCGTGCTGGCTGAATACGGCGCATGGGCAGCTGGCGCGGCACAGTATCAAAGCCGTGCAGCCGGCCAATTTCCTCAACGATATCCTCTTTGGTTTCCAGGTCTGTCCGCCAGAAAGGCACTTGCAGGCAGATATAGCCAAGCTCGTTCTCTGGGCCATGGCTGTGGATTTCGACGTTATTAAGCAGCGTGCAGATATTCTTTTCGGTGAGGTAAGAGCCAAGCCGCTGATTAATAAATCGACTGGTTATATCGATGGTTGCGGGCTCGTACTTCCCTGCAAAATACTCATCAAGTGTGCCAGCCTGCCCACTCGCAAATGGCTTAATATCCGCTACTGGGCTGGCCTGCTCGCCGCCCACCATACCAATCAGCTGGTTCAGCACAGCCGCATTCTGCAGGGGTGACTGGCCTTTATTAAAGCGGGCCAGCGCATCAGTAAACACGCCGTGGCGCATGGCTATTTTGCGCACTGCGTACATATCAAAGGCAGCGCACTCCAGCACAATCGTGGTGGTCGTGGCCGATACCTCAGTGCGGCTGCCACCCATAATACCGCCCAGGGCCACCGGGCCTTGCCCGTCGGCAATCACTATATCGTCTGGCGTCAGCTCAATTGTCTTACCATTCAGTAGCGCCAGCGTTTCGCCCTGCCGCGCCATACGCGCGCCAAGCTGCCCGCCCTGCAGTGTATCGTAATCATAGGCATGGGTTGGCTGAGCCGTCATGAGCATTACATAATTGGTTGCATCCACAATGTTATTAATCGGCTTTGCCCCCATCGCCACCAGTTGGCACTGCAGCCAAAACGGGCTGGGCGCTACCTGCACGCCGCGGATCGCCACCGCCATAAAGCGTGGCACAAGCTGCGGGATATCGTTCGAAACCGCGAGCGGCACACTATCGCCATCGCCAAATACCTGCTCCAGGTTATACCACGCCGGGCTCGTAAATGGTTGGTGGAGGATGCCAGCAATCTCGCGCGCCACACCCAGCTGGCCAAAGCAATCTGGCCGGTGGGTAAACATCTTGTTCTCGATATCAAGCACATAGTCATCCAGGCCAAACAGCACGGCAAAGTCAGCCCCTGGTTGCAGCGTCTTACCCGCTGGCAGGTCGCGCGGCGTTAGCGCCACGATCCCCTCGTGGTCGGTACCAATTGCCAGCTCGTCAGCCGCAGCCAGCATACCCTGGCTCAGCACCCCACGGAGCTTGCGCGCATCAAGCGTAAAGGGCTCGCCCTCGAGGATACTGGCTGGCACCGTGCTTGCAGGCGGCAGCCACACGGCCCACATATCAGCCTGCACATTGGGCGCACCGCACACCACTTGCACCAGGCCGTTTTCATCGCGCGGTACATCGGGCACGGCCATGCCGTCATCAATTTTGGTCACGCTCAGGCGGTCGGCATTGGGGTGCTTGGCACACTCCACCACCCGCACCACGCGCGCACCGCGGTAACGCTCGGCCAGGTTCTCTACCTGCTCCACACTACCAAGCTGCTGATTAATACGCTGCACTAGCTCATCCACCGGCGGCAATTCAAAGTTAATAAGTTGTTTTATAACATTAAGGCTGACTTTCATACTGGGTTATAGTATACCATCAGTGTGGCGGTATTCGCTACACGCCTGCTCGTTTGCAGCAGTTCCATAGGGCCCCCTACCCTTTGACTATACTCATGATTATTGATATAACTAGCTACAAGCTTTGCAACCGCTAGAGCCCTGTTCGTAGCCTGCCACGCTACGAACACAACGCCTACCGAAGGAGGCAACCATGGCAAAAAAGATGACGACGCTGACCATCACGCAGGATGAAAATTTCTGCGAGGTGGTCTTTGAGGATTACCTCACCATCCTGGTAGAGGTAAGCCCGCGGTTTCGGGCGGTGGAGCATAACCGCCGGGCCGATAACAGTTACGCTGTTGTGACTGGCCCAGCAGCTATGGGCTTGGAGCCCTTAGCAGCTCAGGCCATTGTCGCTTGGGCGAAGGAATATGGGTTATTGCTCAAACGTATCCGGTTCGAGGGGGATGTGAGCGATAGGCTCCTTGGCGAAATTAATCGCTTACGGAGCCCGCTGGCCCGGGCTGCAGCCTGGGCTAGTGATCACGCCGCCGCTGGCTTAGAAGCCGCGCGGCATGGTGGTAGCCACGCCATAGCAGCGGCTCAGGCAGCAATCAAGCACCGCAGAAAGGGAGGAAGCGCCATCTAATGCCACGCACTCGCTCTACCAGGCGAGTGCATTTTATTATCTAGGAGCGCTACTACCCAATGCTCAATCTCTCAAATATATTTTTTTACGGATATCAATGTAATAACCATTGATCGAATCTTCACTGTTTGTCCAAGCTTCGGTGATGGGCATTGTATACAGACGAGTTGGTGCTACGCCCGTGCAGTCTGTAGGAGTAAGCTGAAATTGCTGAGCTTTACTGTTATAGATGGCGATTGCTTCAGTGAGCTCGCTATCTGCTACTTGATGAGCAACACCACGACAGTATAAGCCAACGCCGTGACCTTCTGGGGCAGTTGAGTCGTAAATTGTCATAAATACACGGTGGTTGTGTTCGATATTTTGTGAGTGCTGAGCAGCTATTGGCGACCACCAATATACTGCGCCATCTGCATACGCAAAAAACACTGGCGTATTCCACGGCTGGCCATCCGGAGAGACAGTCGCAAGATTTGCGTAGGCGTTATTGTGTAAGAGTGCTTGTGTAGAACGATCCATAGATGAAATCATAGACTCTACTACCTAACGCTGAGTTCCCATGCTACACCAAACTGATCTGTACACTGGCCGCTATAACCCCACGGCTGCTCGCCAAGCGGCATATCAATCTGCCCACCACGCGCAAGCTGATTAAATAGCTGCTCTGCTTGCTGGCGTGAATCTGCTGCATAATGCAGCCGCATGGCTGGCTCTGTCGGCTGCACAAGCCCCGGTTTATCGCCTGCCATCAGTAACATATTGCCAAAATCAAGCGCCGCATAGGCAATCAAACGAGCCTGCTCGCCACCTGTCATACCCATATCACCATAGGTAATCATATCTGTATTTGGCATGGCAGGAAAGGGCGCAAGCGGCACACCAAAAACCTGTTGATACAAGGTAAACGCCTGCCGGACCGTACCAGGTAAGTAAAGGTATACGTGTAATTTGTTATGAGACATAGTTACTCCTTTCTAAGTGGTAAAAGCCTTACCCTAGAAGTATAGCAAGTATGCCCGCCGTATGCTTCCGCTGAATTGCTATTTCCTGCGCATAAGCTGCATTAACAACACCGGAAAGTTCATAGTGATTGGCGGGTCACTCGCAACAGGTAGGCGCATACGTAATTTAAGCGCAACCTGGGTATGGCCGGTAAATGTAATTGGGTGCGGATGCTTTTGGCGATAATTCTGCCTTAGTACAGTCCGTGGACTTGCCCCAAAGCGTAGCTCGCACGCTAATACATAATACGTGCCAGGCGGTATGTTGGTAAACGTCGTACGTGTCTTACGCACAAGCGCCGCGCCTATAACTGGCGCTCCTTTTGGTACACCGGTTGCGAATAGACCAACACAGCTAATGTGCGGTCGGTAGCCTGGTGGGTAGATCACCTGCACATCTAGCTGATTATGTAGCGCACTGCAATGGGTAACGGTGCGCTGCACATACACCTGCTGCCCAGGCTTGGTCACTTCTTTTAATACCCGTCTAGCTTGGTCCGATTGAGCTTTGTACTGGGAAGGGCGCACCCCCGTATGGCGCTGAAAGGTCGTGGCAAAGCTCCCGAGGCTACTATACCCAGCCTCGACTGCACTGTGCGTAACCGAACGAGCCGCCAACAACCACGCTATACTGTGCTCGACCTTTACGGCCTCCTGGTATTGGCGAATCGTGCATCCCATGGCATCTTTAAAAACACGCGACACATAATACTTACTATAACCGCAGTGCTTCGCTATCTCGCTTAAGCTCGGTTCGTTACCTTGTGCCGTCCTCGCCCGTATAAAAGCGCTGGCTTGTTCGGCTACCATGGTGCGCCGCGGCATTACGCAAACTGCCGCAAGAAATCCAACTTACCGCTCTCGAAATGCCGCACGTCTTCGATGCCGTATTTCATCATCACTAGGCGGTCAATGCCGCAGCCAAAGGCAAAGCCGGTGTAGGTATCGGGGTCGATGTTGGCTGCCCGCAGCACGTTGGGGTGGATTAAGCCGCAGCCAATCAGCTCCACCCAGCCTTCACCGCTGCATACCTTGCAGCTTGGGTCTTTGCCTTCGCAGAAGGGGCAGCTCAGGGCAAATTCAAAGCTTGGCTCGGTGAAGGGAAAGTAGAAGGGGTTGACCCGCACATCGAGCTGCTTGCCGTAGTAGCTTTGCAAAAATTCCTGCAAGGTCGCAATCAAGTTACCGACGTTAACCCCCCTCGCTACATACACGCCCTCCACCTGGTAGAAGGTGTGCTCGTGCCGGGCGTCGAGGTCTTCGTTACGGAAGACGCGGTCGGGTACGATGGCAGCAATGGCCTCGCCTGCGTCCAGCTTGTGGCGATAGGTGGTCAGGACGCGGTTTTGCATGGTGCTGGTATGCGCCGGTGCAATCAGGCGGTCGCCCTGCGCGTCTGTCTCGACAGTCATGAAGGTGTCATAATCGTCGCGGGCGGGGTGGCCTTTCGGGAAGTTGAGGCTCTCGAACATATGGAACTGATCATCGATCTCGCGCGACTCCTCCACCACAAACCCCATGCGGTAGAAGATATCGCTAATCCGCTCGATCTCTTGCATCAGGGGGTGGGTTGACCCCTGGCTTGCTGGTAGCAATGGCGGGCGCAGTGTATTATAGTCCATTGGTGCAGTCACATCAATCGGTGCCAGCGCCTCCTGGCTTAGCTCATCCTCGCGCCGAGCAGCCGCCTGTGTCAGCTGCTGCTTTAGTTCATTAATGCGCTTGCCGTACGCAGCACGCTCCGCTGGCGGTACACTACCCATGCCAGCATAGAGCGCCCGTAGCTCTGGCGCCCGCAGGACTGTGCGCGGTGTATCACTCGTGGCAATGCGAGCTTTTAGCTGCTGCTCTACCTTTGTTAGCTCATCCATAACTTACCTATATACCTGGTTGCCCCTGTGAATTGATGATCAGCCACACAATAGCCACAACAGCAGCAATAGCTACGATGATCCATACCGCCAGAAGCGGTGATGAGGTTTTCGTGCCATCGTTAAATGATTCAACACTGTCATGTGGGGCTGGCGTAGCAGCTGGTTCGTCCTGCTGGGCGGCTGCGGCCTTGGCACGCATTTCAGCCGCAATGCGTTCGCGCAGCTCGCTCCGTTGTTGATCTTGTTTTACATACAATGCCATAGGCCTAGTATAGCACCTCTTGGGAGGTTTATGATATACTTATACCATATTGTGAACTATAAGGAGGATGTATATGGCTACTAAAAAAGCCACTTCAACCAAAAAAACGAAGCAAACCACCAAAGCTGCAAAAGCAAAACCAGTCACCACCAAAGTAGCTGAGGTTACCGTAGCAGAAACAGCTGCCCCAGCGGCCGCCAAATCTACCGCGAAAGCCACTAAGCCAGCAACCGATCGTACCGCCATACTTGGTGCTGCAATCGCCGAATTTATTGGCATGTTTGTACTGGCAGGCGCGACAGTTCTATCAAAGGGCTCACCGCTCTACATTACAATCACCCTGATTGGCGTTGTGCTGATGCTTGGCTCGCTATCTGGTGCCCATGTTAACCCAGTTGTTACATTAGGCGCCTGGGCCACCCGCAAAATCAGCAGTCTCCGTGCTGTTGCCTACCTGTCTGCTCAAGTAATCGGTGCTATGCTAGCCCTGGTTGTCATGGGTTGGTTTATTAGCGCCGCCCCACAGAATGACCTCAGCGCACAGGCTGCTATGTATGGTGGCCAGGGCGCAACCCAGCTGTTTGAGGTTGCTGACCTTACCGGTGGCAAGGAAGTTTACGTGCTGGTTGCCGAGCTAATTGGCGCCGCTATCCTAGGTTTCGCACTTTCTAGCGCCATGCGCGAAAAGCACGACCGCGTTGCAACAGCCCTTACCTACGGCTTTAGCTTCTGTGCGGCCTTTGTTATTGCCAGCGTAGCTGCCTCATACGCTAGCGCCAATGTTATCCTTAACCCAGCAGTTGCCTTCACCCTTGGCGCAATCGACTGGAACAATATCAGCAGCCAGCTGTGGCCATTCCTGGTCTACATCTTGGCACCACTCGTTGGCGGGACGCTCGGCTTCTTCATTTATGATCTGATCCGCAGTGAAAGCGATGGTGGCGACGACAAGCTTATTACCGACGAGCTATAGGTAACTCACCCACATATAAAATACCCCGGCTCACAAACCGGGGTATTTTTCTATCTGAACGATTCCTATTCATTCCGCTGTGGGCGGTCGATCAAGAGTGGGTCCACACTGCGCTCGGTGTCACTGATCTTTACCACATCTTTATCAATTTTACCAAGTTCCTTGTGGGCATTATTATAGTGATTAACTGTTGTGCCCAGCGAGTTACCAAGCTTATGCATCAGCTCTTCGTAGCGAGCCAAGTGGTTACCAAGCAGCGCCACACGCTTTTGGATTTCCTTGGCCTGCTTTTCGATCTGCAAGCTACGTAGTCCCTGCAGGACGGTTTGCAAGTAGGCCATAAAGCTCGTCGGGCTCACAATAATCACACGCTTATCGCGGAAGGCATACTCAACTAAATCACGAGCACTCGCGCCAGTCCCAACATCACCAATCAGTAAATCATAATACAGCGACTCCGAGGGGATGAACATAAAGGCAAAATCCATCGTGTTTTCATCTGGCCGGATATATTTGGCGGTTTCATCAATACGGTTTTTTAAATCAGCCCGCACCTTTGTAAGCCATTGCTTACGAACCGCCTTATCTTCAATCGTAACCATGCGGTTGTAGTTTTCTAGGCTAAACTTGCTATCGACCGGTAGGATTTTACCACGCTCTAAAAAGATAGCCGCATCCACCAGGGCACCATCCTGAAATTTATATTGCAAGCGAAACTGCTTTGGTGGTAGCACGTTTTCGAGCACGCTCTGCAGGTAAAATTCGCCAAATACACCGCGCTGCTTAGGGTTTTGCAGGACATTCTGGAGTGTTTTAAGCTCATCCGCCACATCAACCACCCGGCGGTTCGTATCATCTAGCTTGGTAAGGCGAATATTGACATCACGAATAATCTGCGCACTCTGCCCTAACTGCTGCTGCAGCGAGGTCTGCATGCGCTGGTTGTTTTTATCAATTACATCGCCCACATGGCGTTCCATATCAGCCATGGCACGCTGGAGTTCATGGAGATTTGCCTGGATTGTATCGGTTGCATCAGTCTGGTGTAGTTCAGCCAATTGCCGGCGCACCATCCAACCAGCCAGTATAAATCCAGCAATAATACATCCCCCAATTACTATAATCGCTATACTATTCATACTCCTAGTATAGCAGGCGGCTACCTACTATAGCGATACGGCCAGTACTCGGGCAATTGCAATCACACCTGCAATCACCATAAGCATCACGCCAACGTTGCGAATTCGTGCCAGCCATGCAAAGGCACTGTAGCTAAATACATAGGCCAGCATGGTAAACACCACCGTGAGCACTGTACCAACCGTGCTAAGCCAGCTTGAAAGGCCCCAGAGTGCCACCACTGCCGCTAGTACAACCAGGAGCGGCCGATACACAGCAAAGCGCACCAGGATTGTAACAGCAATAATGGCCACCATCACACTTGCAATATGGCCGGCGTGCGCTACACCGACCGCGCAGTAGGCATTCCCGCCGCACACCATATTTTTTAGCACATAGTGCTGCAGAATATAGGTGAATACCCACGCGAGCAGTCCCATCACCGCTGCAACTGCCGCCACCTTCAGCGGCGTGCTGGCTGGCTGCTCTATAATATTTGATTTTGATTCTTCAACACCATAGCTGGGCATAACGATGACGTACTCCAAATTATTCTTACGTACTTTTCGCTATTCTACCCTACTTTTTGGCTTCTTGCAAATTTTTTGGCCGACCCCATAAATATACGCTTGCACCACAGCTGGCAGCTACGGCACCGCCAATAACATCAAGTGGCGTATGAACAAGCGCCACTACGCGCCCAACTGATACCATCAACGCTAGTACAACGAGCAGCCCTACTAGCCAACGCGATGGCCGCGCATACCACACAGCATATACAATTGCCCACACAAACAGGGAGTGGTCCGACGGGAAGCCAGGGTTATTCAGATACGATGCGCCAGCCTGCACACCCATCAGCTCAAACGGCCGCAACTGGCTTGGCTGGTACACTGCCGCCATCACTTTAGCGAGCCAGTACGCTGCGAGCCCAGCAATCAGGATCCGACTATAGATAGCTATTTTATGCTTATGTGGCACCCCAATAAGGAGCGCAACGCCAGCAATTGCCACAATCGCAAACACCATCCAATCGGCAATCAGCTGAACGAAAAGATTACTCATGCTTAACACTATACTACGCGCGGCGGCCAAAGGCAATCACACCAAAGATAAGCCAGCACCCGGCAATCACACTACTAATGGCCGTGAGCAGCGGCAACCCGTACGCCATGATACACGGCATGGCTAGTGCCGTGACAATTCCCCCGCCCATAAACGGCTCAAACATCAGTTGCTTATAGCTAAAGCTTTCGACAGCACCAGTCTGCTGCTTTGGGTCAACAATCTGCGCAAAGAGCAGCCCCGTCGCCGTTGTGCCCATAGCTTGGCCGATTGTAATGAGGCCATGGGTAAACCATGCAGCTGGGAATATCATGCGCGCCGCAATCACAAAACACAGCAGCACCCATATTACACCACTCACAACCAGTATGATAAAGGTCAGTCCATTAGTTGCAATAAAATCAAGCTTCATGGTAGCAATAGCTGTTGCAACAAGCACCGCGAGTATCATACCGCTCATCAACTCAACCAGCGGGCGCGAAATACGCTGGTGCAATGCATGCCGCCACACTGCCTGCATCAGCATTCCGCCAAACATACAAAACATAAACGACGGCATATAGCCAAAGATCTTGATACCCTGGTACGCCCATGTATGCTGCTCGGCAATCAGTAGTAATCCATGTAGACTTAACCCAGCGCCAACGCTCAGGGCAATGAGAAGTACGTGCCTCGCAATTGTTAGGAGATTGAGTTCCTGGCGCAAGCTAACGCCAGCCTGAGCCAGCTGCCGCAAGACACGCCGGTGGTAGGTGGTACCCCTTACGTGCTCGTGCGGTGGCCGTGTGCTATCTATCAGTCCTAAGCGGCGGCCGAATTGTATCAGAATAAACCCTACCGCTAGGGTGGCAAATAGGCTGGTTGTTGCCAGGGCAACGGCCATTTCTTGGCCGGCATGGTAGTTAAATTCCTGGAACACTGGCGCCATACCGGCGGCAGTCCCATGGCCACCATCAAAACTGATTTCTAGTAGTGCTGCGGCCAGCGCGTGCTCGCCAAACAGCGGCTGTAGTACAAATAGCGTCACGGCCCCACCAACTGCATAATACCCCCAAGCAATCAATTGGCCAAAAGTCGCCTGTGGTGCCGCTAAGCGCCACATACCCTTTATAGACCGCAGCGGCCGGCCCAAAAACAGCATGGCAAACACCAGGCTAATCAGCGTCCCTGGTAGCGGCTCCCACACGTGGTATAAATCACGGGTAATTGCTGCCCACTCTGTACCTGGGAAAACGCCAGCTACTTCTGGCCCAAGCACAAGCAGGAGCAGCCCCGCTGCCACACTAGCCGGCAAAAAACTACGCCGAATAGCCGGCAGCTGCACAAACAAATACCCAAGCGCAATTGCGCCTATCAGCACGAACAGTGCCGTGCTATATAACCCCACTATCTGCATATGCTGCCATTATATCACACCAAAATACCCAGCCTGTAGACTGGGTATTATATGTGGTTATGTGGTTTCGCTTAGGTGCAGTATTACTTGCGTGCCGCGCCAACAGCGCGTGTATCAAAATCAATAAATGGTACGTAGGTGTTCCAAGCTGCAATGTCACCAGCGCTTAGCTTCATAGCCTCGTCTACCCATTTTTTGACATCTGCCTTGCTAAAGCTTACCTTCTGGCCGGTACTCAGCTCTGGGTTTTGGCGCTCGCTAGCAACTTTGGTTTCAATCGCAATAATGCGGGCTTTGCCAATATTCTTCTTCTCTTGCAAGCCATAGGTCTGTACCGCTTTGCGAACCAGCTGCGTGTAGGTGTCACCAGGCTGTGCTGTGTAGGTATAACTGGCGCTCGATGCTTGTGTAGCTGGCTTGGTAGCTGCCTGGGCGGTCGATGTCTGAGGATTAAAGCTCGCTGTCAGGATAACGGCACCAACAAATAGCGCAATATGTACAAGTGTTTTCATTCGTGTATAAACTCCCTTATCGATAGTATCAGGCGCTATTATAGCATATGCTTACTGCGGGGCCAACTCTTCAATAATCACCGCCTCGAATGGCTGCAGCCGCACAATCTGCTGGGTCAAGGTGCTATGCTGCGCATTATGGTGACTACTGATGAGCAGACGCCCACGCGCCGGAATAGTGCGCTCCACTGACCGGTCGGTAAAGTTAGCAAGGATATAGACGCTCGCGTGGTGATAGGTGCGCTTATACATCAGCACTTCGTCCTCGGGCTCGCACCAGGTGCTATACCGGCCATCACGCAAAGCCTGGTTATGGGAGCGAACGTATAGCAAATGCCGATATAGCTGCCAGAACGAACCAGCTTGGTCGACTTGCTCGGCGATGGTTGGCCCACTCGCACCAACCGGGAGCCAAGGACGGCCAGTACTAAAGCCAGCCTGGGGGCTTCTATCCCACCGGAGCGGCGTCCGGAAGGGGCCGCGGCCATCGTACGTGGTGTGGCCACCATAGCTACCTACTAGCTGGTGGGGGTCAATTGTACCATTCTCCATACCAATTTCCTCACCATAATAAACCACTGGCTTGCCGGGTAAACTCATACTAATAACAGCCAGCAACCGAGCCCGCTCCGGGCCGTATTTGCTCACAATCCGTGGCTGGTCGTGGTTGCCAAGTGCAATAAACGGTGTCGCCACATCTTGTACACGGCGCATAAATTCATTCAATCGCTCCTGGTAGCGCCGCGCCCACCATTCCAGCTGGAATAAATCAAAGTAGAAAGTCGCTGCCACACATGGATTAATATACTGCATACTGACCGCTGCCTCCATCGTATCACCCAATTGCTCATCAGGGTAGAATTCAAATACCATAATGCGGTCCTGGTAATCACGCAGAACGTCCGATAATTCGCGCAAATACCCCAGCATATAGGGCCCACCCTTGCTGTAGCAATTACGGTATGAGCCATAGTCATCTGGCCCGCCATCATAATTCGGGTTTAGCGGGTTATCGCGGAGCTGGGGGTCCTTAGAAAGTGGCCAGACGGCATCAACCCGGAACCCGTCCACACCCATATCGAGCCAATAGCGCACTACATTATATATCGCCTGGCGCACGCGTGGATTATCCCAATTTAGGTCGGCCTGCTGGCGGGTAAAACTATGCAAATAGTAAGCCCCAGCACGTGCATCGTACTGCCATGCGCTACCGCCAGCCATACTCAACCAATTATTTGGCGGGCCACCATCCGCCGCCCCTGGGTGCCGTATGTAAAAATCACGCAAATGGTTACCAGGCACACGAGCCGCCTGGAACCAAGGGTGGTCTGTCGAGGTATGGTTTGGCACAAGATCAAGCATCACTTTGATACCCCGCTGGTGGGCTTCACGCAGCAACATTCGCATGTCATCCTGGCTCCCAAACAGCGGGTCAATATCGTAATAATTCGTGATATCGTAGCCGCAATCTACTTGGGGCGAGGCAAATACAGGCGACAGCCACACAGCGTCAATCCCAAGACTCGTCCCGTGGTCTCCCTTAATATAATCAAGCTTTTGAATAATCCCTGGTATATCACCAATACCATCACCATTGCTATCGTAAAAGCTGCGTGGGTAAATCTGGTACAACGCATTTACCCCTGGCCACAGTCCTGATCCCACCACTGCCTCCTATTCTTCTATTTGCTTATACCCTGCTGGCTTACTACCTGCTGAACCACCATATGTGGGTATGGAATACTTACTCCTGCCGCATCAAAGGCTGGTTTAATACGGCGCCGGAATTCACCTGCTACGGCCCATTGAGCAGCTGGCTCAACCTTGCCAAGAGCTTTAACCCGCACAGCCGAATCACCAAAATCATCTACCCTTAGGAACGTGATTGGCTCAAAAATATCGGCCGCCCATTTTTCATCCTGCAGCATAGCTTGCCCAACTTGGTTAATCACCTTTTCGACGGTATCAATATCAGCATCATACGACACGCCAATATTAATATTCACATTAGCGTATTCATAGCTCAAGTTAGTAACGGCTGTTGGAGTACCGTTGCTAACGGTGTGCACGTTACCATCTAAATCACGTAGACGCGTAATGCGGATGGTCAGCTCCTCTACCGTGCCAGAAATTGCTACGCTACCAACCTGCAGCTTAATAATATCGCCCACCCGGTATTGATTTTCACCAATAATACACAGCCCCGATACAAAATCCTTCACAGCGCTCTGGGCACCAAAGCCAAAGATAACGCCAAATAACCCAGCACCGGTTGCGAGCGTTGCAAGATTAACGCCGGCCTGCTGCAGCATAATCAAAATTGCTACGATCCACAGCAATACCGCTACTAAGGTACGCATAACACCCTTGAGGGTTTTGGCGCGTTTATATTCGTCAAGCTCGCTACGGTACTGGTGCTGGTGCGCCAGCCGCTCCACAACCACGCCAATCACTGCTCTTAGCACAATATGTACCACTAAAGTAATAGTAAAGGTGAGCAATATCTGGATAAGCGGATTATCCAGCACTAGGCGGCCAGTTTCGCGCCACTGTACGGCGCTTATATTCGCGAGTATAAGCATACTACTTGCTAGCATACATGGTTTCGCCTGATTTGAAAAGCAGCCGCACCAGCGGCTACCACCCTATATAAAAACACAGCCCTTCGATAGAGCTGTGCATCAATAATATCGTGGCTGGGGA